>ERZ791815.2196-NODE-2196-length-9591-cov-5.207949_pt1 | contig 9591 bp, 9 predicted proteins | sample MGYA00510302_ERZ791815 | MGnify/ENA primary metagenome ERZ791815 (study PRJEB30046, sample SAMN00791995) | human gut metagenome | study: EMG produced TPA metagenomics assembly of the A metagenome-wide association study of gut microbiota in type 2... | reverse complement strand
ACGCTCCTTTCTATGGGTGATTTCTTATCCCCCTTTCACAGCATATATCTTCGGTGAAGTGCTTGGGCGGGGTGGTCTTGCCCTCCTTGACGGCAGCGCCGGAAAGAGACAGGCTCTGGCCCTCCGTCAGCTCCGGCAGGGCCTTATCCTCGGCTTCTTTGTCCGGCTCCGCATTTTTCAGCCCAGCGCGGTAGGCAGCGTCCAGCGCCCGCCAGCCAGGTTGCTTCACCGTGCGGCCCTTGGCGGAAAACTCCGCTCCGGCGCACTCAACAACAACGGCGGTTTCCGCAAAGGTATAGGGCTGGGCCACAGCGCACAGCAGCCGCAGGGCCACCAGCTCCAGCACCGCCTTTTCGCCCACCGGCAGGCCGGACAGGTCCGCGCCCTGGAGGTTGCGGGTGGGGATCACCGCATGGTGGTCGGTCACTTTCTTGTCTTTGATGACCGCACCTGCATCGCAGGAAATGGCGATGCCCTTGCGGAACGGCATGGCGTTGGCGACCAGATTGACCAGCTCCGGCAGGCTGGCCGCCATGTCCGAAGTCAGATAGCGGCTGTCCGTCCGGGGGTAGGTGCAGAGCTTCTTTTCGTACAGATTCTGCAAATAATCCAAGGTCTGCTGGGCGGTGTATCCCAGCAACCGGTTGGCGTCCCGCTGGAGGGTGGTCAGGTCATAGAGGGCGGGCGGCTTCTCGGATTTGTCCTTGCGCTCCACCTTTTTTACCGTGGCAGCCGCGCCCTGGCAGGCCGTTTTCAGCTGCTGGGCGGCGGCTTTGTCCGCCATGCGCTCCCCGGAAACGGTGAAGCCGGGCAGCTCCAGCGTGACCGTGTAAAAAGGCACCGGCTTGAAGGTGTCAATCTCAGCCTCCCGCTGGACGATGAGGGCCAGCGTCGGGGACATGACGCGCCCGATGTTGAGGGTCCGGTGGTACAGCACCGAAAACAGCCGGGTGGCGTTGATACCCACCAGCCAGTCCGCCTTGGCGCGGCAGAGGGCCGCATCCCGCAGGCCGTCATAGTCCGCACCAGGGCGCAGGTTTGCGAAGCCCTCCCGGATGGCGGAATCCTCCATCGAGGAAATCCAGAGCCGCTTCATGGGCTTCTGGCAGCCCGTCAGCTCGTAGACGCTGCGGAAGATCAGCTCGCCCTCGCGTCCGGCATCGCAGGCGTTTACCACTTCGGTCACATCAGGGGCGTTCATCAGCTGTTTCAGCACATCAAACTGTTTCTTCTTGTCCTTGCTCACCACCATCTGCCAGGGTTCCGGCAGAATGGGCAGATCGTCATAGCGCCACTTGGCGTAATCCGGGTTATAAGCGTCGGCGTCGGCCAGCCCAGCCAGGTGGCCCACACACCAGCTGACCCGCCAGCCGCCTCCCTCCAGGTAGCCGTCCTTGCGGGTGGCGGCCCCGATCACAGCGGCCAAACTTTGGGCAACGGACGGTTTCTCAGCAATTACCAGTCTCATGTTTTTTCTTCCTCCTTTCCCGCAGCCATGCGGTCAGCTGCCGGTGGCAGAATCCCACGCAGGGCTGACCGTCATGGTAATTCCCACAGCCATAACAGGGGTGGCCGAGAGATAAAGAGGGAGAGCGGGAAGTTTCCTTCCCGCCCTCCGGCCTGCGTGTCATCATGCGTTCATAGGGGCTGTCGGTGAATCGGGTCAATCCGCCTTGTCCTCGCTTTCTTCGCCGCCGTCCCCATCATCGTCCGGCTCGTCAGATTCCTCGGTCTCCCAGGAGTCCTCGTCCTCCTGGTCGGTATCATCCTCGCCGTAGTCGTAATCATCCAAATTGTCGCTGCCCTTGGTCTTGGGCTTATTCTTGATGAATTTGAAGTAGGCAAAGGCACCGCCGCCGCCCAGCAGGGCCAGCGCAGCCAAAAGCAGGGCCGGATTCAGCCCCGTGGTTTTCTGCGCTGGTTCCTCCGGCTCCGGGGTTTCCTCCGGGGTCTCCGGTTCCGGCTCCTTGCCCGTGCAGCCGCTCATATTGGTGGCGCACACCGGGCAGGCCGTATTCACCGCACCGGCCACACATTTCTCCGTACAGGTACAGGTGGCGGGCTGTTCCTGAGTAGTCTGCCCGTCCTCCATCAGCGCCATCAGGTCCGCCTCGTCCACCTGGTTCAAGAAGTGGACGGCGGTTTCCTTGTCCTCGTTGGCCCGGTCAATGAGGATGTAGAAGTAGTTGCCCGCCTTGGTGGTGACGGTGATGAGCTGCTTGTTGCCGCCGAAATCATCCACCAGGGCAGCGTTGCCATCCGGGGTCAGAGCCGGACTGTCCTCGGTTTCCTCCACCACCACGTTGGCATCGTTGGTGGCGTCCTCCGCCGGAGACTGGTCGGTGCCCTGGGCAAAGGCTGGAACCGTGAAGCCCACCGCCATCACAACGGCCAGGCAGAGGGCAGAAAAGGTTTTGAAAATTCTCTTATTCTTCATGGGTCATGTCCTCCTGTTCGGAATCGGTGGGAACCGCCGTCTGGCCGGGCATCATGCCGCCGGACAGCATGGCGGAAAGCTGCTCCGGGGTCATACGCAGGGCGCGCACCATCTGGACGATCTCCAGGTTCTCCGCCTCGGTTTTCTGCGCCTCCAAAGCCTTCAGCTTTTCTTGCTGCTCCGCGATCTTCTCGCGGGTTTTCTGAATTTCCAGGTCAATGCGCTGGATTTTGTTCTTAGCCATAATCAATCACTCCTTCTTGAAAAAACTCTGTTACCAGTTCATCAGGCCGTAGCCCTTGATACACTCGTAGGTCAGGGAATAACTCTTGATCTTGCAGGCGTCGCCGCTGTTTCCCTCGACCGTGTAGACCCGGCTGCCGTCCGTGCCGACTACAAGGCCCACATGGTCGGCGCTGCCATCCAGGTCCCAGTCAAAAAAGATGGCGTCGCCGGGGGCGATATTAGCGTAATCACGCCCGCCCCATTGTCCGTGAGACTGGAACCACGGAATACCTTGGGACTGGCAGGCGGCAAAGCGCGGCTCGGACAGCCCCATCTGGCCGTAGCACCAGGACACGAAGCAGGCGCACCATTCCACACGGGAATTAAAGCCGTACCAGCTCCAGTAGGGCTGACCGCCCACATTGCCCACCTGACTTTTGGCTATGTCCACCACGGCCTGATTGCCGGGGCGGGTGCCGTTGATGAATACCACGCCGGTCAGGTCCTCGGAATTGCTCATATCCGGGGAGCCGCCGCCGAAGATCAGCGGCTTGTTGCCCAGCGTCTGCCGGTACACCTGGTACATTTCCAACTGTTCCGAAGTCAGCAGCTCCGAAGCCACAGAGGATATGGGCTTGCTGGTGAGGGTGACATTTAAGATGTAGTAGTTGTAGGGCACCTCAACGTCATATTCGTTGCCCTCGCTGTCCGTCCGGGTTTCCGTCCGATAGCGGATTTCCACTTCCTCGGTCAGCGTCAGCTCGTACTGTGCCGCAAACACCCGGTTCAGCTCGGCCTGGGCGCTTGCCTGCGTGTAGCCTTGCAGCACGGCGGACAGATAGGCCGCCAGCTCATGGGGGTCATGGCCGATCATGTCCAGGTCATAGCGGTACTCGTCATACCCTGGGTGGCTGCTCTCGATGTTGTCGATCTCGGCTTGTAGCGCCGCCTCCTTGGCGGCATAGTCGGCCTCCACCGCCACCAGCTCCGGGTCATCGGAGGGGTAGGTGGTGCCGGATATGGCTGAACCGATGCTCTGTGCCATCATGGAGCAGGAGGACATGGTGTTGAGCAGCAGGCAGACGATCAGAAACAGCGCCAGGGCGATGCCGAAGCCTTTCTTGTGACGCATCACATAGGCCCCGGCCTGCTGGGCCTTCTCCTTGACCGTCTTGGCCGCCTTGCCGGTGGCCTCCGCAGTCTTGGCGGTATTCCCGGCAGCCTGACCGACGCGCTTGGCGGCGGCATACTGCTTCTTAATCTGCTGTTTCTGCTGCCAGCGGGAAATGGGGTTGCTGGCAAGCTGGGGGTTCTCCTGCAAAGACTTCTGATACAGGGCGTTCACGTTGGCCTTTTCCAGCCGCCGCTCCGCCTGGGCCGCCTTGCGGTAGGGTTTCAGCTTATGGCTGCGGTAGCCCTCCTGCACCAGATGTACGCCGGTCTCCACCGCTTCCTCGGACTTGTGGGCGCTCTCCACGCCCACATTGTCCTGTTCGGTCTCCCGGATTTCCTTGTGGATTTTCCCCGTCACAGCGTTGGCGGACGCATCCCGCACCGCATGAGACAACTTGGAGGGCGGTTTTTTCTTATCCACTTCCTCAAATTTGAGACGGACGGTTTTCTTGCCGGTGGCCGGGTCCACAACTGTTTCCCTGATTTTGACCGTCTTTTTCGGGATTTTGGCCTGCGCCTTATCCGCTTTGGCGGCGGCCTTGTCCGCCTTGCGGATGGGCTTCTCCAGCGCCGGGTCAGCCCGTTCCTCGTCCGTAAAGCGCAGGCGCGGCTCCTTAGTCAAACCATTCCCCCAGCATCAGGGAGGTCATCATGTAGTTCAGCTCCACATAGACGGCCATCCCAACCGAGTCATGGAAGGTGCGCCGGGTCAGATGGGCGTAGATCTGCGCCAGAACATCCGCCAAAATCTGAACAGGATGCCCTTCCAGATAAAGCAGACCGGCCTCCAGTCCGCCCCGGATCTCCACCAACCGAACCAGCCCGGCCTGCCCTTCCTCGCTTAGCATGGCCGCCTGGTCCGCCGCCGTGCGGCACTCGGCAACGGCATCCGCCATCGCTGTCAGCAGCTGGCTGCGCTGGGCCTCCATCGCCCGGTCAAAAAACATCGTGTGGTCATTGTGCAGAAGTTCGGTTTTCATAGTCATTCATCCTCCTTTTGTGTACCGATGTTGATGTGTTCCTCGTGCCATGCAGCGAGGCGCTGCTGGGCGGTCTGCCAGTAAGCGGGGAAAATCTCCGCTCCCAAAAATCTGCGGCCAGTCTCCAGAGCCGCCAGCGCAGTACTGCCAGTCCCCATAAAGCCATCGAAAACTAGGGCACAAGGATCGCTGGAAATTTGGATCAGCCAAGCCAGACACTCCGCATTTTTAATGGTGGGATGGAAAATCCTGTGCTGCTTCTGCCACGCTGAGTTGTAGGTGGACTTTGGGTACTCCAGCCCGAACCAGCAGGCAGGGAAACGGGTTTTATACCGGGCGCTGAGATTTCGCCCTTTGTGAAAGTGCATCCCCTCCGGTTTCCGGTTGCGCAGTAGCGTCGTGTGATTGAATATCCGGCGACCCTTTTGGCAAAAAATCACCCACTCACTGTTGTTTGCAAAGCTCCCACGCAGGTCCCCGATGCCGCCAAGAGTGCCTTTCTCAATGACAAGGCAGTTTTTGATGGAGAATCCGACGGCCTTAAGGCACTGATAGTGATACGGATAACAGTCAAAGCGGGTAAAAAAGTAGGCATGGCTGTCAGGAGCTAGGATACGGTAGCTCTCTCTGGCAAATCGTTTGTAGTCGATACCCGTGTCGCCCTCCAGAACGGGATGAGGTTCGACCGCAAACTGATTCTGATAGCGAATGCCATAGGGCGGGTCGGTTAAAATCAGGGAGACGGCTCCATCCGGAAGTTCCCCCATCAGGCGGAGACAATCGCCCTGAAAAATCTGATTGGTGTAGTCCTGGGGAAAGGTGCGGTCCATACCGCTGCCCCCATTCCACCCGGTGTAGTTATCCCTCCTTTGATTCCTGCGCCAAATCCAACGGTTTGGTTGTCATGATACGGTACAATTCAGTGTTCTTCGGGAAATGGTCCACAAAAGGCAGGATGGTCGCGCCGTAGAACAGCAGCCCCTCGCCCTCGCCGGAGTGGGTCACATAGGACAGCTGATGCGGAGAGATACCCAGCTGTTTGGCAAGAATCTGCCGGTCGCCGCCTGCCTGGTTGAGCATATACACGAAGTCGGAGTTCTCGAAGATGTTCTCCACCTCGCGGCTGGAAAGCAGGTCCTTCACGTTCTGCGTGATGCCGGTCGGGATGCCGCCCCATTTTCTAAACCGTTTCCAAATCTCCACCGTATAGGCGGCGGTCTGTTCCTCTTTTAAGAGCAGGTGCATCTCGTCGATGTAGTAGCGGGTAGACTTGTGGGCTGCCCGGTTGATGGTGACACGGTTCCACACCTGGTCCTGGACCACCAGCATCCCGATCTTTTTGAGCTGTTTTCCCAGCTCCTTGATGTCGTAGCAGACGATGCGGTTGTGGATGTCCACATTGCTCTGGTGGTTGAACACGTTGAGGGAGCCGGTGACGTAGATTTCCAGCGCCGTGGCGATGTACTGGGCCTCTTTCTCATCCTGCGCCCGCAGCAGATTGTAGAGGTCCTCCAAAATCGGCATATTCTCCGGCTTGGGGTCATTGAGGTACTCCTGATAGACCAGCCGCACACAGCGGTCGATGATGGTTTTCTGCACCGGCTGCAAGCCCTCCTTGCCGCCCACAATCAGCTCACACAGGGACAGGATGAAGTCAGACTTGAGGGACAGCGGGCTTTCATCGTCCGAGTAGTCCAGGTTCAGGTCCATCGGGTTGATGTAGTTGCTGCTGGTGGGCGAAATCTTGATGACCTGCCCGTGCAGACGCTCCACCAGGGGCGCGTACTCGGCCTCCGGGTCGCAGATGATGATGTCGTCGCTGGTGAGCAGGAAGCAGTTGGCGATCTCACGCTTGGCGGAAAAGCTCTTGCCGGAACCCGGCGTGCCGAGAATCAGGCCGTTGGGGTTTTTCAAGAGCTTCCGATCCACCATGATGAGGTTGTTGGACAGGGCGTTGATGCCGTAGTACAGCGCCTCCTTGCCGCTCTGGAACAGCTCCTGGGTGGTGAACGGGACAAAGATGGCCGTGGAGCTGGTGGTCAGGCCGCGCTGAATCTCGATCTGATTGAGACCCAGGGGCAGAGAGGACATCAGCCCTTCCTCCTGCTGGAAGTCAAGCCTTGTCAGCTGGCAGTTGTATTTCTGCGCGATGCTGGATGCCTGGAAGATGTTGTTGTCCAGCTGCCGGGGATTGTCCGCCGTGTTCAAAACCAGGAAGGTCACCAGGAACATTCGCTCGTTACGGCTCTGCAAATCCTGCAGGAGCTTTTTGGCCTCATTGCCGTAGGTGGCAAGGTCGCTCGGAATGATGTCCATATCGTATCCGGCACGGACGGCTTTTTTCTGTTCCTCAATCTTGCTGCGGTCCAGGTCGGTGATTTTCCGCTTGACCGTCTTGATGGCCTTGATCTGGTCCACCGACTGGATGTGCAGGCTGACGATCAGAGAGCTTTCCATATCCAGAAAATCCGCCAGTATCCGGTCATTCAGCTCCGGGGCGAGAATCTGCAAAAAAGAAACAGCCCCGTATTTTTTCCCCATACGGAACTGCTTGCCGGTGCGGAACTCGAAGCCGGACGGCGCGATGAAGTCCTTGGTGGACAGACCGGACGGAGCCAGCCACTCCCACTCAAACCGGAACGGAATCTGTTCATCCATGTGGAAGATTCCGTGGAGCTGGGCCAGCCGCGCCTTGCCGTCCAGCACCTCGGCGGCCACGCCCAGGCGCTTGAAGTTGTTGAGAATGTCGGTCTCGATGCGCTCCAGCCGGGGCTTGGCGGCCTTGAGACTGTCCGCCTCGATGCTGAAGGTCAGATACTTGGTCTTGATAAGGCCATTGTTGCCCCGCGCCAGCTGGTTTTGCAGCATGGTGGTGTACTCCGTCCGAATGCTGTCAAAATCATCGCCCTGGAGGGGGATGTTGATGGCGCGGGCGAAGGTTTCCTCGGAGGCCACGAGGTTCAGAAAAGACAGCTGGAACTGAATCGAGCTGTCGAAGTAGTTGAGAAAATCACACCAGCCCTCAAAAATCGCGGTCTTGTCCTCATTCTGCGAGAGCTGGTAGTTGATGTCCTGGAACTGGACGGTTTTCGTGTAGCGGCCATCCGCCACCTTGCAGATGCCGTCCGGCCACATCCGCTCATAGGGGATGCTGTCCTGGGCCGATTTTTCCTTTTTATCCGTGCGGTTGGCGCGGGCAATCGCTGCCTCGATCTGTTTTCGCTCGGCGCGGGACAGCTTACGCCGGGTTTTTATCTGCGGTTCCGCCTTTTCGTTTTGCCGCTTTTTCTTTGCCGCGAACAATGTCATACACCTCCTTGTCGAGCTTTGCCTGCCGCTCCAGAGCGGCATAGAAGTTATTGGTCTTAAACGGGCGCTGCTTGGGCCGGATGACCGCCACCTTGAGGATGTTGCCCACGATCTTTTCCAGGGGCTGGCCGTGCTTTTCGTATATCGCCAGCATGAAGAAGGGCAGCATGACCAGCATCATGCACATGGCTGCCACGCTGTTTCCCGCAGGCCCCCGGAGCAAAAAGAACAGCGGCACGCCGATGAGCGCCCCGCTGCCGAAGCAGACCAGCTGCCTCTTGGTTAAATTGAACGCGACCTTGGTTTTGACTTTCGTCAGGTCTTTGGGTACGGGTACATAAGCCATTTTCGGGTTCCTCCTTCCTGGTTAATGTGCATTGAACACGGATTTCGCGAGGCTGCCGGTCTTAAAGAGGGTAAAGCACAGCAGGACCGTGTAGCCCACGCAGCTCCAGATGGCCATGATAATGTCATCCTCGGTGGCGATGTTCTGCACCAGAACGGCGTAGATCGCCACGCAGACGATGATGAGAAATGCCTGAAATCCCAGGGCGATCAAAGAACGCAGATAGTTCTGCCCCATGCCGCCCCATTCCTTGCCCATCATGGTGGCCATAGGAATGGGCGCAACTGAGGTCACGAGGTAAATTTCAAGCATTCTGCCGTAAATGACGATAAAGATACAAATATACAGCGCCCACATGGTAATGCCGATAAAGAGCGACTGGAACCACAAGCCGAACAGCGGCCCCAGTTCCATATCCATCAGCCGGGACTCCATATCGGTCATGACAGAGGAGATGTCGATGGAAGCGTCCGAACCGATGATGCCCGCCGCCTGCGCCACCACGCTTTGGGCGGCGTCAAACACGCCCATCACGATGTTCCATGTGTTGGTGACAATCAGGATGGCTGCGGCGGATTTGAACACCCACTTGAAGATCATCCAGGTGTCCACATCATGCAGGTTGTTTCGGTCGGTAATCATCTGAATCAGTTCCAGCGTCATCACGATGGCCAGGATCACGCCAGCAATCGGCACCATGATGGTGTTGGACAGATTCTGGATCATGCTGAAAATGTCACCGTTCCACGCCTGCGGCGTCTGCCCCACCTGCACGGATATATCTGCGACCTGCTGGTTTACGCTGTCGAACATCCCCGATAGGTTGCTCATAATGCCGCCCACCAACATTTCCTTGAGCCAGTTGGTAAGGGCATCCAGTAAGAAATCCATACGGTGCTAACCTCCTTTCAGCCGCCCCCGCTGGGGGCAGGGGCGGCAAGAGGATTTCTCAGGGCTGTTTGCGGGGAACGATCAGACGGTGAACAGGCTGGACAGCAGGGGCACCAGCACCATGCCGACGATGGCGACGCCAGCGCCCGCCATGAGCTGCTTCATGCCCTGGGACTTTGCTGATGTGTGATAAAGAAGTAGTAGAAGTGTAAAAAATTTTGCCGTTCCTA
>ERZ791815.2186-NODE-2186-length-9649-cov-8.314467_pt1 | contig 9649 bp, 7 predicted proteins | sample MGYA00510302_ERZ791815 | MGnify/ENA primary metagenome ERZ791815 (study PRJEB30046, sample SAMN00791995) | human gut metagenome | study: EMG produced TPA metagenomics assembly of the A metagenome-wide association study of gut microbiota in type 2... | reverse complement strand
GTGGGCAACCTGTTCGAGGTGGATACCGTGCAGAGCGTGCTGCACCATGTGGAGCACATTGCAGGCAAGACCTATATGCAGGACCCCAAGACCGATATCTCCATCCGCGTCATCACCGACCATATCCGCAGCTGCACCTTTATGGTGTCTGACGGCATCCTGCCCTCCAACGAGGGCCGCGGCTATGTGCTGCGCCGTCTGCTGCGCCGCGCTGCCCGCCACGGCCGGATGCTGGGCATCGACCACCCCTTCCTCGTGGATCTGGTGGAGACTGTCATCCAGTCCAGCGAGTCCGCTTACCCCGAGCTGCGCGAGCATGACGCCTATATCAAGAAGGTCATCGGCACCGAGGAAGCAAACTTTGCCCGCACCATCGATGCCGGCATGAACATCCTGAACAACATGATCGACCGTCTGGAGAAGGCACACCAGAAGCTGCTGAGCGGCATGGACGCCTTCAAGCTGAACGATACCTTCGGCTTCCCGCTGGATCTGACCAAGGAGATCGCCGCCGAGCAGGGTCTGGAGATCGACGAGGACGGCTTCCACGCAGAGATGAAGAAGCAGAAGGAGCGCGCCCGCGCCGAGCGTCTGAAGAAGAACATCTCCGGCTGGAGCGAGGATCTGTTCGGCGCACTGGAAGCCGAGCCCACCGTCTTTACCGGCTACGACACCCTGACCGACAAGGGCACCGTTGTGGCACTGAGCGATGAAGAGACCCTGACCGATGCCATTGCCACCGACGAGGAGGCAAAGGATGGCGTGCTGGTGGTGCTGGATAAGACCCCCTTCTACGCTGAGATGGGCGGTCAGGCTGCTGACCACGGCGTGCTGAACGGTGCCGAGTGCAGCCTGCGCGTGCTGGACGTGAAAAAGACCCCCAAGGGCTACTACGTCCACACCTGCGTGCTGGAAAGCGGCATTGTGAAGGTGGGCGATGTGCTGACCGCACAGGTGGACAAGGGCTACCGCATGGCCATTGCCCGCAACCACACCGCTACCCACCTGCTGCAGGCTGCCCTGCGTGAGGTGCTGGGCGACCATGTGCATCAGGCAGGCTCTTATCAGGATGCCTCCATCACCCACTTCGACTTTACCCACTTCAGCGCCGTGACCCCCGAGGAACTGGCACGGGTGCAGAAGATCGTCAACGATAAGATCTTCGACTCCATGAACGTCACCGTGCAGGAGATGCCGGTGGAGGAAGCCAAGAAGCTGGGCGCAATGGCTCTGTTTGGCGAAAAGTACGGTAAGGTGGTCCGCGTGGTGGACATCGAGGGCTGGTCTACCGAGTTCTGCGGCGGCACCCATGTCAAGAACACCGCCCAGATCGGCGGCTTCAAGATCGTCAGCGAGTCCTCTGTGGCTGCCGGCATCCGCCGTATCGAGGCTGTCACCGGCCGCAACCTGCTGATCCGTGCAAACCTGCAGGAAGCTATGCTGCATGATGTGGCGAACACCCTCAAGGCCAACAACGTGGCTTCTCTGCCCGCCCGTGCCGAGGCTGTGATGGCCGAGAACAAGGCCATGAGCCGCGAGCTGGAGGAGATGAAGGCAAAGATCGCCGCTTCCAAGGTGGACAGCCTGTTCGACAATGCCGAGGAAGCAGACGGCGTGAAGATCGCTTCTGCATACTTTACCGGTACCACCGGCGACACCCTGCGCGGTATGTGCGACAGCATCCGCGACAAGGCCGTGAACCCCGTGGTGGCTGTTCTGGTGGGCAAGGCCGAGGATAAGATCACCATGGCCGTTACCGTGAATAAGCTGGCACAGGAAAAGGGTCTCAAAGCCGGTGTGCTGGTCAAGGAGCTGTCCGCTATCGCAGGCGGCAAGGGCGGCGGCAAGCCGGACTTTGCAATGGCAGGTCTGAAGGACGAGACCAAGATCGATGAAGCACTGGCTGCTGTGAGCGCCATCGTCAAGAAGGCTCTGGGCTAAAAAGGATCCATGTCCCCGCCCGGTGCCGGATGCGCGCCGGGGCGGCGGGTTTTTGTAGAAGCAGGAAGGAGTGTTCCCCCATGGAAGATTGTCTGTTTTGCATGATCGCAGAGGGCAAGATCCCCTCTAAAAAGCTGTACGAGGATGACCAGGTGGTGGCATTCTACGACATCAACCCGCAGGCAAAGGTGCATTTCCTTGTGGTCCCCCGCAAGCACATCTCCTCTGCCGCTGCGCTGACTGAAGAGGATGCCGCCCTGCTGGGTCACATCTTCACCGTCATCGCAAAGCTGGCCAAGGAGCAGGGGCTGGAAAACGGCTACCGCATCATCTCCAACGTGGGCGAGGACGCAGGCCAGACCGTGAAGCATCTGCATTTCCATGTTCTGGGCGGCGAAAAACTGCCTGTCTGATTCCAATACGAAAGGGAGATTTTGATTATGGCTGAAACTTATACCCTGCACGTTGCAGGCTTGACCCGTGAGCTGACCATCTGCAAGGTGAACGACCACATGGACATTGCCGCTTTCATCATGCTGGGTGATGCCGAGCTGACCGTGGCCGCCGCTGCGGAGCTGCTGAAGAAGTGCCCGGATTTTGATATCCTGCTCACCGCCGAGGCCAAGGGCATCCCGCTGGCGCACGAGATGAGCCGTCAGAGCGGCAAGCCCTACATCTGCGCCCGCAAGGGTGTCAAGCTGTATATGCCGGACCCCGTGGTGGTGGAAGATCAGTCCATTACCACTGCCGGTAAGCAGAAGCTGGTCATCGACCGCAAAGAGCTGGAAAAGATGAACGGTAAGCGGGTGCTGGTGGTGGACGATGTCATCTCCACCGGCGGCTCTCTGAAGGCGCTGGACGCGCTGGCTGAAAAGACCCAGTGCACTATCGTGGGTCAGGCCGCTGTTCTGGCCGAGGGCGATGCTTCCGAGCGCAAGGATATCATCTTCCTTGAGCCGCTGCCCCTGTTCTTCCACTAAGTCGGGATGCGCCGCCCGCTCTGCGCGTTCTGCGCCGGAATGATGGGCCTTAGTTTCCTGTGGACTTTTTTGCCGCAAACGGAGCTTTTTGTGCCGTTTGCGGCATTTTTTGTTGCTTTTTTGCTGTTGCTCTGCATCCCGGATGGCAGCCGCAAGCTGGCGGTCTGCCTGCTGCTGGGCGCACTGGCGGGGCTTTGCGCGGTGCATACCACGAGCGCCCGGCTGGAGCGTGCCTGGGCAAATTACGCTGGGCGCACCGTGCTGCTGACCGCCGAGGTGGAGCGCGCGGACAGCACCTATTTTTCGGACACCGTGGACGCGACCCTGTGGGTGGAAAGTGTGAACGGCAGACGTGCGGGTTTCCGCATAGCCTGTGCAGAACTGCCCGCCTGCGCGGCAGGGCAGCGGGTGCAGGGCTGGTTCACGCTGCAACAACCGGACATAGAAGAACGGACGGCACAGTATGCAGACGGCATCGCGCTGCAGGCAGAGCCGTTGGCAGAAAAGCCGCAGCTTACCGTGCTGGGTGAGAGCGGCAGCTTCCGTGCCCGCACCCACCGCTTGCAGCAAAAACTGAGCGAGAGCCTGCGCCGGGAGATGCACCGGGACACCGGCGGCGTGCTGGCTGCCATGACGGTGGGCGACCGCAGCGGGCTTTCGGCGCAGCTGCGCAGCGCCTACCGGGGCGCGGGGCTTTCCCATGTGCTGGTGGTCAGCGGAATGCACGTTTCCATCCTGTGCGGGGATATCCTGAGCGTGCTGCTGCCCTATCGCTGGGAGCAGAGCTACCGCCGCCGCAGACGGCGCACGGTCTGGAAAAGTCTGCTGGCGCTGGTGCTGATGGGGGTGACTGGCTTTACACCCTCGGTGCGCCGCGCTGCCGTGGCGGTGTGGGTCAGTGCCTTGGGCGTGTGGGTATGGGGCCCGGCGGATACTCTCACCTCGCTGGCGGCGGCAGGCATCCTGATGACCGCCGTCAACAGCTATGCGGTGTGGGATATCGGCTTTGAGCTTTCCTTTGCAGCAGTGGCGGGCACGGTGGCGGGTGGTGCCTGCATCCGCCGGATGCGGGATGCCCACGACAGACGCTTTTGGATCAAAGCCGGGGAGAATCTGCAAAAGCCGGTCAGGCGCCCGTGGTTTAATAGGCTGCCGGAGCGTTTGCAGGGTCTTGTAGAGAGCGCCTGCATTGCCGCCTGCGCCTCGGCGGCTACCTTCCCGGTGCTGGTGCTGCGGGGCTTGAGCGTCAGTGCGTGGGCGATGGTCTCCAGCATTGCGGTGCTGTGGATGGTGCAGCCGCTGCTTTTGCTGGGGCTGGCAGTGGCTTTTGCGGGGCTGGTGCCGTGGCTGGCACCGGTGCACGGGGCACTCTCCCGCGCGGCAGACCTGCTCACCGGCCTATTGAACGGCTGGGCGGTCTGGCTCTGCACAAAGCCCGGGGCGTCCATCTACTTTAATACGGCCTACGCGGCGCTGGTCTGTCTGCTGCTGTGCGGGCTTGGGGTGCTGGCTTTCCGTTGGCGGGTGCGTCTGCGGGTGGCTCTGCCGGGCATCCTGCTGGCAGCAGCGGTGGGCATCGGGCTGGGAAACGCCCTCAGCCGGGACGTGGTGCACATCGACCTTGTGGGCAGTGCACAGGCACCTGCGGTAGTGGTTACCCAGAACGACCGGGCAGTGGTGCTGTTCCGGGGCGGCAGTGCCGCCCAGCGTGCGGTGGAAAACCAGCTGGCGCGGCGGGGCGTGCGCACCGTGGAACTGGTGGCAGACCTGCGCATGAATGCAAAAACCGTCTGCACCCTGCCCGCACAGCAGGGCATCCGGGCAGAGCGTCTGCCGGTGAACACAGCACGCAAACTGCGCTGCACTCCGGCGGCGGTGGAGCTGCTGCGCACCCGGGAAGGGTGTCTGGTACGACTGAGCATCGGCAACCGACAGTTTGTAACTTTAAGCGGTAGGGCAGAGCTGGCGCAGCCGCTGCAAACGGAGTGGCTGATCGCTACGCCGAAAAAGCCGGAGACGGTACAGTATCAAAAACTGCTGGCGCTGCGCCGTTACAGCTGGATGGCACCGGAAACGCAGTACACCGTCTCCCTCAGCCTGCGCCGTACCGGTGGCGAAAAACTAGGGTAGCGCTTTGCAATCTGGGCGGAGTGTGGTACAATACAAGGAGCATTTTATAACAGGAAAGGGGCATTTGCATGGCCACGGAAGCAAAACTCCGGCAGCTGGCCGACAAGGGCTGCCCGGTCTACTATTTTTATTCCAGCGAGCGGTATCTGGTGCGGCAGGCGGTAGCGGCGGCGGTGCGGGTGCTGTCGGCAGACAGCGACGAGGACGCCACCATCCTGGACGGTGCTGCCCCGGAGCTGGAGCAGCTCATCATGGCGGCGGGTACCATCTCCTTTTTCGGTACCCGGCGCGTGGTGGTGCTGCCGGAAATAGACCCCGCTGCCTACGGCAGCAAGGACTTGGACGAGCTGTGCAGCACCCTTTCCAGCTTGGAAAACGCCGTGGCAGTGCTGGGCAGTGTGTTCCCGCTGGAGCGCAGCAAGCTCAAGCTGGGCAAGCAGGCGCAAAAGCTGCAAGCCCAGTGCAAGGCCATTGGCTACACGGAAGAACTGGCAAAGCCCCGCCCCTTTGAACTGAAAAATTTGATGATGGAGCGCGCAAAGGCGCAGGGCGCAACTCTGCCGGACGGCGCAGCCACCGCATTGCTGGAGCGCTGCGGCGAGGACCCCTTTCTGCTGGAAAACGAAGTGGACAAGCTCTGTGCCCTGTCCGGCTACCAGACCGTGAGCGCCTCCATGGTGGCAGAGATGGGCACGGTGAGCCTTGATGCAGACGTGTTCGAGATGATCCGCATGATCACCGCCAAAAACGCCACCGGAGCCTGCAAAAAGCTGCAGACCCTGCTGCGGCTGCAGCAGGAGCCTATCGCCATTACGGCGGCGATGATCGGCAGCTATGTGGATCTGTACCGGGTAAAGCTTGGGGCGGCAAAGCGGAAAAATTACAGTGCGGTGCACAAGGATTTTGGCTATAAGGGCAGCGACTACCGGCTGAAGCGCTCGGCAGAGACTGCCGCCCACTACACTCTGCCCCAGCTGGAAGCCTGCTTGCAGGTGCTGCTGGAGCTGGACCAGAGCCTGAAAAGCCAGCCTGTGGCGGCGCAGACACTGCTGGAAACAGCACTGTGCCGTCTGGCGCTGGCGGGGAGCGGAAGATGATGCAAAGCGAGATGATCCATACCGACCGGGTGCTGATCGTGGAGGGCAAATACGACGCCGTCCGTCTGGCGCACCTGACCGATGCCATGATCCTGCTGACGGATGGTTTTGGCATTTATAAAGACAAACAGCGCCAGCAGCTGTTCCGGGCGCTGGCGCAGAAAAACGGCCTGATCTTACTCACGGATTCGGACGCGGCAGGCTTCCGCATCCGCAATTACATCACCAACATGGTGGGTGCGCAGAACGTGGTGCAGGCTTATGTGCCCGCCATCCACGGCAAGGAAAAGCGCAAGGCGCAGCCCGGCAAGGAGGGTCTGCTGGGGGTAGAGGGCGTGGACGATGCCCTTGTGCGGCAGGCTCTGCTGGACGCCTTGGGTGCGGAAGCCGGTGCCGCGCCGGTGCGCCCGGCAGGGCGGCAGATCACCTACACCGATCTGTACGAGTGGGGGCTTTCCGGCAAGCCCGGCAGTGCCGAGCGCAAGGCCAGACTCTTGAATGCGCTGGGACTGCCGCCGCGCCTTTCCAAAAAGGAACTGGTAGAGACATTTAACCGCCTATATACTTTTGAACAACTGGACGAGTTGCAGTTGAAAATTTTGCAGGAGTAAAAACCTAGCCGTTTTTACCCCACGCCTGCCGCAGCAGTTCCAGCGCGTGGGTCTCCAGCCGGGAAACGTAGCTGCGGCTGATGCCCAGCAGCCCGGCGGTCTCCAGCTGGGTCAGGGGTGGCTGTCCGGCCAGCCCGTACCGCAGCAGTAAGATCTGCCGCTCCCGGGCAGGCAGTGTGTCCAGCAGCTGCCGCAGCCGCCGGACATCCTCCTGCCGCTCACAGCTGTCCTCCATGCAAAAGCCGTCCTGTATCACATCCGCTAAGGTCAGCGCCGAATCTCCGTCTGCCTCCAAGGCTTCCTGCAGAGAGACGGTCTGCCCGCTCTTGCGCTCCCGCCGGAACTGCATACGGATCTCGTTTTCAATGCAGCGGCTGGCATAGGTGGAAAAACGCGCCTTGCGTGTGGCATCAAAGGTATCTACCGCTTTCATCAGCCCGATGGTGCCGATGGAAACAAGATCCTCCTGATCGCCCGGCAGGGCGTAATATTTTTTTACGATATGCGCCACCAGCCGCAGATTGTGCCGGATCAGCTTTTCCCGGGCGGCGGCATCTCCGGCGCGCAGGGCGCTGAAGGCGGCGGCTTCCTCCCGGGCTGTGAGCGGACGCGGAAAGCAGCTGCTTTCAAGGTGGAGTGCCAGAAACAGAAATTTTGTGGCGAAAAATTGTAGCAAGGTCAGCAGCACACGATATCCCTCCCGGTACATAGTTGTTAGATTGTATGAGCCGGGGCGCGGATAGTTGCCGGAGAAGCCTTTTGTGCGCAGCAGCTTTTCTGCGGGGGAAAAGCGTGGTATATTGAGGGGGATAACTCGGAATTTAGAGGTGTAAGGTGGAATATAAAGAATATGGATCAAAGAATAATGATGTTATAATTTTATTACACGGTGGAGGTCTTTCTTGGTGGAATTATATAGATGAAATATCCTTGCTTGAAAATGAATTTCACATAGTTATTCCTATATTAGATGGACATTCAGGAAGTGATACAAATTTTACTTCTATTGAAAGCAATGCTCTAGAAATAATAAATTTTATAAATAAAAATTATAATGGAAAAGTAAAACTAATTGGAGGACTATCATTAGGCGGACAAATTTTATTAGAAATATTATCTAAAAATCCTGATATATGTGAATGTGCTATTGTTGAAAGCGCTTTGGTAATGCCAATGGACTTTACCTATAAAATGATAGAGCCAATATTTAATTTATCATATTGTTTGATAAGTAAAAAGTGGTTTTCAAAACTACAATTTAAAAGTTTGAAACTTAAAAAAAGCTTGTTTGCTCTATATTATGAAGATACTTGTAAAATTACAAAAGATAATTTAATTGCTTTTATGAAGTCAAATTCTAATTATGAAGTAAAAAACACTTTATCGCATACTAAAGCAAAGACCCTCGTATTAGTTGGAAGTAAAGAAAGACCTATTATGAAAAAATCAGCAACTAAAATTGTTCATTTAATACCAAATAGTGAACTTGAAGTATTACAAGGATATTATCACGGAGATATTAGCATAAATCATGCAGATGATTATGTTGAAAGAGTAAAGAGGTTAGTTCGTTAAATTCCCATTTATCGAGTGACGAAAACAATACATCCTTCTGCGGACAACCCCAAAACGGTTGTCCGCTTTTTTTATACGCTGAAATCTGAAAAAAAGACAAAATGCCAAGCAAAACTGAAAAATATCTCATCCTTGCCCGTTACTTTTGGTAGCACAACATGCTTTTAAATATGGGCTGGCAGCAGCCCGATGAACTGCCTGTTACGCTTTCTGCCCTGATGGCAAAAGCCATGAACGACCAGTGCATCCCGCCCGATGAGGGCATCCTGCACCATGTGGAAGGCGTTGACCTGATTCCGGCTAACATCGAACTGGCAGGGCTGGAAGTGGCCCTTGTCAACAGTATGAGCCGGGAAAAGATGCTCAAACAGGTGTTGGACAGCGCCCGGCGGGAATACGATTATATCCTGCTGGATTGTACGCCGTCTCTGGGAATGCTGACAGTAGTCGCTCCGCTTCTATGGCTAGCGGTACGCACTATGTGCGAATTTATAAGTATCTCCTGCGGAGATACCGCCATCAATGCACTGGCCGCAGCAGATACCACGCTGATTCCGGTGCAGGCGCAGTACCTTTCGGCAAAGGGACTGGAGCAGCTGCTGCAGACCATCCAGAAAGTGCGTCGGCAAATCAACCCGAAGCTGAAAATCGAGGGTATCCTGATGACCATGACGGACAGTCGTACCAATTACGGCAGGGAAATCGACGCGTTGATTCGGCAGGTGTACGGCAGCAAAATCCGGGTGTTTGAGCAGCCCATTCCGCACTCTGTCCGTGCGGCGGAAATCAGCGCGGAGGGCAGGAGCATCTTTGCCCATGACCCCAAAGGCAAGGTGGCAGCGGCCTATCAATCTTTGACGAGGGAGGTGCTGGCCGATGCCGAAAAGCAACGCAAACTTGGCGCTGAAAGGTCTCGATGAGATGTTTTCCACCGAAGAATCCCGGCAGGAACAAAAACGGGAGCAAGTGCAGCAGATTCCCATCGAGGAGCTGTTCCCTTTCAAGGAGCATCCGTTCAAGGTGCTGGACGATGAGGCTATGCAGCGTACGGTGGAAAGCGTGGCACAGTACAGCGTACTGGCTCCGCTGATTGCAAGGCCCCGACCGGAAGGCGGATATGAGATCATTTCCGGCCACCGCCGTCAGTATGCGGCGAAACTTGCCGGGCTGGACACGCTGCCGGTCATTGTGCGGCAGATGTCGGACGATGCTGCTGTGATATTGATGGTGGATTCCAACCTTCAGCGCGAACACATCCTGCCCAGTGAACGGGCTTTGGCGTACAAGATGAAACTGGATGCCATGCGAAGAACTA
>ERZ791815.2182-NODE-2182-length-9683-cov-9.221022_pt1 | contig 9683 bp, 9 predicted proteins | sample MGYA00510302_ERZ791815 | MGnify/ENA primary metagenome ERZ791815 (study PRJEB30046, sample SAMN00791995) | human gut metagenome | study: EMG produced TPA metagenomics assembly of the A metagenome-wide association study of gut microbiota in type 2... | reverse complement strand
CGGTTTCATCCCGCATTTTTTCCATAGCTCTGCACATAGCTGCCACTCCCTTCGTATCTTCTTTGAAATAACGAACTCTCTGTGCCAAAATGGAATAATTCATATCCTTCGAGTTGGTACAGAAAAAGTCATGCATTAGTTTTCCCAATGCCGTTTCGTCCTTGATTTGTGAGTTCACATAAACGATGTGCGCCTGATCATTGAAAACAGTTCCCGTTTCCCGAACTGTACGGTCAACATGATAAATTGGAAGGCCGGCCTTTAATATGTCATTTTCGGTGATAAAAATAACGTATGTTTCGTTCAGCGCATCGTAATCATCGCCCGCATCAGTCAGATTTGCATCCAACAGGCTACTGTTGTACCGTGCACGCTTTTCACTCGCACCACGGTCACTGCGCTGCACCTCAATATTATATGCACGGTTTTCCCGATCCACTGCCAAAATATCCAATCGGACTGAACGGCCTTGCAGATTTTTGATGCCGTACTGGCCGTGAACCTCTTTGACGGTTAAGTCATCACGTTTCAAGATGATCTGCAAAAGGAACTCAGCACAAGCACGTTCTTCAAACACCGCAGCCATGAAATCATCATCAATCAGACGTAGCCCACGCAACCGCTGCAAATCTTCTTCATGTTTCCGTTCAAAATCCAGTTCCTGTTGTGATTTTCTTTCCGACATTGGCTCACCAGCTTTCTGCTTACTTATCCAAAATAATAGTACCACAATTCCGTGATTTTTACAAGAGAACGATTCAAATGTCATCAGGGGGTGATGCCTATTCCGTGTCCGCATTTCAAAATCACCATCGTCAAGCGCAGCCAAGGGCAGTCCGCTGTTGCCGGGGCCGCTTACCAGAGCGGCGAACGGCTGTTCAGTGAGTACGACCAGAAAACGAAATTCTACAATAAGAAGAAAGAACTTGTCCACGCCGAAGTCATGCTGCCGTCCCATGCACCACCCGGATTTGCAGACCGTGCAACGCTCTGGAATGCCGTGGAAGCCGTGGAAAACCAGTGGAACTCCCAGCTTGCCCGGCGCATCGTGCTGGCGTTTCCGGTGGAGGTGCCGAAAGAACAGTATCTCTCCATGATAAAGGAATTTTGTCAGGAGCAGTTTGTTGCCAAGGGCATGATTGCCGACTTTGCCATTCACGACAAGGGAGATGGAAACCCACACGCCCACATTCTGCTGACGCTCCGAGCGATGGATGAACACGGCAGGTGGCTCCCGAAAGCCCGAAAGGTATACGACCTTGATGAAAACGGCAAGCGCATTCAACTCCCCTCCGGGAACTGGAAGTGTCACAAGGAAAACATCGTGGACTGGAACGACCAGAAGTACGCCGAGGTCTGGCGGCATAGCTGGGAAACCATCACCAACCGCTATCTGGAAGCTGCTGGCAGACCGGAACGTGTTGACCTGCGCTCCTTTGAGCGGCAGGGCATCCAGCAGATACCGACCGTGCATCTCGGCCCTGCTGCGCACCAGATGGAAAAGCGCGGCGTGGAAACTTTTATCGGCAACCTGAACCGAGACATTCGAGCCGCCAACAGCCTGATGCAGTCCATCCGCAGCACAATCCGTGGTCTGCAACACTGGATCGCAGACCTGAACGAAAAGAAACAGATTCTTCTGGACGCACTGGAACAAGCAAAGGAACCCACGCTGTCCGATCTGCTGGTGGACTATTTCAATCTCCGCAACGAACAGCGCAGCGATTGGTCTGGCAAGGCAAAACTGAAATGCACTGTCCGGGACTTTGAGGAGATTCGGCAGGCGGTGGACTACCTGAAAGCCCATTCCCTGAACACCATCGAGGATTTGGACACTGCAATTTCTAACCTGAACCAGACCGCTGCTCCTCTCCGCAGGCAGTTGAAGCAGAACGAAAACCGTATGCGGACAATCGCCCAGATCAAGGATGCTGCTGCCATCCATGCCAAGCTGAAGCCCATCCACGACACCTTTCTGAAGAAGAACTTCAAACTCACCAAGGACGCTTACGCCAGCCAGCACAAGGAAGAACTGGACGCTTTCAATAAAGCTGTCCGCACTCTGATGAAACTGAACGGAGGTGCGACCGTGGATTATTCGGCATTGGATGCCGAATTTTCTGCGCTGCAATCGGGCAGCGCAGAGTTGCGCAGCCAGCTGGAAACTTTGCAGCCCGACCTGACTGCACTGAAAAATGTGCGCAAGTATATCGACCTTGTGCTGAATAAGCAGCAGCTTTCCGCACCGGGCGGCAAGACCCCGGAAAAGGAATCGGTACTGAAAAAGCTGAATGATAGCAAGGTGGCTCTTGAAGAGAAAAAATCACAGCCCCATCAAAAGACAACGGAACACACATTGTAAAAGGAGAAGCACAAATGAGCAAAACAATCACTTTGACCGAACATCGCCCTGCGGATGGAATCTTGACCATGCGAGTCAAAAACACAATTTACAACGTCAACATCTTTTTCAATCCGAACTCAAAGAACACATTAGACACTCGAATGCGGAAAATCATCCAAAAAGAAGCGAAAGCTGGCAATTTTTAAATTTGCAGCAGCATCTTGATTTTTTATCTTGACAAAATGCAGCCCAAGCCAAAGCAGGAACATCAACCCCAAAAAGCCAAAACAACTCAAATGCTTTCTGAAATCAGTAAAACCATCCAAGGGCATCAATGCCAGCTTACTGCCGAAGAAAAAACTTCTCTGAAAGCATCCATCGACAATCGCTATCAGGAACGGGCCGTTGCAAACGGCTCCCTGATGATGTGCGAGGTACAGGGTGCAAAAGAGGACTTCATTCGCCGCTGGAATAGCATTTTCAAAGAATACCCGGATGTTTTTGAAGATTCGGACTGCCGCAAGATCATTCATGACTTGACCGAAGATGCCGTACAGTATCTTCTGAAAATAAAGGAGAAAACGCTATGATGCTTTCTAACCTGAACCTTTCCAGCCTGCCGGAGTGCAACTTCGAGGTGCGGTACGTTGACAGCGTTCTGCTGAACCCCTGCGCCGAATATCAGCGGCTGCTCCGCATAGGCAAGGTTGCAAAAATTGCAGCAAACTTTTCGGAGTACATCGCCAATGAGCCGAAGGTCAGCTACCGGGATGGCCGCTACTTCGTCTTTGATGGTCAGAACACCATTGAGACACGGAAAACGTGCAACGGTGGGCGTGACCTCCCGATTCGCTGCAAGGTATTCTACGGCCTTTCTAAAGAGCATGAAGCTCTGCTGTTTGCTGTGCAGACAGGCATTTCCAGCGAACTGACCGCGGGTGAACAGCTTCGTGCCAAACTGGTGGCACACGAAGAAAACGCCTGCGATTTTGTTTCGGTAACGGAGGACATAGGTGTCCGCTTTGCACTGGATGGGATTCGTGCCCCGTGGAAAATCTACTGCATCCGCTCGGCTTACTACATCTACAAGAGTTACGGCGCTGCCCTTTACCGGGAAATGCTGAGTATCCTTGTGGATGTGTGGGATGGAGATTCGGATTCGTTCCTGTCTGGCATCCTGCACGGCATGGCTCGTTTTCTGGCTCTGTATCAGGGCGAATACAGTAGGGAACGGGGTACCTCATCAACGGTGCGGTGGAGACGGAGTGTCCGCAGCTCCGCATCATCGAACCAGAGCTGTTCGAGCAGGCACAGGAGCTGCGGCAGGCACGCACTTGTGAGCGTGGCGGTACGTCACTGGGCACCAGCTCCAAAGCCCTGTTGGCCGGGCTGGTCTACTGTGCCCACTGTGGCAACCGCTTGAGCCTGACCAGCAGCGGACGGACACACACCTACGCAGATGGGCATACGGTGAAAGAAGTCCGGCCCCGGTATAGCTGCTTTTATAAGATCCGGCATCCGGGTGACTGCGATGGGCAGTCCGGCTATGGTGTTTCTAAGCTGGATTCCATTGTAGAAGAAGTTGTCCGGCAGATCTTCGCACAGTTCCGGGAGGTTTCCCGGAAGAAGCTGCTGGAATCGGTCAAGACCAACGATGCCGCCCGCATCCAGAAGAAGGTCAAGAAAATCCAGAAAGACTTGGAAAGCAAGCAGAAAGAACTGGACGACCTGAAAGCCGAAACCATCCTCGTCATCCGGGGCGTGAGTGCCTTGGACAAAGAACTGCTGGGCACACTGGTGGCCGAGGCAAGAGAGACTTTGGAAACTCTGGAAAAGCAGCTCGTACAGGCACAGGAAGAATACGAAGAAACCACCAAAACAGCAAAGCGTAGCAACTACATCTGCAACGAGCTGTTCACATGGGCGGATGTGTATGACTCTGCCAATCACGATGAACGCCGTGCCATCTTGCAGCAATTCATCAAAGAGATTCGCGTCCGAAAAGACTATGAGATCTCGATTACGCTGAACGCCAGCTTCAACCAAGTGGAACAGCTCAAGGCTGTGTCATCCTACGATGGTGCGGAAATTTTTGAAGGAATTTCCGAGAAGGAGGCATAAAAGCGATGCGCTTGCCCGCAGCACTCTGCAAAATGCAAAGAAAGAGACGTGAAAGCGATGGATTTTCAAAAAGTACATTAATGACACCGCCCGGTTCGCATCCGACTTCAGGGTTCGGAGCCCGGCACGGTCCGCCAAAGTTTTTTGGGCATAAAAAACGCCGCATCGTACAAAACGATGCGGCAGATTGGTGGACCTAGAGGGATTCGAACCCTTGACCTCTCGGATGCGAACCGAACGCTCTCCCATGCGGACCTTAAAGAAGCCCCCAAAGGACGAAACATTTCTTTTGAAAAATGGCAAAAAACATAGGCGTAATGCGGGTTTTCGGACGAGCATTGCTTTCGAGAAAAAATTGCCATTCTTGCTTCAATGTAAAAAAGTTACACTTCAGGAGAAATGCGCTTCAGATGCGATTTGAACGGGCGACCATCTGAATACTTCTTGCGGATCATGCACCGTATGGGGATGATTCGGATTATATCCCCTGTGCGATAAAATTGACGAGAAACAGTTAGATTTTTTCTGGCTGTTTCTTTTTTATTGCACAAATCCGGCGAAAACAGTGCCGATGGATACGCACCCAACGAAGATGCAAATGCCCAAAAAAGCCATCAAATATTGCCTTACTTTATACAAAATATAGCAAGCGGTATACGCACCATAAAGCATATACGGTATAACGTCAATTTTTTGTACATATCTCAACTGAATGACTGGAGGTGAGTTTTCAAAATGCCTGTTATTTATGTTGCAAAAACATCTTCCTACGCACGAAGAATCACGTTCGTTTTAGGACAGACGGTTGAAAAACAGCATGATCCTTGATTATTTCTACGGGCAAGCCGGAGAGCTGTTTTCGTTCTACCGCATTCCAAAGGCTCTGTTTCAGGAGCCACGGTTCCAGAGCCTGTCAACCGATGCCAAGACCCTGTACGGTATCCTGCTGGACCGCATGAGCCTGTCCGTGAAAAACGGCTGGCTGGACGAGCAGAACCGGGTGTTCATCCTCTTCACGATACTAGACCATGCCCATCGCAGAATAAAAGCTCCACAGCGCATACCTGTTGGTATAAAATACTCGGCCATCCCAATGGCTTTTGATGGAATAAGGATGGCACCCAACCGCTGATCTTAAAAATGCCCAGATAACACAAAGCCGGGCTGCTGCACAGAAACTGTGGAGCAGCCCGGCTTTTCTACAACGCAGTCACACCGCTGCAGCCCTAATCCAGAGGAACAGAGTGGGTGCGCTTAGCCTAGGGTGAGGGTGTTGGTGACGGAGACCACGCAGGCGAGAATGCCCATGATGATGCCGCCGATGTAGGGGTTTTTGGACTTCTTGTAGATCTTGCTGCACACAAAGACGGCAAGGGGCAGGATGAAAACGATGGGGTAGAGCCAGATGCCGGTAATGGAGCCGCCAAGGTGAGTAAGCTCGGACCACAGGAAACCCTTGTTGAAGAAGGTGATGTACTGAACGCCGATCATGATCTCAGGTCCAATAAAGACGAAGAACATCTGCACCAGAGTGCTGAGCCAATTGGACTTGCCCAACTGTACAAAGTTGAAGCCGTTGGTGGCAACAGACAGGGCAATGTAGTACACCAGCCAGAACACCAGATACTTTGCAATGGTGGCAAAGTGCATGGGTGCAAACGCACGGATGGTGATGAAGCACCACAGGCGGAAGTCGGTGAGGAACAGGTAGTCGGAAATGAACACCAGCGCATAGGCGGCGACCACTACGATAAGGGACAGAACGATGGTCTTCCAGAGCTTGCGGCCGCTGATCTTCACGCCGCGCTCTGCCAGATCCAGACCGTTCTTCTTGTTGTAACAGTGATAGGACACCACCATAAACAGGATGGTGAACACGCCGCACAGGAAGGTCCACATACCGATGTACCAGGTGGCACCCTGATTCCAGAATGCCGGGCGGTTCTTACTGCACCATGCGTAGAGGGTGGGGTAGAGGATCATGCCCACGATGGCACCAAATGCAAGACCGCCCCAGTACCAGCCCTTGCCCTTGCCCTTGGGAGCAGGGAGCGGCTGTGCGTCCGCAGCAGGCTTGAGCTCTGCAAAGTAGCCGATGTCCAACAGGGCGATGGCGGCGTAGATGACGAACATAAAGAAGCCAGCGATGCCCACTGTGTTGAAGAAAGCCTTCCACTGCCATGTCTGATCGTTGGCATCCAGCTTGATGGGGGCATCCAGCGCTTTGTCAAAGAAGGTGACGCTGTCGGCAACAACATTCTTGGAGAAGTGTGCCCAGGGGTGGGTGATGGCCGGGTTGAAGATGACACGGATGGATTCCTTGCCGTCGATCTGCTCAGTGTAGTAGGTATCGGCACTGCGCTTGTCCAGACCGGTGGGGTCTACGCCAAAGTGCAGGAAGGACTGTGCGGTGTTCTGGTCGATGTAATCCCGGGGAGCACTCTTGGTGCCGTCTTCCTGCTTTACCCGGTGGAAGAACTCGTCGTACTGGCAGGCAACGATACCAGCATCACGGCTGCCAAAGATGTTGACCCACTGATCGTCCTTCTGGTAAACGGCATCGTTGGACACCAGCAGTGCGGCGGCGATCAGCCCTTCCTCGTCTTGCATCACAGCCACACGGCTGGCACGTGCGCCGTTGGAGTGACCGGTAACGCCAATGCGGCTTGCATCAACATAGGGCAGGCGAGCAATGTACTTTACGGCGTCGTAAAGACCGTTGGCGTTGTTCTCGGCATCCCACCAGGTTCCGTCCGGGATGACCTCAGAGTCGCCGTGACCGTACATGCTGATGGAGATGACCACATAGCCTCTGCGGGCATACTCAACATAGTTGAGGTCCTGCATCTCGCGGTTGTTGTACCAGCCATGGCTGGCAACGATCGCCGGAGCGGGGTTCTCTCTGGTGGCATTTTTCGGCACCAGCAGAAGGGCGTCCAGTTCGTGACCGCTGTCGGTGACCATGGTGATGTCGTGGTACTTGATCGCACCGCCGCCTGTCTGCACGATGGACGCGCCCACTGAGCTTATCAGGCATAGGATCAGCGCGATCGCGACCCAAAAGCATGCGTTCTTTTGCTTTTTCATTTTGTTTCCTCCTTGTCAAATTTCTTTTTTTTGTCGAGTGTCACATTCTTCACTCAACCCGTTAATAACAATCTATCAAAGATGAACAAAGAATGCAATAAATAAGTTTGCCGCCCTTTGCATGGTTTTTGTTGCACTTTTTTGCCTTTTGTCGTTATTTTGTCCTTTTCGTTTGTATACAAAAGAACTTTCACAAATTTAGGCTTCTGTAATTGTGAGAACTGAACAAAGGGGCTGCGGCACAAGATCTTGTGCCGCAGCCCCGGTTTGGTGCATTTTTCAGAGAGCAGGTCCCTCATTATAAAAATTTTTTTCGTTTTTTCGATGCTCGGTAGGCGGAGGGGGTGATCCCCTCCGTGCGCTTGAACACCGCCGTAAAGTGACTGATGTTGTCATAGCCCACCTCATCGGCGATCTGGGTGATGCTTTTGCCGGTCTCCTGCAGCAGCTCCTTTGCCAGTTGGATCCTGCGGCTGCTGATGTAGTTCACAAAGCTTTCTCCCATTTCCTTATTGAAGGTCCGGGAAAAATAGCTGGGGCTGAGGTGGCACAGTTCTGCCATCTCCTTCATGGTGATCTCCTGCCGCAGATGATCCTGGATGTAGACCACCGCCGGATAGACCACGCTGCTGGGCTTTACCGGCAGTGCCCCGGTCTGCCGCAGTCTGCGCTCCTCCTGCGGAAGGATCTCCTGGATCGCGATCTCCTCGCTGGACTGTTCTGCATTGGCGCTCATCAGCCACTTATAGGTCTCATCCCGGGTGTGGCTTTTCACAGCGCGGTCAACGATATAGTGCACCATATCGTTGATATATTCCGCGATCAGCACGATCCGGTCGTAGTCCATCTCCGGCAGAAGCTCGTATTTCCGCAGGATATCCTGCCGCGCAGTATCCTCTTGCGGAATGATGGAGCCGATCTCGTTGACCAGACGCTCCGCCTTTTCCCGGTCCTTGTGCCGCAGCCGCACCTGTCCGAACATCACGGCACCAAGGTAGATATCCCCCACCATGACGGGGACCGCCACGTCCACGATGCCGCAGTGGCACAGGTAGATGTAGGGGCGGCCCCGGCGCACCGCCTCCACTCCTGCCAGCGCATCGCAGCGGAAGCAGCGCTTGCGGGAAACAGGGTTCTCTCGCACAATGCTGCAAAACTCGGTGCGGCCGCTGTGTTTCGTGACAGGCTTCCCCTTGATGTCGATGCAGACGATGGCGGTACCGGTCAGCTCCGCCAACCGGTCCTGCATTTTTTCCCAGAGAGGGATATCCAAAACGTTTTCTATGGTGTATTCAAACCTGCTCATACCTTCGATTTCCCTTCTCCTTGCCGGACATTCGAACACTGCCATCATAAATGACCCGGCATGGAAAAGCAAGGCCCTCGGAGCAAAATCATGGTAATGTACAAATTTTCTACATTGAATAGGGTATATTGACGAGGGATTCCGTGGACAGATCTGCCCAAACCGAATGCAGCAGGCCTTCATCAGCCCTGCGTCGAGCGGAACGACCATCCTCAAGCTCACAAAAAAGCAAAACGCCTGTTGGGACACGGCATTAGCGGCAGCATCCCCAGTAGACATTCCTACTGGTTGGGAACCGCGCACTAAGCAACAGCAATGGGTTGCGTTTGCTGATTTTCCGCAGTGTAGTGTTTGCAGCGAAATATCGGAGAATGGTGATTTATGGCCAAATCAAAAAAGATATTGGTCAGATACTTCGCAAACTATGCGAGCAAAAGGATATTGAAATAATAGAAGCAGAAGCCTGCCCGGACCATATCCATATGCTGATAAGTTTTTCGCCGAAGTACAGCATTTCTTACGTTATGGGATATCTCAAGGGAAAGAGCAGCCTCATGATTTTCGACAGACACGCGAATTTAAAGTACAAGTATGGAAATCGGCATTTCTGGGCCAGAGGATATTTTGTGGATACTGTTGGAAAAAACAAGCAGAGAATCCAGGAGTATATCAAAAGACAGCTAGAACAAGACCAGATTGCAGACCAGTTAAGCCTTAAGGAATTCACGGACCCGTTTACGGGTAGCAAGGGAACCAAGGCGTAAATAAAAGGCCCCTTGAGGGGCCTGCCACGAGACAGGAATGCAGTTGGCAGACCCATTCGTG
>ERZ791815.2174-NODE-2174-length-9719-cov-3.581022_pt1 | contig 9719 bp, 9 predicted proteins | sample MGYA00510302_ERZ791815 | MGnify/ENA primary metagenome ERZ791815 (study PRJEB30046, sample SAMN00791995) | human gut metagenome | study: EMG produced TPA metagenomics assembly of the A metagenome-wide association study of gut microbiota in type 2... | reverse complement strand
GCCTTCCAAGCTGGATACGTGGGTTCGATTCCCATCACCCGCTCTATTTTTTTAAGGAAACCTTTAAAATCAGGGGTTTCCTTATTTTTTTGATCGGCTTGTACGATTGTTGAATACCGGAACTTAGAAAGCGGTGAGCACATCTGGCGTGTGAAGGGATACACAAGAATTGTTGCGGAAAAGTTTGCAACCATGTCAGCGCAGCTTGTTTTGCTTGCGAATGTCTATGATGCCCTGATTAGCGAGAAATATTATAAGGCAGCTTACTCTAAAGAGGAAGCATTCCATATGAAAAAGGTTCGTCTTTTTATGTAAAAGACGAACCTTTTCTTATCCAATCTAGCATATTTTGATTCAAAAAGCAAGAGATGTAACAACCTTTTATAATTTGTAATTGCATTGTGTTTCAACAAAAAAATAAGGAACAATGCGGAAACGAGGAACTATGAACAATGATTTAAAGACAGAAGAAATGTGTGAAAATTGGTTGATACAGCAAAAAGCAAAAATTAAAAAGAGTACGTACGCAAATTACTATTATCTGATCAGAAAGCTCATTGAACCGAAATTAGGGGAAATTGATGTCATGAAATTGAAAAAGGCATACCTCGAACAATTGGTTTTGGATTTGCAGGAAAGAGAATATGCGGATAGTACCATTTATTCTGCGCTACGTGTTTTGAAAACGATTCTAAGAAAAAATGCAGTGCAAAACGACAATTATGAGGAAATGATATATCACTGTTATCTTACCGTTCACCGTTTGGAATCTAAAGTACTGCTTGAGGACGAAAGTGCATGTATCAAAGAATATTTATTACAGAAAAATGACACATATGCACTTGGGATTCTGTTGTGCCGAAGCACAGGTATCAGAATTGGTGAATTGTGTGGATTGAAATGGGAAGATATTCATCTGGACACGGGAATATTTGAGATAAAAAGGACTGTATCGCGGATTCAAAATGATAATTACAGGGAAGGACTTTCAAAAACAATGCTATATATCCGAACTCCAAAATCGTTTTCATCGATAAGAACGATACCGATTCCTGATTTTTTGAAAAACTGTTTGAAAGAAAAAAGAAAACCGGAGGATTGTTATTTCCTGACAGGAACCACACGTTGTACGGAATCCCGGAATGTGCAGAAACATTTTAAAACCATTTTAAAGCACTGTAATCTTTCTGATTATAATTTTCATTCGCTGCGTCATGGGTTTGCGTCTTCGTGTCTTGAAAGTGGGGTTGAGTGTAAAACAGTTTCCTCTATTTTAGGGCATTCTTCCACACAGATTACCATGGATTTATATGTTCATGCAACGTTAAAGCAGAAAGCTAAGTGTGTAAATATGTTTTAAGGAAAAGGTTCGTCTTTTACATAATAAGACGAACGTACCGAGCAGTTAATAAAATTATAACCATTATTTTGGAAAATAGGACAAGGGTTTGATTTTGTTGCTGTATCATAATCAAAGATAAAGGAGATACAAAGTTATGAGGAAAAGACGAATGAAGTGGAATGTGTTGGCACTCTGCATGGCAGTTGTTTTAATAGTGACAATGCTGCCGACACAGGTACTGACAAAGGCAGAGACGATAGGTGGTAAGGTTGAAATCAAACCGATATCATATGATATTGGAGAGAATGCTTTTAACTATCAGATTACTACGAGTGAAGAAAATGCGTATATTGCTTATTATGTGTATAATAGGAATGAATATAATTATACAATGGATGAATTATTTAATCTTGCAAAGGAGACAACTGAGCAAAAAAATCGACAGCTAGAAGTGAAAGTTTCAGGAAAGGAATCTGAAACATTATATGTGGCATTAATCAGTGCAGAGGGTGACTTGATTTGCAGTCAAGAATATAATTCGACATTTTATGACAGACTACTTGAGGATGATGCTGAGAGTATTGAATATGTAAATGGAACATTAGATGATGTATCTGCTGAAGCGAAAAATGGAAAGATTATCGTAAAAGATACAAGTAATCAATCTGGATCAGGAACAATATATATATATATGGATGTTTCGGGACTAGAGGATGGCAACAAATAGAAGACTGTTCTTTTACAAATGGAGAAGCACAGGCTGATATATCAGATCAGATTAGAGAGTCAGGAGACCATGTAGTTAAGTATTTCATTGTTAAAAATGGTGTTGTTACCACAAAAGTAAATACAGTGACATATAATTATACAAAACCTACAGCAAAATTGGATCCAGTAAATATTTCTACAGTGAAATGGGAAAAAGGTATTTTGACGATTCCGGGAGTAGATAAAAATTCTCAATTGATGGGAAAACGCATTGCAGCAACAATATATAGAAGTAATGATAAGGAACAATGGTCACGAAGTAATAATACTTGTATAACTTCGATTGGAAATTATACTTGTAGCATGGATCTTAAGCATGAAATAAAAGACTATAAATATTATAAAGCTGGACTTGTTGTGAAAAGTGATGATATCGATAACTATTTAAATAGTGACGAAGTATTTACGGATATTTATGATACTACATCGTCAAGTGAAGAGGTTAACAATACATTAAAAGATGTATTAGTTCAGGCAGGCGTGGATTCAGTAGAGAAAGCAGATGCAGATACTTTAAATAAAATCTATAATGAAGCAGACGAGACAAAAAAAGCAGAGATTGCCAAAGCATTAAGAGATGGATTGAAAGAAACTGATACAGCAACTCTTAGAACAGCAATGCAGACAAACAGTGATACGCGTGCAACGGTAGAAGCAATTGAGAAAATGTCTGGAATTACGGTTGCAAATGATGTTTCTGAGGATGTAAAAGCTTATATTGATACAGCAAATATTAAAGTTTTGGGTGCAGCATTAAATGCAGATGACGGGGTATCAAATGTCGGATTAAAGATTACCAAAGAAGCGGATGTTGCCACATTGGATAGCAAATACAAAAATGCAATTCCACTCGGAATTACACTGACAAATGTAAGTATAGCAGCTTCTGGACTTGCAGTTCCGGTTACAATTACAATCCCTGTTCCAAGGGGAATCGATATCAGTAAACTTGTTATTTTACATATGAATGCTGACGGTACAGTCAATGAGAATTTTTCGAATGGAAATGGATATTCATATGATCTTAATAGCCGTACCATTACTTTCACAGTAACTCATTTTAGTACATTCATTTTTGCGGAAGCAGACGATACAAGCACGACACCGGGAAACCCGACAACACCAGCAAACCCGACAACACCGGAAAATCCGACAACGCCAGCAAATCCGACGACACCGGGAAGCTCTGTGACGAATCCGACAACAACAGCAGAACCAGCACAGAGTCAGGCAACAGAGACGGACAATACAGCTTCTGCAACATCAGAGACCGTGACATCTTCTCCAAAAACAGGGGATAACGGCAGTATGGCAGTATTATGGGTATTATTTGCCGGCTGCGCGATTACAGCATTCTGTTATGCGAAAAAAAGAGTAAGAAGATAATTATCAAATTTAAGTGATTGAAAAGCCTTTGTGGAAAGAATTTTCTGCAAAGGCTTTTTAAATTTACTTGAAGAAAAGTGGCGGCTTCTATATAATCTAAGAGTATGCTTGTGGGATTGACAGTACGTAATCAGGAAGAAACAGAGTAAAAACGAAAGAATCCGCCAAAAGAGCAGAAACAGAAAGAGGACATACGAATGATACAGTTTAACGGATATGATTTATTGTGGCTATTTTTTATATATTCTTTTGCGGGCTGGGTGATAGAGACAGCCGCGGCAACATTTATGCACCGGAAATTTTCCAACCGTGGGCTGGTAAATGGTCCGCTGTGTATCCTGTACGGTGTGGGAGCTGTTGCAATGTCTGTGGGCTTGCAGGAGCTGACCGGGCTATGGCTCTTTTTATTTGCATCCCTGTATGCAGCAGTTACAGAGTTCATCGCTGGAAAGTTAATCGAGAGGTTTTATCATAAACGCTGGTGGGATTATAGTAAGAGTAAATGGAACTTAGACGGTTACATCTGTCTCCCGGTTTCCCTGATAAAAGGTGCATTGGGTTATGTTGTGGTGAAGTATGCCAACCGGTGGGTATTCCGATTGCTTGCAATACTGCCACAGCTTTTGGTACATATTGTTCTGCTGGTGCTGATCGGTGTGCTTGTGGTGGATGTACTCGCCTCCTATCTGCTTGTGACAGGAAAGAGCAGACACCCGGAGAAGTGGCTGGAAGCAAATAACAAAATCGATCGTTTCCGCATCAGGCTTGGCAATAAGATTGCAGGATCGATTGAAAAACGAATGACAAAAGCCTACCCGAAGGCAAGCTTTGTGGAAAAGGTCACAAAGGATAAAACCGTTTTTGCAAAGGGCTGTGATTTTTATAAAATCGTGATGTTATTTTTTGTGGGAGCATTCCTGGGAGATATCACGGAGACGATTTTCTGCCGCATCACAGCAGGGGTGTGGATGAGCCGCAGCAGTGTGGTGTGGGGACCATTCAGTATCGTGTGGGGACTTGCGATTGCAATGGTGACGGCAATGTTATATAAATATAAGGACAGAAGTGACGGATTTCTGTTCTGGACAGGCACTTTTTTAGGCGGTGCTTACGAGTATCTGTGCAGTGTGTTCACGGAGCTGGTATTTGGAAAAGTATTCTGGGATTACAGCTGGATGCCGTTTAACCTTGGCGGAAGGATTAACCTGTTGTACTGCTTTTTCTGGGGAATCGCAGCCGTTGTGTGGTTTAAGATTCTGTATCCGAAAATTTCAGGATTGATAGAAAAAATTCCTGTTGTGATCGGTAAGACAGTGACATGGATGCTGATCGTATTTATGTGCTGCAATGTTGTGGTGTCCTGCATGGCGTTAATACGCTATGATGAGAGAGGCAGACAGGTGGAAGCGACGCAGAACTGGCAGGTGTACATGGATGAGCATTATGATGACGCAAAGATGGCGCGCATTTACCCGAACGCCAAGACAAAATAAGAGGAAAAACAATGAAATTAATTAAAACAGAGGAAGCGGTCGGTCATGTTTTATGTCATGACATGACGCAGATCATAAAGGGTGTCACGAAAGATGCGAGATTCCGCAAGGGGCATATTGTGACAGAAGAGGATATCCCGGTGTTATTATCTATGGGAAAAGAAAATCTCTATGTGTGGGAGAAAAACGAAAACATGCTTCATGAGGATGAGGCGGCAGAGATCCTGCGTGAGATCTGTCAGGGAGAACATATGCATGCCTCCCAGCCGAAAGAGGGGAAAATCGAGCTGACCTCGGACATTGACGGAATTTTAACGATCAATGTGGAAAAACTTCTGGCAGTCAATTCACTTGGTGAGATGATGATCGCAACGAGACATTCCTACACCCCGGTGAAAAAGGGGGCGAAGCTTGCGGCAACCAGAATTATCCCACTGATCATTGAGAAAGAGAAAATGGAAGCAGCAAAACGGTGTGCGGGCAAAGAGCCGCTTGTCAATGTGCTTCCATATAAATTAAAGACGGCGGCGCTTATCACGACGGGCGGTGAGGTGGCAAAAGGACTGATCCGGGACACCTTTTCCGATGTGGTCATTGAGAAGCTGAAAGCCTATGGCATTGAGACGGTAGAGCATTGTTATCCGGGGGATGACGAGGCACTTATCACGGAAAAAATAGCAGAGTACAAAGCAAAAGGTGTGGATATGATCTTATGTACCGGAGGCATGAGCGTTGATCCGGACGACCGCACACCGGGAGCAATTAAGCGTTCGGGAGCGCAGATCGTTACCTACGGTGCGCCGGTGCTGCCGGGAGCCATGTTTCTGCTCGGATATTTTGAGGACGGCACGCCGGTCATGGGACTGCCGGGCTGCGTGATGTACGCAAAGAGCACCATTTTTGACATTATGCTGCCGAGGATCGCGGCCGGGATCCCGGTGAAAGCGGAAGATTTTTATGTGCTGGGACATGGGGGGTTATGCCTCGGATGTGCAGAGTGCAGATTCCCGGACTGTTCTTTTGGAAAAGTTTAAGTGGAAGAATTTTTTTGAAAAAGACGGGATGATAGCAGGAAGGAACGGATAAGGCAGGGATAGAAACAATGGAATGGAATCATTTTGATGAGAATGGCAATGCCGTGATGGTGGATGTCTCCGAAAAAAAGATCACAGAGCGCATTGCGGTGGCGAGCGGCAAGATCCGTGTGAATGATGCAGTGATGTCTGCAATCGTCAACCACACGACAAAAAAAGGCGATGTGCTGACCGTAGCGCGTGTGGCAGGCATTATGGGAACAAAACAGACGTCAAATCTGATCCCGATGTGTCATCCGCTCTGCCTGAATAAATGTACCGTTGATTTTGAGGTAAAGGAAGCGGAAAACATCATAAAGGCACTGTGTACGGTCAAAGTTTCCGGGAAGACCGGAGTGGAGATGGAGGCGCTGATGGGCGTGAATGTGGCGCTTCTGACGATTTATGACATGTGCAAGGCAATGGACCGCGCAATGGAAATTTTTGACGTTCATTTAGAAAAAAAAGACGGTGGAAAATCCGGACTTTTTGAGCGAAGTAAGGAAAGAGAACAATGTTAGATCAGTACAGCCGCAATATCGACTATATCCGCATTTCAGTCACGGATCGCTGTAATCTGCACTGTACCTATTGTATGCCGCAGACGAGTAAGACGTATCTGAGACAGGAAGAACTTCTGACTTATGACGAGATCGTAAAACTGGCGGGAATTTACCGCAGTCTCGGGATCAAAAATGTTAAGCTCACCGGGGGTGAGCCTCTGGTGAGGGAACATGTTGAAGAACTTATTTTCCGGCTGAAAAAGGAATGCGGCATGGAAAAAGTGACTTTGACGACGAATGGAATCCTTTTGGAACAACAGCTGGATGGTCTTGTAAAAGCGGGACTTGATGGTGTAAATATCAGTCTGGATACATTAAACCCGGAACATTACAATTCCCTCACAGGAGGATGTCATATGGACAGGAATCCCTCTGATGGCAATCTGGAAGCTGTGTTACGGGGAATGCGAAAGGCGCAGCAGGCAGGAATCTCTGTAAAAGTGAATTGTGTGCTGATGCACCAGACCAGAGAGGAGCTGCTTGCGCTGGCAGAACTTGCAAAAGACGGCGTAAATGTACGTTTTATCGAATTGATGCCGATCGGTCAGGGAAAAGAAAAACATACATTAAAAGAGGCAGAGGTAAAGCAGATACTCTGTGAAACTTATGGGACGATCAGACCGGTCGCGGAAAAACTTGGCAGCGGACCGGCACATTATACGGAAATTGATGGATTTGAAGGAAAAATTGGATTTATAAGCGCAATTTCCCATAAATTCTGCAGTGGATGCAACCGTGTCCGTATGACGGCAGACGGCTTTTTAAAGCCGTGTCTGCAATATGAAACAGGAATGGATCTGCGGACACTGTTAAGGGACGGCGTTTCGGATGCGGAGTTAAAAGCGCAGATTGAAACGATTATCACACAAAAACCGAAATGCCATCATTTTGGGGAAATGAATGAACCGGAGCAGACAGAACACAGAGGAATGTCTGAAATTGGAGGATAATATAGAAAATTTCGTACACAGACGAAGTTCGTTTTACAGATGTTATACAGAAACGCAATCTTTGCAGGTTGTGGGAAAGGCTGGTTTTTTTAATGGGAAAAGTGAGGGCTGTGTGCATCAGTGAAAAGCGCGGCACACAGAAGAAAAATATAGAATCCGCAGTATTTGTGGAAAACTGGGGCATTGAGGGAGATGCCCATGCAGGAAACTGGCACAGGCAGATTTCCTTATTATCAGAGGAAACGATCGCCGCATTTAAGGCGCGTGGTGCAGAGGTTACAGATGGGGCTTTCGGAGAAAATCTCGTCGTGAGCGGCTATGATTTTACAAAGTTCCCGATCGGGACAAGGTTTACGTGCAAAGATGTGGTGCTGGAATTAACGCAGATTGGAAAAGAATGTCATCACGGCTGTGAAATTTTTCAGAAGATGGGCGAGTGCATCATGCCGACCAACGGCGTGTTTGCGAAAGTGCTTCACGGCGGAAAGATCAGTGTCGGGGATGAATTTCATGTGCAGTACCGAGCGGCAGTCATCACGTTAAGCGATACCGCTTCTAAGGGAGAGCGGGAGGATGCGAGCGGAGCGGCGGTCGAAGAAATTGTGGGAAAAGAGGGCTATGAGGTAGTTTTAAAAAAAATCATCCCGGATGATGGAGACACACTGACAGCACTGTTGTGTGAACTTTCGGATGAAGATAAAGCGGATCTGATTTTAACGACAGGCGGAACAGGTTTTTCCAAAAGAGACAATACGCCGGAGGCAACCATGCGTGCAGTTGAACGCGAAACACCGGGAATCTCAGAAGCCATGCGCTATTATTCCCTGCAGATCACGCCGAGGGCGATGCTCTCCAGAGGCGTGTCGGGAATCCGGAAAGAGGCATTGATCGTCAACCTCCCGGGAAGCCCGAAGGCGGTAAGAGAGTGTTTGGAATATGCGATCGGTGCACTGACGCATGGAATTGATATTTTAAAGGGAAATACCGGAAATTGTGCGGGAAAATAAAAGAATCATAAATTTGCAAACAATTTGCTGTTTTATATAAAAACAATCAGAAGAAAGATGTGGAAAAATGATGAAAAAGTTGACAGCAGTTCTATTACTGACAGCTATGACCGCAGGACTTGCAGCCTGTGGCAGCAATAAAGAAGCAGATACAAGCACAGATGCTCCAGCACAGAATGAAAGCACAGAGGAAACTGTGACAACAGAGACATCCGATGCAGCACAGAATGCAGACATCCAGGGAACGATCACACTGGCGGCAGCTGCAAGTCTGGAAAAAACTTTTACAGAGCATCTGATCCCAATATTTGAGACACAGTACCCGGAAGTGTCGATCGAGGGAACTTATGACAGTTCCGGAAAATTACAGTCACAGATCGAGGCTGGCGCAGATGTGGACATCTTCTTTTCCGCAGCGTTAAAACAGATGGAGGCATTGCAGGAGGAGGGCTATATCGCAGAGGATGCATCTGTGGATCTTCTGGAAAATAAAATCGTTCTGATCGTGCCGGCAGGAAAAGAGAACGGCTACACTTCTTTTGAGGATATCGTGAATGCAGATATGATCGCAATCGGTGATCCGGAGAGTGTTCCGGCAGGACAGTACGGCAAAGAGGCATTGGAGAATCTGGATCTCTGGAGCAGTGTGGAAGGAAAATTAAGTCTTGGAACCAACGTGACAGAAGTATTAAACTGGGTGGCTGAGGGAAGTGCAGACGCCGGGATCGTTTACGCAACAGACGCAGCTTCCATGACTGATAAGGTTTCAGTTGTGGCAGAAGCACCGGAGGGAAGTGTTTCCAAAGTCATTTATCCGGTGGCAGAGTTAAAAGAAACAAAGAACAAAGACGCAGCAGATGCATTCATGGAGTTTTTACAGTCCGGTGAAGCGCTAGACGTATTCAAGGCGGCAGGATTTTCTGTCAACGCACAGGAATAAGACAGGATAGTAATTCAGGAGGCATAAAAATGGATCTTTCACCGGTATGGATCTCGTTAAAAACATCGGTCGTATCGATCATCATCACATTTTTTCTGGGGCTTTGGGCAGCACGGGGCGTTGTGTCCGTCCGTTCCCCAAAAGCAAAAGCATGGCTGGATGGATTGCTGACACTGCCGCTCGTACTGCCTCCGACC
>ERZ791815.2157-NODE-2157-length-9794-cov-7.738885_pt1 | contig 9794 bp, 8 predicted proteins | sample MGYA00510302_ERZ791815 | MGnify/ENA primary metagenome ERZ791815 (study PRJEB30046, sample SAMN00791995) | human gut metagenome | study: EMG produced TPA metagenomics assembly of the A metagenome-wide association study of gut microbiota in type 2... | reverse complement strand
GTGGAGACCCGGTACGAGACCATCGCCGTCTCCGGCCGTCTGGCCCTGCTGAAGGTGCAGCTGATCACCGGCCGCACCCACCAGATCCGCGCCCACATGGCCAGCATCGGCTGCCCCATCCTTGGCGACAGCAAGTACGGCAACAACAGCGCCAACCGCGAGCTGAAGCTGAAGTATCAGGCGCTGTGCGCATGGGAGCTGACCATGCCCCGCTTCACCCAGCCGGACTTTGCCTTTCTCAGCGGCAAGACCTTCCACGCCCCGAAGCCGTGGTATTACCAGCAGGTGCTGGACGGAACTTTAAAGTAACAAAAAGGAGATGTCCTGCCGGGCATCTCCTTTTTGTTACTTATAATAAGAATCTCAGACCCGCACCATATCCGGGGTGATCTCTGCCAGCGTATGGGCACCGCACATCTGCATGGTGTCGGCCAGTTCCCCGGCCAGCTTGTCGATGTAACACTTCACGCCCTCTGCGCCGCCGCCGTAGACAGCAGTCACGAAGGGGCGGCAGATCAGCACACCGTCTGCGCCCAGCGCCAGCGCCTTGAACACATCCACACCGGTGCGGATACCGCCGTCCACCAGTACCTTCACGCCGGTGCCCTTGAGGGCTGCGGCGATCTCCGGCAGCACCTCGGCGGTGGCGGGGCACTGATCCAGCACACGGCCGCCGTGGTTGGACACCACGATGGCAGCGGCACCGGCCTGCTTTGCCTTCAGTGCACCCTTGACGGTCATCACGCCCTTGACGATGAAGGGACGCTCTGCCAACTGCACGATCTCGATCAGCTCCTCCACGCTCTTGCTGCCGGCGGGCGGGGTCATGTTCTTCAGGAAGGGCAGACCCGCTGCATCCACATCCATGGCCACGGCGAAGCAGCCGCTGGCCTTGGCCTGCTCCATCTTTTCCCGGATGGTGTCGATGTTCCACGGCTTGATGGTGGGCACACCGCAGCCGCCCGCAGCGCCGATGGCGCGGGTAGCCATCTCCATCACGGTGGGGTTGGTGCCGTCGCCGGTAAAGGCAGCAATGCCGTTTTCGGCACAGGCGCGCACCAGCACATCGTTATAGGTCATATCGGTGTAGGTATCGGAGTAGTGCAGGTTCACTGCACCCACAGGGCCCGCAAAGAAGGGATAGCGGAAGCTTTTGCCGAACAGCTCCAGTGTGGTATCCGGTGCACCGCCGGGGCACAGGGTATCCATGTTCACCCGGATGTCCGCCCACTTATTATAATTGCGGATAGCGGTATCGCCCACGCCCTTGGCACCCGGGCCGGGGATCTGGTTTTTGCAGGCCACGCCGTTGCACACCGGGCAGGCCTTGCAGTATTGACCAATGCAGGTACGGGCATTGGCAAGCACCTCAGGATAAGTCATAAAAGCATCCTCCTTATATCCATCGCTGCGGCACAAAATGACCCGCCGCAGCGCTCTCTGCCCTCAATATAGACCCATTTTAAGGGTGCGTCAAGGGCTTTTTGTGCTTTCCGTCCATGCGGCAGAACATCTTTTCGCGTTTTTTCGTCACTTTTAAAAAAGTCTGATTTTTTTCAAAAAAATCCTTGACAAAAAGCCTGCTTTCAGGTATTATAGTGGAGCGCCAAGGGCACCCGCCCAAAGGCAGAACAAAAGATGTGGAAAGATGGCTGAGTTGGTCTAAGGCGCACGACTGGAAATCGTGTAACGTGTCAAAAGCGTTCTGGGGTTCGAATCCCCATCTTTCCGCCAGAAACCTGAAACAGAAATGTTTCAGGTTTTTTGTTGTATAATGAAAACCACTCGCTAGGCGAGTGGTTCAGTAAAAGACTTTTGTCGATAATGCGGACAAAAAGAACTCCCTTTGCTATAATAAAGATGCGGTCTGCCAACTGCACCAAAGTAGCAAAGGGAGGACATTCAAGAATGAATGACACAAAAAGTTTATCACATACGAGCTGGAATTGCAAATATCATATTGTATTCGCACCGAAATACAGAAGAAAAGTGTTCTATGGACAGAAGCGCAAAGAAATCGGAGCAATCTTAAGAAAGCTGTGTGAATGGAAAGGCATTCATATTGTGGAAGCAGAAGTTTGCCCGGACCATATTCATATGCTGGTGGAGATACCGCCCAAGATTGCAGTATCGAGCTTTATGGGATACCTAAAGGGGAAAAGCAGCCTGATGCTGTATGAACAGTTTCCGGAGTTGAAGTACAAGTATCGGAACAGAGAGTTCTGGTGCAGAGGGTACTATGTGGATACTGCCGGTAAGAATGCACACAAGATACAAGAGTACATCAAGCACCAGCTTGATGAAGATCAGGCAGGGGAACAGCTCACCATGATGGGCGGTAAGTAACGTAAAGGAACCCGTTTACGGGTAGCAGGTAACAAATCTTTCGCGGCTGGCAGACCGTGATTTACGTGACGTGACACGTTGCTAGTATTCTAGGGCTATGCCCGCATATGAAAAACCCCCGGCTCCGCCGGGGGATATTTATTTTGTCCGCAGTTTGCGGCGCTTGACATTTGCGGGCAGTTCCGTTATGCTGAAATAAATACGTTTTACCGGAAGGAGAGGTTTTCCCATGGCATCTTCCCACAAAAAGCGCACCGGTCTGCGTGCGGCGCTGATCGTTCTGCTGTGTCTGGTTCTGGTGTGCGCGGTGGCTGCGGCAGTGCTGTACAGCTTCGTCAGCCGCAAGATCAAGGCATTCCAGAGCGGTGCCAGCTTTGCGCTGGACTACACCATCACCTCCACCGAAGCAGAGCCCCCTGCCCTTTACGCCCTGCTGGACAAGTTCGGCGGCACTACCGGCAGCCTGACCGGCCAGTACACCCCCCGAGCGGTGCAGCTGGCGCTGTACCCGACGGGCACCAGCACCGTCAACGATGCCCCTCTGACCCGGATGTACATCAGCGAGGAAGAGACCCTGTACGACGCCGGACAGCTGTACAACAAGCTGCGCAGCACGGTTGTAGCCGAGTATCCGCTGGCAAGCCTGCTGCTGCCGGGCTGGTCGCTGGGCAGCTACATCTCCCAAGACCAGCTGGCCACCCTGCTGGGGGTAGACCCCGCCGCCACCGGCTTGCAGCAGGTGAACGACTTCCAGCTGGATCTCAAGCAGCTAAAAACCGTGCAGCCCGCCAACGCGAAGGAAGGCTACCTCTACCTTCAGCTGCCGAACCTCACCGCCGGGGAGGACGCGCCGCAGCTGATTCTGGGCATCGAAAAGCAGGGGCTGCTCAAGACCCTGTCCCCCAAGGTGCACATCCTGCTGGACGTGCCCGCCCACCACATCCATGCAGAGCTGACCGGCACGGTGACTGCCGCCCAGACCGTGGTGACCGCTCCCACCTCCCGGATGCAGGACTCTGACGTGGAAAGCCTTGTGCAGCTGCGCAAGACCATCGAGAGCATCGTGCAGTTCGTGCAGACCGCCGCCCAGAGCGATGATGCCGTCTCCCCTGCTGCATAAAGCGGACTATTTTGAATGGTCTCCGCTTCGCTCTGACCATCTTCAGCGGAAAAATTATTATTTATAGCGCAAATCCGGGCAGACTGCGGTCTGCCCGGATTTGCATTTTCACGCGTAGTTTGCGCTGCGGGAAAAGATTAAAAAAGCAGCCCCGAAACACACAGGCGTTTCGGGGCTGCAAATCAGAACAATGATTCTGCTTTTACTTCTTTACGGTCTTTTTGCAGGGTGCACGCTTTGCCTTGGGCTTTGCGGCGGCAGGTGCAGCCTTAGTTGCAGGGACAGCAGTCTCGATCTTGGTCTCCACAGCGGGGGCAGCCTTCACCTCTGCGGCGGGGGCAGCAGGCTCAGCCTTTGCCTTAGCGGCCTTCTTCACGGCGGGCTTTTCTGCCTTGACCGGCTCTGCGGCCTTTACTGCGGGCGCAGCGGGCTTCTCCTCCACCTTCTTGGTGGTGCGGGGCTTGCGGGCTGCGGGCTTTTTGGCGGGAGCGGCTTCCTTGGCCGGTACTGCCGTAGTCTCAGCAGCGGGTGCGGGTGCTTTCTCGACCTTAGCAGCACGCTTTACGCGGTCCTTTACCTCAGAGATGACCCACAGCTGGTCACCACCGCCGGGCACTTCCTGCCAGATCTGCAGCACAGCGCCCACCTCGGCACCCATGCCCACGGTGTCCACGCACTTGCCGCCTGCCCAAGAAGAACGCAGACGCACGGTTCCCTCCGGGGTGTGCTCTACCTTCCACATCTGGGATGTGCCGCCCACGTCCTCCCACAGGTGCAGCCATGTGCCGTTGGCCGTGCCGGTCATGGTCAGATCCAGCAGCTTGCCGGAGGCACGGTTGCGGATGCGGTACACACCATCGCCCTCGCGGACAAAGCTCCACTCCTGTTCGGGCTTGTGGTCATACTTGCCCAGACGGACAGTGCCGCCGTCCTTGCTGCCCTCCACTGCCTGAATGACATTGCCGGTGTGAGCGGCAATGGTATAAAAGCGGTCGGCCTCGATCACAGTTTGTGCTACGGATTTCATGTATAAATCCCTCCCAATCATAAAATGCACAGATTTTTCCAATTCCTTCTTATAAAGAATACCACATATCGTGATTTTTCACAAGCAATTCGACAATTCTTTAGCACTTTATATAGAAACCACCCTGTTTTCGCCTTCTTTTTCGCCCCTTCGCAGGGGAGAAAGGGCCGTTTTTCTCCCTCTCGACATTTTGCCGCAACTGCGTTATACTGTTTTCATCAGGACTATCTGCCGCTCTGGAAGGGGCGGCTTTCTCGTTTTTGAAGGAGGATATTTTTTCATGACCCAGCAGGACCGCACTGCGGTGCAGTATCACAAAATGACCGAGACCCCCATCCCCCGGCTGATCCTCAGTCTGGCCGCGCCCACGATTTTAAGTATGCTGATCACCAGCATCTACAATCTGGCCGATACCTTTTTTGTGGGACGCATTTCCACCAGCGCTTCCGGTGCGGTGGGCGTCGTTTCCAGTCTGATGGCCATTATTCAGGCGCTGGGCTTTATGCTGGGGCACGGCTCCGGCACCATCATCAGCCGCCGCCTGGGCAGTCAGGATACCCACGCCGCCACCCGCTTTGCTTCCACCAGCTTTTTTACGGCGCTGGCCTTTGGCGTAGTGCTGGCGGTGGTCGGCCTTGCCACCCTGCCGGACTTCATGATGCTGCTGGGCAGCACCGAGACCATTCTGCCCCACGCCTGCGCCTACGCCCGCCCCATCCTGCTTGCCGCACCGCTGATGATCTCCAGTCTGGTGATGAACAACATCCTGCGGTATGAGGGCAAGGCGAACCTTGCCATGGTCGGGCTGGTCACCGGCGGGCTTTTGAACATCGCGCTGGACCCGCTGTTCATGTTCGCTTTAGGGCTGGGCACTGCCGGTGCCGGTATCGCCACCGCCCTCAGTCAGACCATCAGCTTTGGCATTCTGCTGTATATGTTCCTGCGGGGCAAAACGGTCAGCCAGTTCCGGCTTTCTGCCGTCACCCGGGAGCCGCGCGAGTTTTTGCAGATCCTTGCCGGCGGCGCGCCCAGCTTTGGCCGTCAGGGGCTGAACAGCATCGGCGGGATGCTGCTGAACATTGCCGCCCGCAGCTACGGCGACGCCGCCGTGGCGGGCATGAGCATCGTGTCCCGCATTTTTATGTTCATCCTCTCGGTGGCCATCGGCGTGGGACAGGGCTTGCAGCCGGTGGCGTCCTTCAACTACGGCGCACGCAAGTACCACCGGGTGCGGCAGGCCGCCATCTTTACCCTGAAAGCCGCCTTTGTGCTGCTGGTGGTGCTGATCGCGGTGTGCTGGTGGAACGATGAAACTTTGATCCGCCTGTTCCGGGACGACCCGGAAGTCACCGCCGTGGCGCTGCCTGCCTTCCGTTACCAGTGCTTTGCCGTCCTTTTGCAGCCGGTGATCGTAGTGACCAACATGACCTTTCAAAGCGTGGGCAAGGCCGGGCGCGCCACCTTTCTGGCCTGCTGCCGGCAGGGCGTGTGCTTTATCCCGCTGATTTTAGTATTGCCCCGGGTGCTGGGTCTTGTGGGCGTGGAGCTCTGCCAGCCCATTGCGGATGCGCTTACTTTTTTCATCTCGCTGCCCTTTTTGCTGGCCTTTCTGCGGCAGCTGGAGCAGATGGACAAGGCAGAAGCGTCCCCTGCCCCGGCGCAGCTGTAATGCAATTGTAACCGTTTTCAGCCGCATTTTTCTGCAAGACCTGCAATGAAAAATGCGGCTGTTTCGTATTCTGAGTGAACGGAAAAATTTTCCTCCCTGTTTTTGCAAAGGAGTGTTTTTATGAAGCGTGTTGTCTTGCGTATCGGCTGCGGGGCGGTCTGCGCTGCCCTTGCCCTTACTTTAGGCTGCGGCTGCGCCCTGCTGCCGCCCGCCACCGGCGTGCCGGGCGCTGCCAGCTCTGCCGTTTCTGTGCCCACGGACGACAGCGGCAAGCCCCTATACGACCCCGCTGTGCTGAACGATGGCCGTCTGCGGGTATTGTACTGCTATGGCCGCGCGGGGAGCAGCACCACCATCCTGTGCGGCAGCGCCCCGCTGCATCAGGCTGCCCGCAGCGAGAACGTCTCTCTGGTGGAGGACAGTGCCACCGACATCGCGGACTACTGGCTGCGCAGCTGGTCCGACCCCACCGGCCGGGGCGGACGCCGCACCGCCTTGTACGACAAGACCGGCACTGAGGTGATGTCCTTTGAGGGCGAGCAGAGCGCCACTCTGCAAAACGGCCTACTGGTGCTGCAGGAGAGCCGCCTTGTCGATGGCGGCTACGTCCCGGAGTCCGGCTACGGCACCTGTCAGGTCATCGACCTTGCCACCGGCGCAGCACTGCCGGTGCCGGAGGGCGCATACAGCTGCACCCTATGCGGCGATAAGCTGGTGTTCAGCTGCTACGCCCGCCCGGAGGGACTGGACGGTTACGACTGGGATACCGACTACCGCCAGAACAGCTGGGTAGTGGTGCAGGAAAAGGACGGCACCCCCGTCTACCGCGCCGATGCCGCCTCGGCATACCGCCTTTTCTATGACAGCGATACCCTGAGCGACTGGGTGGAGCTGGACGTTGCCGCCGGAGCCGAGACCACCGACCAGATTTTGTACAACACCCAGACCGGCGAGCAGTACACGGGCTTTTTGCAGGTCTACCCGGGCGGTCTTGCCAGCTTTTCCACCGGCGATGGCCGGTACGAACTGCGGGATATGACCACAGAGGACCGCGGACTGATTGCCGCCTTTGACGAGCAGCCCAGCCAGTATTTCCCGGGCTATGTGGTAACATGGCACAGCGGCGAGGATCACGGCTACGAACTCTATGATCTGGAGACCGGCACCAAGACCCCTCTGTACGATGTGGACGCCACCGACAGCACCATAGCCGTCTACGCGCTGGACGGCAGTCTGCGGGTGTACAGTAAGGACAACGGCAAGCTGCTGACCGACACCACCGTAGAGCCGGTGGAGCACCAGCAGCGGGTACGGATGAGCAACTGCGGCAGTGGCTACGTCTGGTTGGAATTGCAGGATAACGACCGTTATGAGACCACCGCCACCCGGCTGTACGGCCCGCAGGGGCTTGTCAGTGACCTGACCGCCCTGCAAGGCAAATACAGTTACGTCAACTACCTGACCACCGACCCTGACGGCAGACCCATGTTCTACGGCAACCGCAGCGCTGTGGGCAGCGCCTACGGCAACGTATGCGATGTGCTGGATGCAGACGGCAAGGTGGTGCTGCAGGGACTTTCCAGCTGCACCGGGTACTATTCCAACAGTCTGAATGCCCTGCCCGACCATGTGTTTGCCGCACAGCGGGGCTTCTATGTGGGCTGGATGGACACAAGCGGCAACTGGCTGTACTGCCAGAGTATTTTCTCGTCTGCCACTGCGGACGATGAACCGAGTTACGGCTATTGAGTTAGGAGGGCTTTTTTATGAAAAACACTAAAATTTCCCGCCGCAGCTTTCTGCTGGGGCTGGTTGCCTGCTCCGCTGCCGGGGTGCTGACCGCCTGCAAGGGCACGGATGCTCCCTCCGGCAGCACCGCTTCCTCTGTGGTAGAACAGCCCGCATCCTCTGCTGCTTCCTCTACTGTGCAGCAGGCAGCGCCGTTTCTGACTGTGGAGGATTTTCCCCCGCTGGACGGCAGCACCGCCTGCATTCCGCTGATGGCGCAGATGCTGGCCGATACCACCGGTATGGACTTGGAAGAAGCCCGCAGCAGCATCACGGTGAGCACCACCGCCTACGCATGGGAAAACTTTGGCTTGTACGACACCACCACCCGGATGCTGGTGGTATACGAAGCGCCGGACTATGTAAAGGAAGAGCTGCAAGAGGCCAACGTGGAGCTGGAGCAGAAGCCCATTGGGGTGGACGCGCTGGTGTTCATCGTCAACGAGGACAACCCCGTGCAGGCGCTTACCCGGCAGCAGCTGCGGGACATCTACGCCGGAAAGATCACCAACTGGAAAGACGTAGGCGGCAAGGATCAGGCCATCGTTGCTTTCCAGCGCGGCGAGGACTCTGGCAGTCAGACCCTGTTCAAAAAACTGCTCATTCAGGGCGGTGAGCTGATGACCCCGCCCTCTGAGCTGGCTCCCGCTGCCATGGGTGAGCTGGTGGACAGCATTGCCGATTACAACAACAGCGCCAACGCCATCGGTTTTTCCGTATATTACTACATCGATCAGATGTACTCCAAACCCGGGCTGCGTCTGCTGGCGGTGGACGGTGTGACCCCCAGCAACGATACCCTTGCCGACGGCAGCTACCCCCTGTGCAACGATTTCTACGCCGTCATCCACCCGGATGCTGCTGCCGACAGCCCGGAGCGCCGTCTGTACGACTGGCTGGACACCGACGCCGGGCAGGACTGCATCAAAAAGTCCGGCTATGTGGCCGTCGGCCCGCAGACCACCGTCACCATCGTGGATTGAAATTGACAGACCTTCTCTCGTCTGCTACAATAAAGGCAGGATTTTGTCGATCTTTATGCAGCAGAATGCCGAAAGGAAGGTCTTACTATGGAACATCCCTCTCACCCGGTAGAAAGCCACTGGCGCACTTCCCTGCGCAACCGCATTATTCAGGCTTCCAGTCTGCTGGAGGTGCTGTTGTCCGGGCTGGTGCTGATCGGCCTGCTGCTCAGCGTTGTGCCCCTGATCCGCTGGATGCCCGGCCTGCTGTTCGACGGCAACGAAGCAGAGATCCGCACTTTTCTGGAGCGCAGTCTGGATATCGTGATCGGCATTGAGTTCATCAAGATGCTGGCCAAACACAGCCCCGGCAGTAGCCTTGAGGTGCTGCTTTACGCCATTGCCCGCCATCTGGTGGTGGGACACGATTCCGCCGTAGAGAACCTGCTCAGCGTAGGCGCCATCGCACTGATCTTCATCGTGCGCAAGTTCTTTTTTGTTCCGGCCTTCGGTGCGCACCTGCCGGACGGTCACCCCGCGCCGGATCTTACCCCTGCCCAGAGCGGCATCCCCGCCGACTGGTTCCGTCGGCGGCATTCCGAAGCAAAGCCCGAGGAAGAGCCCAAGACGGAAGCGTAAGCGTTTCATCAGCTCCCAAAAAAGCGGCTGCTGCACAGCATTTTGTGCAGCAGCCGCTTTTTATACGATGCAAAATACACGATGCAGCATTTATTTCGTCCGTTGGTTTATGGTGTTCCCCGTGGCCGGAGCAGGCACTGCGGGCAAACATCCACTGCCAGATCTCGCTGGCGCTGAACCGCATCTATACCGAGTGGTACCCCAGCAAGGGCTACACCTTCAACATCACCAACTCCACCAGCT
>ERZ791815.2133-NODE-2133-length-9882-cov-2.842984_pt1 | contig 9882 bp, 7 predicted proteins | sample MGYA00510302_ERZ791815 | MGnify/ENA primary metagenome ERZ791815 (study PRJEB30046, sample SAMN00791995) | human gut metagenome | study: EMG produced TPA metagenomics assembly of the A metagenome-wide association study of gut microbiota in type 2... | reverse complement strand
TTCGAGAACAAAATCCGCCCGCAGGAGCTGGAAACCTTCTCCGGGCAGGACAAGATCGTCGAAAACCTCCATATCTTCATCAAGGCGGCGCTCATGCGCGGCGACTCGCTCGACCACGTCCTGCTGCACGGCCCCCCGGGACTGGGCAAGACGACCCTCGCGAACATCATCGCCAACGAAATGGGGGCGCAGCTGCGCGTCACGTCGGGTCCGGTGCTCGACAAGCCGGGCGACCTGGCGGGCCTGCTGACCAACCTCAATCCGGGCGACGTGCTTTTCATCGACGAGATCCACCGCCTCAGCCCGATCGTCGAGGAGTATCTCTACTCGGCGATGGAGGACTATAAAATCGACATCGTGCTGGACAAAGGCCCCTCGGCCCGCTCGATCCAGATCGAACTGGCGCCCTTCACGCTCATCGGCGCCACGACGCGCAGCGGCCTGCTGACTTCGCCCCTCAGGGCGCGTTTCGGCATCCAGTGCCACCTCGAATACTACGACGCCCCGGTGCTCGCGGGCATCGTGCGGCGCTCGGCACGCATCCTCGACGTCTCGATCGACGACGACGCGGCCCACGAAGTGGCCCTGCGTTCGCGCGGCACGCCGCGTATCGCCAACGCCCTGCTGCGCCGCGTGCGCGACTTCGCAATGGTCAAGGGCGAAGGGCACATCGACCTCGAAATCACTCGCATCGCCCTCGCGGCGCTGAACATCGACTCGCGCGGACTGGACCAGATGGACAACAAGATTCTCGGAACGATCATCGAGAAATTCAACGGCGGTCCCGTGGGTCTGAACACCGTGGCCACGGCCGTGGGCGAAGAGGCCGGAACGATCGAGGAGGTCTACGAGCCGTTCCTGATCAAGGAGGGCTTCCTCAAACGCACGCCCCGCGGCCGCGAGGCGACGCCGCTGGCCTACCAGCACCTCGGATTCACCCACCCGCGCGACGGAGAGGCTTCGCTCTTCTGACCGCGGGGAGTTGCCGACACGCCCGGAACACCTCGGCCGTCACTATGACAAACGCTCCATCAGCAATTTCGGCGTGCATTGCGGCATCGGCTGCGAATACCGCATCTCCTACCGCGTCGGCGTCAGTTACACCTTCTACGCCGACTCCCGGGCATCCAAAGCTCCACCCGCACCCGGACGGGCGTCAACAGCGGCCGGCGGTTTTATTTCTAAAAAAATTTCCGAAAATTCTAAAATTTGTTAAGATCGGAGCAGTTTTTGTGTTATATTTGCCGTTAGAGGTTAACAGGTTACTAACGGAAAATGAGAGAGATGAACACAAAAACGCAACTCGACGACGCGGCGCTGCGCTACCACAGCGAAGGCCGCCCCGGTAAGATCGGGATCGTCCCGACCAAACCCTATCATACGCAGTACGATCTGTCGCTGGCCTACTCGCCCGGCGTGGCGGCTCCGTCGCTGGCCATCGCCGAAGAGCCGGACGACGTTTACAAATACACGGGCAAGGGCAACCTCGTGGCCGTGATCTCGAACGGCACGGCCGTCCTCGGACTGGGCAACATCGGCCCCCTGGCGGCCAAGCCCGTCATGGAGGGCAAAAGCATGCTCTTCAAGACCTATGCAGGCATCGACGCCTTCGACATCGAGGTCGACACGACCGATCCCGAGGAGTTCATCCGCACGGTGAAAGCCATCGCTCCCACCTTCGGAGGCATCAACCTCGAAGACATCAAGGCCCCGGAGTGTTTCGAGATCGAGACCCGCCTGCGCGAGGAGCTGGACATTCCCCTGATGCACGACGACCAGCACGGCACGGCGATCATCTCCTCGGCGGCGCTTCTGAACGGCGCGAAGATCGCCGGCAAGGAGCTGGACAAAATGCGCGTCGTGGTCAACGGCGCCGGAGCCGCCGCCATCGCCTGCGCGCGCCTGTTCGTGGAGCTCGGCATCCGCCGCGAGAACATGGTGCTTTGCGACAGCCATGGAGCGGTCACGGTCTACCGCGAGGACATCAACCCGATGAAGCGCGAATTCGCCACCACGCGGCGCATCACGACGCTGGCCGAGGCGCTGCACGACGCCGACGTGTTCCTGGGCGTCTCGAAGGCCGACACGCTGACGCCCGAGATGCTGCGCACGATGTCCGGCAACCCGATCGTCATGGCCCTCGCCAACCCCGATCCCGAAATCGCCTACGATACCGCGATGCTCTCGCGCCCCGACATCATCTTCGCCACGGGCCGTTCGGACTACCCGAACCAGGTCAACAACGTGTTGGGGTTCCCCTACATCTTCCGGGGTGCGCTCGACGTGCGGGCCACGAAGATCAACGAGGAGATGAAACTCGCCGCGGCGCATGCGCTGGCCGAACTGACCCGCCAGCCGGTTCCGACCATGGTCCTGCGCGCCTACGGGGTCGAGAAGCTCGAATTCGGGCGCACCTACCTGATCCCCAAGCCGCTCGATCCGCGCCTGCTGTGCACCGTCGCCCCCGCCGTTGCGAAGGCCGCCGTCGAATCGGGCGTCGCCAAACAACCGATCGCAGACTGGGACGCCTATGCCGAGAGTCTGCGGAAACGCTATCAGGAATAAGCAAAATCCGGTCGAATGATTCGACCGGATTTTTTTGTATCGACCGCGCACCCGACCCTCTCTGTACCGAAAGCGCCGGAACCAGCTCTAAAACAACGCCGCGAAGGCATCCATCGTCATCGGCCGCACCTCGCAGTCGCCGATCCCGACCGGCAGGACGATCCGCAGCATGCCGTCTTCGTTTTTCTTGTCCTTGCCGACCTCTTTCAGCAGGCGTTTCACCTCCACGGGCGGCGTCAGGTCGAAGCCCAGCGCCGTCAGCTCATTCACGATCCGGTCGCAGTCGGCCTGCGTCAGCGCACCCAGCTTCACCGCCGCCCCGGCGATCAGCACCGTTCCCACCGCCACGGCCTCGCCGTGGTTCATGCGGTTGGAGGCCTTCTCGATGGCATGCGCCAGCGTGTGCCCGAGGTTCAGCTTGCGGCGGTCGCCCGACTCGCGTTCGTCGCGCTCGACGATGTCGGCCTTGACGCGGATCGCCGCCGAAACGGCGTCCGACAACAGATCGGTATCCGTGCGCAGCGCCTCGAAGGTCGTCCGCTCGATACGCCCGAACAGATCGGCGTCGGCGATGATCGCCGCCTTGACCACCTCGGCCAGCCCGGCCCGGAACTCCCGCTCGGGCAGCGTGCGCAGCAGCGCGGGGTCGCAGATGACGAACTGCGGCTGCGTGAAGGTCCCGGCCATGTTCTTGTAGCCGTCGACGTTCACGCCGTTCTTGCCGCCCACCGAAGCGTCGACCTGCCCCAGCAGCGTCGTCGAGACGAATCCGAATTTCACGCCGCGCATGTAGGTCGATGCGGCGAATCCCGCCACGTCGGTGACGATGCCGCCCCCGACCGCCAGCACGAAGGTCGAACGGTCCACGCCCAGCTCGATGAAACGGCGGTAGATCATCTCGACGGTCTGCATCGTCTTGACGCTCTCGCCCAGGCCGATCAGCACGGTGTCGTACTGCGCCAGCACCGAATGGTACAGCCGGTCGATCGTGGAGTCGGAGACCACCACCACGCGCCCTTCGGGGAGCACCCCGGAGAGGATGTCGGCCAGCGGGCCTATGAAAATTTCGCTCTGCTGGCGAACGTTGAAGGCAGGTTTCATTATTTAACTTTTTTAAGAATTTTGAGAAACAAGCAAATTTAGTATAATTTCCCGAGAATTTGTTACCTTTGCAGCACAAAATATACTTTTATGCAAAAACTGCGCAATATTGCGATTATTGCCCACGTCGACCACGGCAAGACGACGCTCGTCGACAAAATGATTCTGGCGGGGCACATCCTCCGCGACAACGCCAAGCCGGCCGGCGAACTCATACTGGACAACAACGACCTGGAACGCGAACGCGGCATCACGATCCTCTCGAAAAACGTTTCGGTCATCTACAAGGACTACAAAATCAACATCATCGACACCCCGGGCCACGCCGACTTCGGCGGCGAGGTCGAGCGCGTGCTGAACATGTGCGACGGCGTGCTGCTGCTGGTCGACGCCTTCGAGGGCACGATGCCGCAGACGCGTTTCGTGCTTCAGAAGGCCCTTGCGCTGGGCAAGAAGCCCATCGTGGTCATCAACAAGGTCGACAAGCCCAACTGCCGTCCCGAGGTGGTCAACGAGCAGGTTTTCGACCTGATGTTCTCGCTCGACGCCACCGAGGAGCAGCTCGACTACAAGACCATCTACGGCTCGGCCAAGCAGGGCTGGATGTCGCACAAATGGAACGAGCCGACCGACTCGATCGTTCCGCTGCTCGACGCCATCATCGACGAGATCCCCGAGCCGAAAATCGTCGGGGGCACGCCCCAGATGCTCATCACGTCGCTCGAATATTCGGCCTACACGGGCCGTATCGCCGTGGGCAAGGTCACGCGCGGCTCGCTCAAGGCGGGCCAGATGGTGACCCTCGCCAAGCGCGACGGCGTGACGATGCAGAAAACCCGGATCAAGGAGCTGATGGTTTTCGAGGGCCTCGGCAAGAAGAAGGTCGAGGAGGTTCCCTGCGGCGAGATCTGCGCCATCATGGGCATCGACGGCTTCGAAATCGGCGACACGGTCTGCGACTACGAGAATCCCGAACCGCTGCCCCCCATCGCCATCGACGAACCCACGATGTCGATGCTCTTCACGATCAACAACTCGCCCTTCTTCGGCAAGGACGGCAAATACGTCACCTCGCGCCACATCAAGGAACGGCTCGACCGCGAGCTGGAGAAGAACCTCGCCCTGCGCGTGACGCCCGGCCCTTCGGCCGACTCGTTCAACGTCTTCGGGCGCGGCGTGCTGCACCTCTCGGTGCTGATCGAGACCATGCGCCGCGAGGGCTACGAGTTACAGGTGGGCCAGCCCCACGTCATCGTCAAGGAGATCGACGGCAAGAAGTGCGAGCCGATCGAGGAGATGACCGTCGACTGCCCGGAGGAGTACTCGGGCACGGTGATCGACCTCACGACGCGCCGCAAGGGCACGCTGACGAACATGGCCTCCGACGGCGAACGCACGCGCCTGGAATTCGACATTCCCTCGCGCGGCATCATCGGCCTGCGGTCGAACATGCTGACCGCCACGGCCGGCGAAGCCATTATGACACACCGTCTGAAAGGGTTCGAACCGTGGGTCGGCGAGATCGAGATGCGCACCAACGGTTCGATCATCTCGGGCGAGACCGGCACGGCCTACGCCTATTCGATCGACAAGTTGCAGGACCGCGGCCGCTTCTTCATCAGTCCGATGGAGCAGGTCTACGCCGGACAGGTCATCGGCGAGCACACGCGCCAGAACGACATCACGGTCAACGTCACCAAGGCCAAGCAGCTCACGAACATGCGCGCTTCGGGATCGGACGACAAGACGTCGATCGCGCCTCCGAAGGTCTTCACGCTCGAAGAGGCGCTCGAATACATCCAGGGCGACGAGTATGTCGAGGTCACGCCGCACTCGATGCGCCTGCGCAAAATCCTGCTCGACGAGAACGACCGCAAACGCGCGGCGAAATAACCCGTCCGCTTCTTATCGAGCGAACGCGACCCGACTATACGAAAAAAAACGGACTCCGGTCCGTTTTTTTTGTGCCAGACCGTGCAGTATCAGGGTGTTGGCTCCGTTTTTAGGAAAATCACCGACCTCTATGAAAAAATGCTTCGTCCTGCTTTTGCTGCTGCCGCTCGGGTTCGGCGGCTGCGACGACGGCCATGAACCGCGCACCGAAACCTGGACCGTCGCCCCCGAAAAGGGCGTCGCGGGCATCGTGATGAGTTTCGGCCACGTCCCGGCCTACATCGTCAAGACCGCCCCTGACGCCGAATGGCGCACGTTTTCAGGCTCCATCGCGAATTTCACCTTCGAAAAGGGGTACCAGACCGAGATGCTCGTCCGCATCGACCCCATCCCCAATCCCCCGGCCGACGGCCCCGGATACCGCTACACGATGGAAAAGCCGATCTCGCGCACGCCGATGCAGTCGGATGTCGATCCGCTGCAATTCAGTCCGGAGCTCGAGGTCACCATCGCCTCCCGGCGCGCCGACAGTCCGGCAACGAGCGGTTATTGGATCAAGGACATGCGCTACACCGACCCGCAGTGGGAGCCGTTCCCGTGGGAGATCGAGGGCTTCGATTTCGAGCCGGGCTTCGAGACCCGGCTCCTCGTCCGTCCCGTCGCCGAATACGACGACGCAAAGGGCGGCTACGAGGTGAAATACCGCCTGACGAAGCTGATTTCGAGCGAGGAAAAGGTTTCCGAAGGAATACCGGATAAATGAACCGGGGACTGCGCAGACCCGGACCGGAAACGAACCGTCCCGCCTCCGCCCTCTAAAACCGGCTTTTTAAGCCGGGAAATCACTTGCGCAGCGTTGCGAACGAGAGGATGTGCCACGTGACGCCGACGGCCACGGCCAGCAGGCCGACCTGCGCCCACCACCATCCGTCGAGCAGTCCGAAGATGCAGTAGAGCATCGTGCCCCACATCAGAGCTATGGAAACGACCTTGGCGCGCAGCGGTATGGCGCGGTTTTCGCGGAAGTTGCGGATATACCCGCCGAAACAGCGGTGCGCCAGAAGCCACTCGTAGAGCCGCGGTGAGGAGCGGACCCAGAGGGCCGCGGCCAGCAGCAGGAACGGCGTCGTGGGCAGCAGCGGCACGAAGATGCCGACGACGCCCAGCACGAACGCCGCGCAGCCCAGTATGGCGAGAAAAATCTTCACGGTGCAAAAATAACACAAATTCGGGACCGGGAAATGCCGTGCGACACGATTTTTGTTTATCTTTGGTGCCGGGACCGCAACGCTCCTTTTCGGAGTCGTAATGTCTTACCGTGCCGGGCAGCATGCAATCCGGTTTGACAACCGCCCGTTTTTTTGTATCTTTGTAATGCCGAACACGAATAAACCGAAATACGATGAAGAAAATAGGTATCGCCAGCGACCACGCCGGCTATGAAATGAAAGAATTCCTGGTGGGTTACCTCAACGCCATGGGCTATGAGGTGCTCGATTTCGGCGCCCACTCGCCCGAGAGCGTCGACTACGCCGACTTCGCCCACCCGCTGGCCGAAGCGATCGAAAACGGCGAACTGGAACGCGGCGTCGCGCTCTGCGGTTCGGGCGAAGGGATGACCATGACGCTCAACAAACATCAGGGCATCCGCGCGGGTCTCTGCTGGGACACCGAGATCGCTTCGCTGATCCGCCGCCACAACGACGCGAACATCATCGTCTTCCCGGCGCGCTTCATCACCAACGACGAAGCCGTCAAGATGCTCGACGCCTATTTCGCCGCCGAGTTCGAAGGCGGACGCCATATCGCGCGCATCGCCAAGATGCCCGTGGCGGGCTGCAAATAGAGCCGCCCGCTCCGAAGAGCCGGAAACGGCGGAAGCAGGCCCCTTGCAGCACGTTGCCGACGGCATCGCCGACGCCCTCAACGAGGGGCGCAAAGCGGACGGAGACGTAACTGGCTGGGTGCGAAGCGGATGGGACCGAAGTGGACAGAACAGTAACTGACGGGGTGCGAAACTGACGGGGCTGAAGCGGACAGAACCGAAGCGGACAGAACCGAAACGGCGCGGCAGCCCACGGATTCGCTTCCGGCAAAACAGCAGGAAACCACCGCCGGAAGCCCCGGCGCAGCGGTTTACAGACCGAATACGAAAGGCGAAAGGCTGCACAGCCTTTCGCTTTTTTCATGCCCCGCGAACAGTCCGAAAACCGCCGAGCCGCTGCCCGACATCGAGGCGTAAACGGCCCCTTCGGCCAGCAGGCGCTCTTTGGCGGCACGGATGGCCGGATGCGCGGCGAAGATGTGCTCTTCGAAATCGTTGGTCACCAGCCCCTGCCACTCGGCCACAGGCCGCCCGAGACGCTCCGCGAGCGGCACCTCCGGAATCCGCGGCCGCACCCCGGCATAGGCCTCGCGGGTCGAAACCCCCTCGCCGGGCTTGACGATAACGAGCGTCATCCCTTTCAGGTTCAACGCAAAAGGCTCCATCACCTCACCTCTTCCTTTACATAACTGCGGCGTGTTGCGCACGAAAAACGCCGTGTCGCTGCCCAGCTCTGCGGCCCGGGCGATCAGCTCCGCGTCGGACAGCCCCAATGCAAACAGCTCGTTGACAGCCAGCAACACCGCCGTGCCGTCGGACGATCCCCCGCCCAGCCCCGCGCCGAAGGGCACGCGCTTGCCGAGGCGGATAGCCACCCCGTCCACGCCGTAATGCCGCTGCATCAGCCGGAACGCCTTGAGACAGATGTTCTCCCCGGGAGCGCAGTCCACGGCCAGCCCTTCGGCGCGGAACTCCGCGCCGGGCGCAGCGGTGCGCACCACCTCCACCTCGTCATAAAGGCCCGCAACGGGGAACATGACGGTTTCCAGATCGTGAAACCCGTCCGCACGACGGCGCAGGATGTCGAGACCCAGATTTATTTTGCAGTTTGCTTTCAGAATCATAGAACAAAGGTAAGAAATTTTGTACATTTGTACGCCATGAAATTCCGCACCGAAATCGAAATTACATCCCTCGGGGTGAAAATCGGCTACGAAAACCGGGTGCTCGCGCTCGGGTCGTGCTTCGCCGCGCACATCGCCCGAAAACTCGCCGGCGCCAAATTCCGGGTGGCGGAAAACCCCTCGGGCATCCTGTTCAATCCGCTCTCCATCGCCGCGGCGATCCGCAGTTATGCCGACCCGGCGCCCGTGACGCGCGGGGAGCTGGGGTTCGACGGCGAGGTGTGGCACCATTTCGGGTTCCACGGCGACTTCTCGGCCCCGACGGCCGACGAAGCTCTGCAAAAAATGAACGCCGCGCGGCAGACCGGGGCCGACGCACTCCGCACGGCCGACCGCATCGTCCTCACCTTCGGCACGGCATGGGTCTACGAGCGTCAGGGCGAAGCGGTCGCCAACTGCCACCGCCGGCCCGCCGCGGAATTTTCCAGAAGACGGCTTTCGGTGGAGGAGATCGTCGAGACGTTCGCGGAGCTGATCGAAGGGCCGCTCGCCGGAAAGCAGATCATCCTGACGGTCAGCCCGGTACGGCATACAGGCGACACCCTGGCGGGCAACGCCGTGAGCAAGGCGACGCTGCGGCTGGCTGCCGAGCAGCTGACGGAAAGGTTCAAGTGCTCGGCGTATTTCCCTGCGTTCGAAATACTTACCGACGACCTGCGCGACTACCGCTTCTACGCCGACGTGGTGCACCCCGCGCCGCAGGCCGTGGCCTACGTCTGGGAGAAATTCGCCCCGGCGGTCCTGACGGACGAAGCCCTGCGCCTGCTTCCGGAGGCCGAAGCCATCGTCGCAGCGGCCGCCCACCGCCCCCGCAACCCGCAGGGCGAGGCGCACCGCGCCTTCTGCCGCCGTCAGCTGGAACGGATCGCCGCACTTCCGGAGATGGATTTTCAGTCGGAAACGGCCTATTTCCGCCGATGTCTCGAAATAAATTCGTAAATTTGCGGCCAACTCACGACACAGATGACAAAAAAATTCTTCCTATACGCCATAGCCGCTCTCGGGGCGCTTCAAAGCGCCGCGGCACAGCCCCGGCTGATCGTCCAGATCGTCGTCGGCTCGATGCGCGGCGAAGACCTCGACCGCTACGCCGAAAACTTCGGCGAAGGCGGTTTCCGCCGCCTCACGGAGGGCGGCACGGTCTATGCCGACAGCCGCTACGACTATTTGCAGACCACTACGCCCGTCTCGCTGGCCACGCTCACCACGGGGGCCATGCCCTCGACCCACGGCGTGATCGGCTCGCGCTGGGTGGATTACACCACCAACCGGACCGTCGAACTGACCGCAGGCCGCAAAGGTCCCGGCGCCTAC
>ERZ791815.2129-NODE-2129-length-9893-cov-2.118012_pt1 | contig 9893 bp, 9 predicted proteins | sample MGYA00510302_ERZ791815 | MGnify/ENA primary metagenome ERZ791815 (study PRJEB30046, sample SAMN00791995) | human gut metagenome | study: EMG produced TPA metagenomics assembly of the A metagenome-wide association study of gut microbiota in type 2... | reverse complement strand
GCCTCGGCGCGAGAATGTGCCAAGGCACATTCTTTTTCATAAATTCTTCACAAGTATTTTGGGAAAATCTGTTGACAATAGAGTAGGGGAGTGGTAATGTAATCATCAGAAGGTGTTAGCACTCCAATTGGTTGAGTGCTAACAAATCAGAAAGCAGGTGAGAACGTGGAACTCGATGAAAGGAAAAAGAAAATTCTGCAGGCAGTTATTCGGAACTATCTGGAGACAGGAGAGCCGGTGGGCAGCAGGACAATTTCCAAGTATACCGATTTGAATTTAAGTTCCGCGACCATCCGCAATGAGATGTCCGATCTGGAAGAGATGGGCTACATTTTACAGCCGCATACTTCTGCAGGACGGATTCCTTCTGATAAGGGTTACCGCTTTTATGTAGACACCATGCTGGGTGAGCGGGAACGTGAAGTGGAAGAGTTAAAAGGTCTGCTTCTGGAAAAGGATGAAAAGATGGACACTCTCTTAAAGAGAGTGGCGAGAGTGCTGGCGACCAACACCAACTATGCGGCGATGATCACCACACCCCAGTATCAGCGCAATAAGCTGAAATTCATCCAGCTTTCAAAAGTAGATGAGCATCAGCTTCTGGCAGTTGTTGTAGTAGAAGGCAATGTGATCAAGAACACGATGCTTCAGGTCGAAGAGGATCTGGATGATGCGACACTCCTGAAACTGAACATCCTGTTGAACACTCATTTAAACGGGCTGTCGATTGATGAAATCAATCTTGCGATGATTTCGGAGATGAAGCAGCAGGCAGGCGTTCACAGCGGCATTGTAAATGGTGTGATTGATGCAGTTGCCGAAGCGATCCGGTCGGATGAGGATTTAAAGATCTATACCAGCGGAACCAATAACATCCTGAAATATCCGGAGCTGACGGACAATCGGGAAAAGACCAGCGAGCTGATCAATGTATTTGAAGAAAAGAAAGCGCTGGGAGAGCTGGTTCAGGATTCCCTTTCCGAAGAGAATAACACCGGTATTCAGGTTTATATCGGCAATGAGACACCGGTTCAATCCATGAAGGATTGCAGCGTTGTAACTGCAACCTATGAGCTGGGAGAGGGCATGAGAGGTACCATCGGAATCATCGGCCCCAAACGAATGGACTATGACAAGGTCATCGGTACCTTAAAAACACTGATGAACGAGTTGGATACTTTATATAAGAAGTAGAAAGGGTGACAGGCGTGGCAGAAGAAAGAATGGAAGAGGAAGTAAAGCAGGACACATCGGAAACCGAAACGCAGGAAAAACGGAATACGGAAGAATGTGAAGAAACTGCGGAGGCTTCTGCAGAAAATACGGAAACCCCGGAAGATGGGGAAGCTTCTGAGGAAAAAGATAAAAAAGGCTTCTTTTCCGGAAGAAAAAAAGAGAAAAAGGAAGATGCCGTAAAGGCACAGATCAACGAGCTGCAGGATAAGGTAATGCGGCAGATGGCTGAGTTCGAGAACTTCCGCAAGCGCTCCGAAAAGGAAAAGTCTGCGATGTTCGAGACAGGCGCAAAGAGCGTGATCGAAAAGATCCTTCCTGTTGTAGATAATTTTGAAAGAGGACTTGCAACCGTACCGGAAGACGAAAAGGATGCTCCTTTTGTAGACGGTATGAACAAGGTTTACAGGCAGCTGCTAACAGAGCTTGAAAACCTTGGTGTAAAACCGATCGAAGCGGTCGGCAAAGAGTTCGATCCCAACTTCCACAACGCAGTGATGCAGGTGGAAAACGATGAGCTGGAACCCGGAACTGTAGCACAGGAGCTTTTAAAGGGCTACATGTACAGGGACACAGTGGTACGTCACAGCATGGTCGCTGTTGTGCAGGAATAAAAGCCTGCAGGCAGCTTTTCATAGATTTGAACAGAACATAAGACATTGCTTGAGATAGCCGATAAGGCAGAAGGAGAAAAGTTATGAGTAAGATTATTGGTATCGACCTTGGTACAACAAACAGCTGCGTAGCAGTTATGGAAGGCGGCAAGCCTACCGTTATCGCAAATGCAGAAGGAGCAAGAACAACACCTTCCGTAGTGGCATTCACAAAGACCGGTGAGAGACTGGTCGGCGAGCCTGCAAAACGTCAGGCGGTTACCAATGCAGACCGCACCATCGCTTCTATTAAGAGACATATGGGTACGGACTACAAGGTAGACATTGACGGAAAGAAATATTCCCCTCAGGAAATTTCTGCTATGATTCTGCAGAAGCTGAAAGCTGACGCAGAGAACTATCTTGGCGAGAAGGTATCCGAAGCAGTTATCACGGTTCCTGCATACTTCAACGATGCTCAGCGTCAGGCAACAAAGGATGCCGGCAAGATCGCAGGCCTCGATGTAAAGCGTATCATCAACGAGCCTACCGCAGCAGCGCTGGCATACGGACTTGACAACGAAAAAGAACAGAAGATCATGGTATACGACTTAGGCGGCGGTACATTCGATGTTTCCATCATCGAAATCGGCGACGGCGTTATCGAAGTTCTGGCAACCAATGGTGATACTCATCTGGGCGGCGATGATTTTGATAACAAGATCATTGATTGGATGGTTTCCGAATTTAAGGCTCAGCAGGGCGTAGACCTGTCTAAAGACAAGATGGCAATGCAGAGACTGAAAGAAGCAGCTGAAAAGGCGAAAAAGGAGCTGTCCAGTGCGACAACAACCAACATCAACCTGCCTTTCATCAGCATGAACGCAAACGGACCTCTGCACTTTGATATGGATCTGTCCAGAGCAAAATTTGATGAACTGACAAGCGATCTGGTAGAGCGTACTGCAATTCCGGTTCAGAACGCATTAAAGGATGCAGGCATTACCGCTTCCGAGCTTGGCAAGGTACTGTTGGTCGGCGGTTCTACCCGTATCCCGGCTGTACAGGATAAGGTAAAACAGCTGACCGGTCATGAACCCAGCAAGTCCTTAAACCCTGACGAGTGCGTTGCACTGGGTGCTTCCATCCAGGGTGGTAAGCTGGCAGGCGATGCAGGCGCAGGTGATATCCTGCTGCTGGATGTAACTCCTCTGTCTCTGTCCATTGAGACAATGGGTGGTATCGCAACCAGACTGATTGAGAGAAATACAACCATTCCTACTAAGAAGAGCCAGATCTTCTCTACTGCAGCTGATAACCAGACAGCCGTTGATATCAACGTTCTGCAGGGCGAGAGACAGTTCGCAAAGGACAACAAGTCCCTTGGACAGTTCCGTCTGGATGGTATTCCGCCTGCAATGCGTGGTGTACCGCAGATCGAGGTTACCTTCGATATCGATGCAAACGGTATTGTAAATGTATCCGCTAAGGATCTGGGCACAGGCAAGGAACAGCATATCACCATTACCGCTGGTTCCAACATGTCTGATGACGATATTAACAAGGCAGTAAAGGAAGCTGCTGAGTTTGAAGCGCAGGATAAGAAGAAGAAAGAAGCAATCGACACCAGAAACAGCGCAGACTCCTTCGTATTCCAGACCGAGAAGGCTCTGAATGAGGTTGGCGATAAAGTAGACGCAAGCGCAAAGGCAGGCGTTGAAGCAGATCTGAATGCACTGAAATCCCTGCTGGAGTCCACCAAGGATCAGGAGTTGACAGACAGTCAGGTAGCTGACATCAAGGCAGCTCAGGAGAAACTGATGCAGTCCGCTCAGGCAGTATTTGCAAAGGTTTATGAGCAGGCGCAGGGCGCAGCTGGTCAGGCAGGTCCTGATATGGGTAATGCAGCAGGTGCAGGCAGCAATGCAGGTGCAGGCAGCAATCCGGATGATGATGTTATTGACGGAGACTTCAGAGAAGTATAAAATAATACCCGGTAAATCGGCACAGTGCCAGCTGACGCTGTGTCGGACCGGAAGAATGTACAATGGGGGCCGGATTCTTTCAGGCCCCTATCCGTGTGTAAACGCATATCTGCAACCTATGCAGGACGGATGCTTTGCGGTATTTTTGCATATGTTGCAGATATGCGTTATATGAAGATAAGCTTTAATAGAGGAGTTTGAATTATGGCGGAACAGAAAAGAGATTATTACGAAGTCCTCGGTGTTGACAAAAATGCCGATGACGCCGCTCTCAAAAAGGCATATCGTGCTCTTGCCAAGAAATATCATCCGGATATGAACCCTGGAGATAAAGAAGCAGAAAAGAAGTTTAAGGAAGCATCCGAAGCATATGCTGTTTTGAGTGATCCCGAAAAGAGACGTCAGTACGATCAGTTCGGACATGCGGCATTTGACGGTGGCGCAGGCGGAGCTGGCGGCTTCGGCGGTTTTGATTTTAACGGCGCAGATTTTGGAGACATTTTCGGGGATATTTTCGGAGATCTCTTTGGCGGACGCAGAGGTTCTGCCGGCGCAAGAAGCGGCCCCATGAAGGGAGCAAACCTGCGCACCAGCGTCAGAATCACCTTTGAAGAGGCCGTATTCGGTACGGAAAAAGAAATCGAGCTGACGGTGAAGGAAGAGTGTAAGACCTGTCACGGCACAGGCGCGAAGCCGGGAACCAGCCCGGAAACCTGTCCGAAGTGCGGCGGCAAGGGTCAGGTTGTATTTACGCAGCAGTCTTTCTTTGGAACAGTCCGTAACGTTCAGGCGTGCCCGGACTGCGGCGGTACCGGTAAGATTATCAAAGAAAAGTGTACCGATTGTCACGGAAGCGGTTTTGTTCCGATGAAGAAAAGGTTTGCAGTCACGATTCCGGCAGGTATCGACAACGGGCAGTGCAAGAGACTGGCAGGACAGGGCGAGCCCGGTATCAATGGCGGTCCAAGAGGTGATGTGCTGGTAGAAGTTATCGTTGGACAGCATCCGATTTTCCAGCGTCAGGATACCAACATCTACTCCACTGTTCCGGTTTCCTTTGCAGTGGCGGCGCTGGGCGGCGAAGTTGTCATCGATACCGTGGATGGTAAGGTGATTTATGACGTCAAGGCAGGCACCCAGACTGATACGAGAGTTCGTTTAAAAGGCAAAGGCGTACCGTCTCTGCGCAACAAGGATCTGCGCGGCGATCATTATGTAACTCTGGTTGTACAGACTCCCGAACATCTTTCTGCAGAAGCAAAAGAGTTGCTGCGCAAGTTCGACGAAGCGACAGAAGACAGCTTACATGCGGCAGAACGCGTCAACAGCGGCGAAGCTCCGCATAAAGAAAAGAAAAAGCGCGGATTTTTCAATAAAGACAAATAACGCGAGTGGACTGTAACATGTAATTCAGGAAGTGGCAGGCGTTTTGTGCATTTTGCGGATGCACAAGCGCCTGTTTTTGTGTTATAGTAAAAAACTGAGTTAGTGTGTTTTCGGGAGGTGTTTCAGATGAAGTGGAAAAAATTTAAAATAAAAACCGTGACAGATGCAGAAGATATTATTATCAGCACCCTGTACGATATCGGGCTGGAGGGTGCGCAGATCGAGGACAAGGTTCCGTTGACCGCGCTGGAAAAGGAGCAGATGTTTGTAGACATTCTGCCGGACGGTCCTGCGGACGACGGCATCGCATATCTGAGCTTTTTTGTGGAAGAAAAAGAGGACGGCAGTCTGGAATTAAACGGCGAACCTGTGACCGAAGCGCAGATCTGCGAAAAGGTGAAGGAAGAGCTGGATGGTCTGCGCATGTTCTGTGAGATCGGAGAAGGCAGCATTGCGGTAGATGAAACCGAGGATATCGACTGGATCAACAATTGGAAGCAGTATTTCCATCAGTTTTACATCGACGATCTTCTGGTAATTCCGTCCTGGGAGGAAGTCAAACCGGAGGATCAGGGCAAGATGATCCTGCACATTGATCCGGGCACGGCGTTCGGAACCGGTATGCATGAGACAACGCAGCTGTCAGCTGAAAAAATTTATCACACCGGAGACAGAGCTTTTGGATGTGGGAACCGGCAGCGGTATTCTGGCAATTCTATCTCTGATGTATGGCGCAAAGCATGCGGTCGGAACAGACCTCGATCCCTGCGCGGTGGATGCGGTTGCGGACAATATGGCAAACAACGGCATTGCACCGGAGCAGTTTGAAATGATGATCGGAAATATCATCAATGACAAGGCAGTCCAGGATCAGGTGGGCTATGAAAAATACGATATCGTCGTTGCAAATATTTTAGCGGACGTTCTGGTTCCGCTGACCCCCGTGATTGTAAATCAGCTGAAAGAAGGCGGCATTTACATCACATCCGGTATCATCGATGATAAGGAAACGGTCGTAACGGAGGCAGTAAAGGCAGCAGGCCTGGAACTGCTCGAGGTAACATATCAGGGCGAATGGGTCAGCGTGACTGCACGGAAGAAGGAAACGCAGTGCGCAGGATGAAATGAAATGCAGCGCGCTGATTCATGACAATAGATGCTCGCAGAGCGTGTATTCTATTGTTCATGACAATAGAATGTTCGCAGAGCGTGCATTCTATTGATTAAATGCAACACAGGGCGCAGGATGAAATGAAATGCAACACAGGTTGAAGCGCGTCGTACAGACGAAAAGAAACCAAAAGGGGCGTCAGGAATCAAATGTATCAGTTTTTTGTGGAGCCTTCCCAGATCCAGGGCAATCGGATTGTGATAACGGGAAGCGATGTCAACCATATTAAAAATGTGCTTCGGATGAAGCCGGGCGAAGAAATTGCAGTATCCAACGGTATAGACGGCAAGGAATACCGCTGCGGGATCGAAGAGCTTCTGGAGGAGGAAATTATCTGTACGCTGCGGTTTATCAAAGAAGACGGGCTGGAACTGCCGGCGCGGGTGACTTTTTTTCAGGGGCTGCCCAAGGCGGACAAGATGGAATTTATCGTGCAGAAGCTGGTGGAGCTCGGCGCATACCGGATTGTGCCGGTGGCGTTGAAGCGCAGTGTCGTTCATCTGGATGAAAAAAAGGCGAAAGCGCGGCAGGCGCGCTGGCAGTCGATTGCAGAAGCAGCAGCGAAGCAGAGCAAGCGCCGGATTGTGCCGGAGGTTGGGGCAGTCTGCACTTTAAAGGAAGCGCTGGAACAGACGAAGCAGATGGATTTAAAACTGATTCCCTACGAGCTTTCCGAAGGGATGATGCGGACGAGGAAGCTGATCGAAAGCGCAGCGCCCGGGCAGGAAATCGGTGTGTTTATCGGTCCGGAGGGCGGCTTTGAAGAGGCAGAGGTAGAGCTTGCGATGCAGTCCGGATTTATGCCGGTAACACTGGGCAAACGGATTTTGCGGACGGAGACAGCGGGGCTGACCGTGATGGCGTGGCTGATGTACCAGTTGGAAGACTCCGGCATATCATAAAGCAGGAAACGGTTTGCCCCTGTGGCGACCGGGTTCAAACGGATTTTTTCGAGATTTTGGAAAAAGCAGGTGAAAGGTTATGGAATGTTATCTGGACAACTCGGCTACAACGCGGTGTCTGGACAGCGCGGCAGCGCTGATGGCCGGGATTTTATGTACGGACTACGGAAATCCGTCCAGTTTGCATCATAAAGGGGTGCAGGCGGAGGAATATGTCCGCCATGCGCGGGAAGTGATTGCAAAGACGTTAAAGGTTACGCCCAAGGAGATCTTCTTTACCTCCGGCGGGACGGAGTCGGATAATCTGGCGCTGCGCGGTGCAGCGTATGCAAATGCACGGCAGGGCAAGCATCTGATTACGACATCGATCGAGCATCCGGCGATCCTCAATACGATGCAGTATCTGGAGCAGCAGGGCTTTGAGGTGACGTATCTGCCGGTCGATGAAAACGGAAAAATCCGTTTGTCCGATCTGGAAGCGGCGATCCGTCCGGATACGATTCTGGTTTCGATCATGCACACGAATAATGAGATCGGAGCCCTTGAGCCGATCGCAGAGGCGGGCGAGCTGATCAAACGCGTCAATCCGAACACGCTGTTCCACGTGGACGCGGTGCAGGGCTATGGCAAGGCAAAAATTCTGCCGAAACGGATGAAAATCGACATGCTGTCTGTTTCGGGACACAAAATCCACGGACCGAAGGGAATTGGATTTTTGTATGTCGGAGATCGCGTGAAAATCCGTCCCATCGTGTTCGGCGGCGGACAGGAGCGGGGACTGCGCTCCGGCACAGAAAACGTTCCGGCAATCGCAGGCATGGGAAAAGCGGCAGAGGAGATGTATCAGAACCTGGATACCGATCTGGATCGGATGTATGCACTGAAACAACGGCTTGCCGACGGCATTTCCACGATGGAAAACGTGCGGATCAATGGACTTTGCGGACGGGACAGCGCACCGCATGTGTTGAGCGTGTCGTTTGCGGGTGTGCGCAGCGAGGTGCTTCTGCATGCGCTGGAGGAACGGGAAATCTATGTGTCCGCAGGAAGCGCGTGCGCATCGAACCATCCGGATACGGCAGGGAGCGCGACGCTTCGGGCGATCGGTCTGCCGAAGGAGCTGTTAAATTCGACGATCCGTTTCAGCCTTTCCGTCTTTACGACAGAAGAAGAAATTGATTATACGGTACAGGTGCTGCACGAGCTGGTTCCGATGCTGCGCCGGTTTACCAGAAGCTAAAAGGATACCTCCGCTTTTGAGGCGCAGACGACCGGGAAAGCGGGAGAGCAATATGCTGCAGCCTGCCTGCGGTCGGAGGACAGACGGCAGGCAAATGCTGTAGATAAAGAAAGGAAATGAGCATGTATAAAGCTTTTCTGATTAAATATGCAGAAATCGGCGTAAAGGGCAAAAACAGGGATCTGTTTGAGGAAGCGCTGGTTCGCCAGATCAAGTATGCATTAAAGCGCTGCGAAGGAGAATTCCGGGTACGCCGAACGAGAGGACGTATCTATATTGATGTATTATCGGATGATTATGACTATGAAGAAACCATCGACAACTTGAAGACTGTCTGCGGCGTCAGCGCGATCTGTCCGATGGTTCAGCTCGAAGACGAAGGCTTCGACAAGCTGTGCGAGAGTGCGGTTTCCTATATGGACGAGCACTATTCGGACAAAAACATCACCTTCAAGGTCAATGCGCGCCGTGCCCGCAAAAACTATCCTGTGGAGTCGATGGAGATCAATGCATCTGTCGGTGAAAAGATCCTGCAGGCGTTCCCCGAGATCCGCGTGGACGTCCACAATCCTGACGTGATGCTTTATATCGAGGTACGCGAGCATATTTATATTTATTCGATCGAAATTCCCGGTCCCGGCGGTATGCCGGTCGGCACCAACGGTAAGGCGATGCTGCTGTTATCCGGCGGTATCGATTCTCCGGTTGCCGGATTTATGGTTGCAAAGAGAGGCGTCAAGATTGACGCGGTTTATTTCCATGCGCCTCCGTACACCAGCGAGCGCGCAAAGCAGAAGGTTGTAGATCTTGCAAAGCTGGTAGCACGTTACAGCGGACCGATCTATCTGCATGTCATCAATTTTACGGAGATTCAGCTGGCGATTTATGAAAAGTGCCCGCACGATGAGCTGACGATCATTATGCGCCGTTACATGATGAAAATCGCAGAAGACATTGCGAAAAAGACGGAATGCCTCGGACTGATCACCGGTGAGAGCATCGGACAGGTTGCGAGCCAGACGATCCAGTCCCTCGCGGTAACGAATGAAGTCTGCACCCTGCCGGTATTCCGTCCTTGTATCGGGCTGGACAAGCAGGAGATCGTGGAGATTTCCGAAAAGATCGGTACCTATGAGACGTCAATCCTGCCCTTCGAGGATTGCTGTACGATTTTCGTCGCAAAGCATCCTGTTACCAAACCGAATCTCGCAGTGATCAAGCGCCATGAAGAGAACTTAAAGGACTGCATCGATGAAATGATGCAGCGTGCATTGGATACGGAAGAACTGATTGTGGTCGAGGCGCAGTAAGGCACCTTTGGGGCGCGTGCGGCAAGTCGCGTAAGCGACAAATTCCGAATTGCCGCACTGCGCATTCAGGCTT
>ERZ791815.2115-NODE-2115-length-9963-cov-36.191663_pt1 | contig 9963 bp, 9 predicted proteins | sample MGYA00510302_ERZ791815 | MGnify/ENA primary metagenome ERZ791815 (study PRJEB30046, sample SAMN00791995) | human gut metagenome | study: EMG produced TPA metagenomics assembly of the A metagenome-wide association study of gut microbiota in type 2... | reverse complement strand
CGTGCGTGCGGTTGTGGATAAGCTGGGACAGCCCCAAGTAACTGTTACCCGTATCTACCAGCAGCACGTGCGCCCCCTGCTCGTAATACTGACGCACCATGTGGTTGGTAAAGAAAGACTTACCCGACCCGCTCGGCCCAAGTATGAACTTGTTGCGGTTGGTCGTGATGCCTTTCTTCATGGGCAAATCCGATATGTCGATATGCAGCGGGCGACCGCTCACCCTGTCCACCATTTTGATGCCGAACGGCGAAAGCGAACTCTTGTAGTTCGTTTCTTCCACGAACAGGCAGAGAGCCTGCCCCAAGAACGTGTAGAAACTTTCCTCTGCGGGGAAGTCCGCTTCGTTTCCGGGTATGCCCGCCCAAAAGAGCGTGGGCGTATCGACCGTGTTGTGGCGTGGCTTGCACTCCATTAGCGCAAGCTGGCTTCCCACATCGTTGCGTATGCGTTTGAGTTCTTCCCGGTCGTCACTCCATGCCATGACGTTGCAGTGGCAGCGCACCGATACAAGCCCCTTGCTGTGCGCTTCGTTCAGGTACTCGTCTATCCATTCCTTGTTCACTTGGTTGGCACGGGAATAACGGGAGAGCGATTGCATGTTCCGGGCGGTCTGCTCGAAGTTCTTCAGGTTTTCGGCGTGGTCGTCTATGAAGATGAACTGGTTATAGACGTGGTTGCACGACAACAGCACGCCCACCGGGGCGGCGAATGACAGTCGGCAGTCGCTCCGGTCAGTGGACAGCTTCTCAAACCGTGTGTCCGTCCCGACCTTTCCGGGCAAATCTTCCACGTCCGAAAGCGTGTGCAGGCACAGTATGTCGTCCCCGACACGCATTTCTTCCGGGTACAGCCCGATGTCTTTCAGGCAGGTGGTATCTGTCTGCGATAGCGAGAAGTATTTCTCGATGATGCCCGCCTTTCCGTCCTGCCCGGTGATTTCCGATGCCGCCAGCCGGGTAAGGGTGACAAACCCGCTGTCGTTCATAATCCTTTCAAACTGCCCGACCGCTTCGATGAACTTTGCCGCCGCTTCCTTGTCGGCTATCTCCTGCGGTACAATCCTGCCCCGGCATAGGGTGGAGAAGTCGCTCTGTCGGCGGCTTCTCTCCCTTGTCGTCTTTGTCAGGAACAGGTAGCAGTAATGGTTCAGGAACGGGCGTTCATTGAAGTGCCGTTCAAAGGAGCGGCTTAAAAAACTAAGCTCGTCCCTTTCCGTGTCGGGCTGGTAGTTCTCCTTGATGAAGAAGTCCTGCTTGTGTACTATGGAGTAGTCGGGCAGCACCTTGATTGCCTTGTACCATGCCGAATGTATGGCTTCGTACTCGGCACTGGTGACGGTGAACAGTTCGGGCAGTTCCACCCTGAAAGCCACCGTTATGTCCGCATCCTTTGAAATGATGCAGCCGTTCTCCACCGCCAAAAGGGGGAATTTCCTTTCCAGCGTGGTAGCCTTTAACATATTTCTCATGGTCTTTCTTCCTTTCTTTTTTTGTAGGTGAATAATCGGGGTATCGCCTTTCGGCTGATAATGAAGCGTGGATGCCGTTTGCGTGCGGCGGCTTTCATCAGCCCGTGCGTGCCGTACTTGGCGTTGAGCCGGAACGTCTGCCACACGAGCAGCAGCGAAGCCGACACGATGAAACCGATACATAGCCACTGGTTCACGCCCGCCATGAACAGGACGATGAACACCACGAAGACGGCGAGCAAGCCGCCGCAAAAGATAAAGAGGTACTGGCTTTTCAGCCCCTTGAACTCCACGGGCTTCCCGATACCCCTGTTTACCTGATATTTTTCGGGCTTAGCCCTCAACAACTCGTCAGACATAGCCGCAGGTTTAGAGGAAGAACGAGCGCAGGATAGTGGCGGCTACAATCAGGAAGATGCACGCCCCGAACCAACTGGCGGCGGTCTTTGAGGTGTCGGGGTCGCCGCTTGAAAACTTGTTATATACTTTTACCCCGCCAATCAAGCCGCAGACCGCCCCGATTGCGTACACCAGTTTTGTTCCGGGGTCGAAATACCCGGTGATTAGGTTCGTGGCTTCGGTGATGCCCGCCTGCCCGTTTCCTTGTGCGTAGGCACTTACCACGGCGGCAAGTATAGCCGCCGACAAGAAGATTTTCTTTCTCATTGTGATTTGTTTTTAATGCCGGGCGGCGGGTGGATAGTCCGCCTTTCCCGGCTGGTGAATAATTTGAAATTTTAGTGGTCGGGGATAGTCCCGTTTGTCTGTTTGGTTTTCAGGTTGCCAATCAACCGTAATCACGCTGTTTCATGCTGTCAGGCTTATACATTATTATATTATAGGAAATCGTTCATGTCGAACGCTTCGTGTTCCTTGCTTTTATTGCCAGCTTCGGCAGGGACAGCAGCCGCAGCCAGTTCCGCTTCGTTGCGTCCCAGCAGTTCCGCCACCTTTGCCAGCCCGCCGTTGATGTTCTCCACCACCGCATCGTAGAGGTTCGTCCCCTCAATCCTTGCCAGTGTCCCGGCGGCTTGCCGCTGTTCCGTTTCGGTGGGGTTGTCGGCGTTCGCCGTGCGTACCGCTTCGCCCAGTTCGTCAAAGCTCACGCCCGTAGCCCGCCCGGTATCATCGTCACCGTCCATGTACCCGGCTATTTCCTCGTCCTCGTAGTCGGGTTCGTCATTCTCGTAACCGGGCGTTTCTTCCGGCAGTCCGTCAGCCTGCGGCGCAAAAATAGTATCATTTTCAGCCGCTTGCGGGAGGTGTCCCGATTTGTCCTGCGCTGTCTGAAATTGTCCGCTCTTGTATCGGCTTTCACCTATCAGCGTGTAGCCTGAAACCCCGTTTCGTGGAAGCGGCGCATCATCCGTTTTGCCCGGTGATGTCCGGCTGTCCGTGTAGCGATACCACAGCCACAGGGCGATGTAGTACACCAAAAGCCCGGTAAGTATGCAATAGATTACCATAGTCAGACAGGCTTTTGGAAGTGGCTTTCGTACAGGGTGTTTATCTCGTCTTGGTACTGCTCGAAGTGGCGCAGCAGAATGTTTTCCACGTAGCTGCTTACCGTCACCTTTCGCCCGCCTATCACCGTCACGATACGCATCAGCTTCTCATGCGTGGTTCGGCTCACGTACAAGGGCTGTCGGTCTGCCAGTTCCACTTTCTGAAAGTAGGTTTCCCGGTAGTCGCCCGAACCGCCCTTGCGCTTGCGGGGTGTCGGTTTCTCTACTTGCACTGTTTCAGCCTGCCGTCCCTCGTGGGCGGTTTCCGTTTCGCTGCCGGGCTGCGGTTCATCATCCGGCTGGCTCTCCCGCTTGGCGGGTACACCCTGCGAGATAAGTTCCCGCATAAAATCCTCGTCTATCTTCGGCATCCCGCCGCTTTGCTTTGCCATATCATTTTAATTTGATGTAGTACACTATTTCGGTTATCAGTTCTTCCAAGTTGCTTCCCCTTACCAACGGGCGGCTGGCGGGAAAGAGCGTGGAGCGGAACACCGCCTTTTTATCCGCCACCAGTTCCTTTTTGTAGCGTTTGGTATCGGGGATAAAGGTTTTCATCAGCGGCAGTTCCAGTTCCTTAATGGTCTTGTCGTAGGCGGTGTAAAGGTCTGTTTTCTCCCTACCGTCCACCATGTTCCAAAAGAGGTACAGCCCGGCAAGTCGGCAGGCTTCATTCCTCACCAATAGCTTTTGGATAGCCATTGCGAACGACAGGCTGCTTTCCAGCACCACCTTGTCGGCTGAAATGGGGGTGAAAATGTAGTCCATGCCCGCAAGGGAGTTTATCACGCCCTCGCTGTTCACCGTGCCGGGCAGGTCGAAAAACACTATATCCGGCACGTGTCCGGCGGCTATATGTTCGTCAGCCGTTGCAATCGCCTTTTCAGGTGAACTGCACAATACCGGGTAGGCTTTCTTCCCCAGCCGGGTGAACTGCTCATACGCCATTCGCTTGTAATCTTCATCCGCCCCGACCTGCTCGGCATCCCGCTTTCGCATCCCGGCAATGGAGTGTTGCGGGTAGTCGCAATCGACCACCGCCACATCGTAGCCTTTGAGGTAGTAGAGGTAACTCGCCGCCAGCACGGTAAAGGTGGTTTTGCCGACCCCGCCCTTTTGGGTGGAAAAGGCGACATAAAGGGGTGTTTTCTCGTTTTCCATATTGCTTCCGTTCATTATTGGTTGATAGATTTGTTTATTGCTTTCAATCATTCATTCTTTCCATGTTGCAATCTTGAAATATTGAAAGACTGTTTTATTTCAATCTTGTTTTCCTGCTTTCATTCTTTCTTGAAATATTGAAATCCTGCAATCATGTTTTATTGAAATCCTGCTTTCAATCATTCTTTCCTGATTGGAATATTTCTTTCAATCTTGCTTTCAATATTGAAATCCGATGCAAAAAAAGGGAGAAAAAACGTCCCCTGAAAACCTTGTCCCGATTTGTCCTGCGCTGTCCCGTTTTGTCCACCAACCACCTATTTTACAGCATTATAAATCACCGTTACTTTGCAGCGGAGTAACGAACCGCAGGGGGCGCAGGTGTAAAACAGGGCTGGTGAATGGCTGGGCTTACCGTTCCACGCTAACCCCAATCCGTCCGTGACGGATTTCGATTTTCGTCAGAAAATAGCAAGGTGTGTTCTATGGCACATAGAACCGTTTTCCGTGCCTGAAAACGCCTTGCCCCTGGCGGGGGTAAAAATCACTCCGAAGTCGTAATTTTTTAATCCAAAGAAGCATGGAAACAAGAAGAACTAACAAGGGCGGTCGCCCCGCCCTCGCAGACCCGGCGAAGCATCGCCATGTCCTTTACCTGAACGACCGGGAGAACGCCCGCTTCCTCTCGCAGTGGGAGCAGTCGGGCGTTACGAGCAAGTCCCGTTTCATCGCCGCCCGGCTGTTCGGCGAGCCGTTCCGGGTGGTGAAAGTGGACAAATCGGCAGTAGAATATTGTGCCCGGTTGACCGAATTTTACGCACAATTCAGAGCGGTAGCGGTCAATTACAACCAAGTGGTAAAGGCTCTGAATAGTAACTTTTCGGAGAAAAAGGCACTGGCTTTTCTCTATAAACTGGAGAAAGCGACCACCGAACTGGCTGTGTTGAACCGTCAGGTTATCGACCTGACAAACGAATGCAGGGAACTATGGTTGCCAAAATAAGCACGGGCGGCAATATGTTCGGCGCACTGGCGTACAACCAAAACAAGGTGGACAGCGGGGAAGCAAAGGTGCTTTTCTCCAACCGGATGCTGTTAAGCGAGGACGGGAATTTCTCTATCGGCGAGTGTATGCGCAGCTTTGAAATGCAGATGCCCGTCCAGCTATCCACCAAGAAGCCGATACTTCATATTTCCATAAACCCGCACCCGGAAGACGTGCTGACCGACCGGCAGCTTTCCGACATTGCCAAAGAGTATATGCGGAAGTTGGGCTATGGCGACCAGCCTTATTTGGTGTACAAGCATACCGACATCGACCGCCACCATATCCACATCGTGGGGTTGCGGGTGGACGAGAACGGCAAGCCGCTGAATGACAGGTTCGAGCATCGGCGCAGCAAGCAAATCACCCGTGAACTGGAGCAGAAATACAACCTGCACCCGGCAGAACGAAAGGAACGTGCCGAACGCCCGGAACTTAAAAAGGTGGACTATGCCGCCGGGGACGTGAAGCACCAAATCGGCAATACCGTGAAAGCGGCTTGTTACGGCTACCGCTTCCAGTCGTTCGGGGAGTACAAGGCTTTGCTTGCCGCTTACAACGTGTGCGCCGAGGAAGTCAAAGGGGAGATAAACGGCAAGCCCTATCAGGGCATAGTCTATTCCGCCATGAATGACAAGGGCGAAAAGGCGGGCAACCCGGTAAAGGCTTCCCGCATCGGCAAGTCGGTAGGTTATGAAGCGGTGCAGCGCAGAATGGAGAAATCGGGCGAAGCAATCAAGAACGGGAAACTGAAAGAGCGCACCCGGAAGATTGTAGCCACTGCCATGCAGACCGCCCGCAGCCGCAAGGAACTGGAACAGCAGCTAAAAAAGCAGGGCATTGACGTGGTATTCCGTCAGAATGACAGCGGGCGCATCTATGGCGTTACGTTCATCGACCATGACAGCCGGGTGGTGCTGAACGGTTCACGCTTGGGCAAGGAGTATTCGGCGAACGTGTTCAACGAACGCTTTTCGGGCGAAACCGGAAAGATGCACCAGCCCGAATTGTCAGCACCGCAGCAAGACCAATCCACGCATCAGGAACAACCGGGCTTCACTCCGAAATCCGACATCGTTTCGGGCATGGCTTCCGTGCTGGGTGCTTTCGGCGGTTTGCTGGGCGGCGGTGCATCAGGCGGTGACGAGCCGCAGGACACCGCCCGCCAAAAGAGAAAGAAGAAAAAGAAGCGCACAAGGCGTATCGACTAACTAAAAAACATTACAATCATGCAACAGGAAGATGATTTGAGAGGGCTTGCAAGGGTCATGGACTTTATGCGGGCTGTCAGTATTCTATTCGTGGGAATAAACGTGTACTGGTTCTGTTACTCCACCTTGAAAGAATGGGGAGTGACGTTTGAGGTGATAGACAAGATACTGTGGAACTTCCAGCGCACCACCGGGCTGTTCTCGTCCGTTCTTTGGACGAAACTTTTTGCGGTGGTGTTCCTCGCCCTGTCGTGTATCGGCACTAAGGGCGTGAAAGAGGAAAAGATAACGTGGACGAAGATACATTGCAGCCTTGCGGCGGGTGTCGTGTTGTTTTTCCTGAACTGGTGGCTGCTGGAACTTCCGCTGCCACATACGGCGGACACTGTGTTTTATATCGCCACGCTGTCGGCGGGCTATATCTGTATGCTCATGGCGGGTACATGGATGTCCCGGCTGTTGAAGAACAACCTAATGGATGATGTCTTTAATACGGAAAATGAAAGTTTCCAGCAGGAAACAAGGCTTATCGAGAACGAGTATTCGGTAAATCTGCCTACCCGGTTCTACTATAAGAAGAAATGGAATAACGGCTGGATAAATGTTGTGAACCCGTTCCGTGCCAGCCTTGTGTTGGGTACGCCGGGCAGCGGCAAATCGTATGCAGTGGTAAATAGTTACATAAAACAGCAAATCGAGAAAGGTTTTGCGCTCTACTGCTATGATTATAAGTTTCCCGATTTATCGGAAATCGCTTATAATCATTTGCTTAACCACTTGGACGGGTATAAGGTAAAGCCCAAATTCTACATTATCAATTTTGACGACCCACGCAAGAGCCACCGATGCAACCCGATAAACGCCAGTTTCATGTCGGACATTGCGGATGCCTATGAAGCAAGCTACACGATAATGCTTAACCTCAATCGAAGTTGGATAAGCAAGCAGGGCGACTTCTTCGTGGAAAGCCCGATTATTCTTTTGGCGGCTATAATTTGGTATCTCCGTATCTATCAAGGCGGTAAGTATTGCACGTTCCCCCATGCCATTGAACTGCTAAATAAGAAATACGCTGATGTTTTCACGATTTTGCGCAGTTATCCCGAACTGGAAAACTATCTTTCCCCGTTCGTGGATGCTTGGGAAAGTTCCGCAGTTGAACAGTTGCAGGGGCAGATTGCCAGTGCGAAAATCCCGCTTTCAAGGATGATTTCACCCGCCCTTTACTGGGTAATGACGGGGGATGATTTTTCACTCGACATCAACAACCCGAAAGAGCCTAAAATTTTGGTTGTCGGCAACAATCCCGACCGTCAGAATATCTATTCGGCAGCACTGGGCTTATATAATTCCCGTATCGTGAAGCTGATAAACAAGAAAGGTCAGCTTAAAAGTTCGGTGATAATAGATGAATTACCGACTATATATTTTCGTGGGCTTGATAATTTGATTGCGACCGCCCGAAGCAACAAGGTTGCGGTTCTGCTGGGCTTTCAGGATTACAGCCAGCTTACCCGTGACTACGGGGACAAGGAAAGCCGTGTGATACAAAATACTGTGGGCAACGTGTTCAGCGGTCAGGTAGTCGGTGAAACGGCGAAAATCCTGTCGGAGCGTTTCGGAAAGGTGTTGCAGAAACGGCAGAGCATGACAATCAACCAGCGGGAGAAGTCCACCTCGATAAGCACCCAAATGGACAGCCTGATACCCGCCAGCAAAATATCCAACCTCACGCAAGGTATGTTTGTGGGTGCGGTGGCGGACAACTTCGATGAACGGATAGAACAGAAGATTTTCCACTGTGAAATCGTGGTGGACAATGAAAAGGTGAAGCGGGAAACCGCCCGTTACGTGAAGTTGCCGCAGATTATCGACTTCACCGACAAGGACGGCAACGACCGGATGCAGGAAGAGATACAAGCCAATTATGACCGCATCCGTCAGGAAGTCCGGCAGATTGTCGAGGACGAGATAACCCGGATTAAGAACGACCCGGAACTATGCCACCTTATAAAAGAGGAAGAATAACCGATATTCTTTCCTGACAGACAGTATTTTTACTAATTTTGCAGACAAAGAAATGATTATGAATGAAAACCAAAATACGGAATGGAAAGAAAGCTGGCGTGACGAGTATCTGAAATGGATATGCGGCTTTGCCAACGCCACAGGCGGCAAGATATATATAGGTATGAATGACAACGGTAAGGTAGTCGGCGTTGCCGATGCCGACAAACTGCTGGAGGATATACCGAACAAAGTGCGTGACGTGCTGGGTATCATCGTGGACGTGAACCTGCTGGAAGAAAACGGGCTGAAATATATCGAGATTGACGTACCGCCTTATTCCAATCCTATCAATTACAAAGGTCAGTACCACTATCGCAGCGGCAGCACGAAACAGGAGTTGAAAGGTGCGGCGTTGAACCGTTTTATCCTGCAACGTACTGGCAGGCATTGGGACGAGTTTCCCATAGAGTGGGCAGGCATAGAGGAACTTTCCCCCGGCGCATTGAACCGTTTCCGCAAGGAAGCGGCGAGAAGCGGGCGTGTGGACGAAGATGTGTTGAAAGATACTACCGAAAATTTGCTGCACGATTTGAGGCTGATTGACACCCAAACCAACCGTCCGACCCGTGCCGCCTTGCTGTTGTTCCACCCCGACCCGGAACGCTTTGTAACCGGGGCTTATATCAAGATAGGTTTCTTCCGGGATGATAAGGGTAACTTGGAGTTTCAGGACGAGGTTCACGGCTCTTTAATGGAGCAGGTGGATAAGGCAATGGATTTGATAAAGACCAAATACCTGATTTACCGCATTTCATACGAGGGCATTTCCCGGCGTGAAACACCGCAGTTCCCGGTGGAAGCTGTCAGGGAATCACTGATGAATTGTGTGGCACATAAAGACTATGCCAGTGCCGTACCCATTCAGATTAGCGTGTTCCCCGACCATATCACCTTTTGGAACGCCGGGCAGTTGCCGGAAAGCTGGACGACCGAAAAACTTTTTGAAAGCCACCCGTCCTCTCCTTATAATCCGCTAATCGCCAACGCCTTTTTCAGAAGCGGGGACATTGAAAGCTGGGGACGTGGCTACAAGCGTATCTTGGAAGCCGTCAGCGCATACAAGTTGTTACCGCCCAAACTTGAAATGTTAAGCGGTCTGATGATTACCTATTATACCGATATACGTTCGCAGCTATTGGCGCAGCGGGTGGATGAAAGGTATATTTCAGTTGTCGAGTATGCAGCCAATAACGGACGTGTCACGAACTCGGACGTACAGAACATTTTGGGGGTAAGCAAGCCGACAGCATCCCGCATACTCCAACAAATGAATGGTTGGCTGGAAATGCAGGGTAAAGTGGGAAAAGGAACTTATTATGTTCCTAAATGGCTCACTAACGTATCGCAGGCATAATGCAAATTTTAATAAGCCGTTGATTATAAGGCATAAGGTCTATAATTAAATGGCTCATAAATGGCTCACCCAAAGAGAGTGATTAACTTCGCTCTCTTTTTTTATGCCCTTTTCAATTCTGCAACCAATGGTTGCGGAATTTCATC
>ERZ791815.2099-NODE-2099-length-10019-cov-2.916700_pt1 | contig 10019 bp, 6 predicted proteins | sample MGYA00510302_ERZ791815 | MGnify/ENA primary metagenome ERZ791815 (study PRJEB30046, sample SAMN00791995) | human gut metagenome | study: EMG produced TPA metagenomics assembly of the A metagenome-wide association study of gut microbiota in type 2... | reverse complement strand
GGCAGGTTGAAACCGGTGCGAAGGCCGTAGAGGTCCGAAGGGGACTGCACGGCGCGGTAGAAGAGCGTCGAATCGGTCGTGAGCAGTTCGCGCCGCTCCTCGCGTTCGGCATAGGGATAGTATTCGTCGCCGGGGTACTGGGCCGCCGCCGCACACGGAAACAGGAGAAACAACAGGGCACAACAGCTTTTCAGCATATCTTTGCGACTTTACAGAACACAAAGATAGCAAAAAGTCCGACGATTCAAAACCGGATCGCATGCAGCGCGGCAAAACGGTCCGGCAAACAGAAAAGCCGTCGCGACACGGCAGGAGCAGCGTCAGACGGGGATGGGGCATGACAAATTCCGGCGTCCCCGCAGCGGGGACGCCGGAATCGGAATCAGATTGTTTTCAGGACTTCGGTCAGCAGTTTCCAGAACTTGGGAACCGTGGCGATTTCGAGCCGTTCGTCGGGCGAATGCACGCCGCGGAGCGTCGGACCGAAGGAGACCATCTCCAGATCGGGATACTTTTCGAGGAACAGACCGCACTCCAGCCCGGCATGGATGGCGCGGACCTTGGGTTCGGAGCCGAACAGCCGTTTGTAGGCATCGACGGTGACCTCCAGCAGCTTCGACTGCGGGTCGGGCATCCAGCCCGGATAGCCGTCGGAATGGGCCACGTCGGCGCCCGCCAGCGCGAAGACCGACTCGACCATCTGCATCACGTAGGTCTTGGCGCTCTCGACCGACGACCGCTGCGACGAGGTGACGACGATGCGGTTGCCCTCCGCGAACTTCACCGAAGCGAGGTTCGTCGAGGTCTCGACCAGCCCCGGAACGGCGAACGACATGGCCACGACCCCGTTGGGAACGCCCACCAACGAGTAGACCAGCGCCGACTGCGTCCTGCTGTCGAGCACCTCGTCGACGTGGGGCATCTCGTTGAGCGTGATTTTGAAATTGGGTTCGCGGAAGCGGAATTCGGCTTCGAGGTCCGCGGCGAAAAGGTTGTAACGCTTGACGAACTCCTCCTTGAAGCGGGCCGGAACGCCGAAGATGGCGTAAGCCTCGCGGGGAATGGCATTGCGGAGGTTGCCGCCGTTGAAATAGCACAGTTTGAGTTCGAACGACTGCATGCCGTCCCACAGCAGGCGCGCCACAGTCTTGTTCGAGTTGACGCGGCCCTTGTCGATGTCGTCGCCCGAGTGTCCGCCCTGAAGGTCCGACACGTCGACACGGAAGAACGTGTAGTTCTTCGGCGACGGCTCCATCGTGTAGTGGAACGTGGCGATGGTGTCGATGCCGCCCGCACAGCCGATGAAGATTTCGCCCTCGTCCTCCGAATCGAGGTTGACGAGGTATTTGCCCGTGAGCATCCCCTCGCCCAGCTCGAACGCACCCGTGAGGCCCGTCTCCTCGTCGACGGTGAACAGCGCCTCGACGGGACCGTGCTCCACCGTCTCGTCGAGCATCACGGCCAGCGCGGCGGCCATGCCGATACCGCAGTCGGCGCCCAGCGTCGTACCTTCGGCCCGGACCCACTCGCCGTCGATACGCGTGCGGATGGGATCGTTGTCGAAGTCGAACTCCACATCGGAGTTCTTTTCGCAGACCATGTCCATGTGCGACTGGAGGATCACGGCTGCGCGCTCCTCCATGCCCGGCGTGGCGGGCTTGCGCATCACGACGTTGCCGATGGCGTCCTTTTTATATTCGATATGGTGCTTTTTGGCGAAATCGACCAGAAAATCAATGATTTTGCCCTCCTTCTTCGAAGGACGCGGCACACGCGTGATGGCGTCGAACTGTTCCCAGACAAGACGCGGTTCCAAAGAGGTTATTTCCGACATAGATTTTTCCATTTTTGCAAAGTTAGGAAAAAATCCGTAACTTTGACAATATAAAATACAGGAACGAATGGATTTCAGAATAGGACACGGATACGACGTACACGCTCTGGCCGACGGCCTGCCGCTGGTTCTGGGAGGCGTGGAGATCGCCCACACGAAAGGGTGCGTCGCCCACTCGGACGGAGACGTGGCGATCCACGCCCTGTGCGACGCCCTGCTGGGCGCCGCGGCGCTGGGCGACATCGGGCTGCACTTTCCCGACACGTCGGCCGATTTTGCGGGCATCGACTCGAAGATCCTGCTGCGCCGCGTGGCGGAACTGCTGCGCGAAAAGGGCTACGAGATCGGGAACGTGGACTGCACGATCCGCGCCCAGCAGCCCAGGTTGCGGCCGCACATCGACGCCATGCGCCGTGCGATGGCCGGCGCAATGGGCGTAGACGACGACCGGGTGTCGGTCAAGGCCACGACCACGGAGCATCTGGGCTTCGAGGGGCGCGAGGAAGGCATCTCCGTCTCCGCCGTGGCGCTTATTTACCGTCCTGCGGACAGGAAATAATTCAGAATTCAGAATTGCTTATATTTGTACGATCAAACACCAAACCGCGACGCCTATGAAGCAGTAGAAAACAACCTTTCAACTCCGTGCCTGCGGGCACACGACATATAAAAAGCGCATCGGCTTTTCTTCTTACGTCGGAAAATTGGACACTTTCTAACAAGTAAGGGACTAAAGGCGATGCTCGCGCTGTTTTACGGCGCGGGCATTTCTTTCATCTTACTTGTAGGTCGTCCAATACCTCCGACGTGGATAAAGGAATTTGTCCGCGTTTTTTATTGACTCAACTTATGTCTTTCTTTTTTAAATTGATTATTATGGGCGAATTATTGACCCAGGTAGCTTTGATTGCTTATCTGTTGCTGATTGAATATAAAGTTTACAACAATTACGATAAACTATACCGTTCTTTCTTTAGGATTATGGATAGTCATCACGAACCATACGGTAAATGGCAGTTCATTGTATTTTTCATTTTGGGAATATTATTATCGCTATCGTCATTTATAGATAACGTAGCTACATCCGATAAGACTGTCTATAATTCGGCGATTATTGTAATAGCCTTTACCGTAATGCTATATTCATTGGGAGAGTGTATTTTCCGCTTCAAAAGTTTTAAAGCGGCAGTCGGTCGGTTTACATTTCTTCTTATCTTATGTCTATTCAGCGCGACAGGAGGATTCTTCATACTGCTTTTGGGTATCTTGGCTCTCATAGCAGTCTTCGTTTTTTTATTGATTCGAGTGGGTTTGAGTGTAAACCTGAACTCTGAAAAGAGTAAAACCCAGTCCGGCGGCTGCAAATACCGCAAAGACGGCTGGTGCACGCAGATTCGCAACTCTGGAAACCGGTGTCCCTATCACGGCGGATTCGAAAACTGCGAATACATTCATTATTAAGCACCTATATGAACAACAAACGGCTGCCCACGGGCAGCCGTTCATCAATCCATCCTGCGATACCGCGGATCGCCGGCCCGCTTGTTCCACAGCCAGCCGACGTAGCGCATCGTGACGTCGGGCGTCAGGAGCGTCAGCACCGTTTCGCCCGTGGCGGTCGAGACGGCGAAATCGGCGTGGTAGAGCGTGTTGCCGTCCGAAATATTGAAGGAGACCGACCAGCCCCACTGCACGCGGGCCGCCCGGTAGTCGCGGACCGACATCGAATCGAAATTCAGCATCTCGACATACTGGGTGATGCCCCGTTCGGTAGGCAGGTGCACCTCGACATGGTCGACGAACACCCCGAAAAAGAAGTAGTCGGCATAGATCGAACGGATCATTCCGCCGGGTAGCTGCTGCATCGAGTTGGGGAAGAACATATAGTCGCGCGACTGCACCAGCGAGTCGATCTTTGCGGCGTAGACCCGGGCCTTATAAGCCCTGCGCTGGGCGCGGTCCATCCCCGCCGCAGGCTCCTCGTAGACGGTCGTATGCTCCACGACCTGCACCGGGGCCTGCTGCACGGGAACGATCGTCGTCTGCGGCACGCTGTCCGCGGCGGAAGTTTCGAGCGTATACTGCGGGGTCTGCGCGACGGCGGCGCAGGCAATGAAAGAGAGTGCGCCGCAGGTGGAAAAAACGGAGTGTTTCATAAGTCGGACATCGGATTGAACGGGAAAAAAGCCCCCGCTTGAGGCGGGGGTTCGGGGATCGCCGGAGCGGCAAACGGACAGCGCAGCGGATACGGCTGCCCGGGATGGGTCCGGCAAAATGAATTTACGTCAATAGAGCTGCGAAATCGAACCCGTATACTGCACGGGGTTATACCACGGATTGGTGATCGTCAGCGTAGCCCCGCCCGTGCGGGAGAAGATTTCGAAGGTGAACGTGTAGGTCGACGCCGAGAACAGCGAGGTCGAGAAGGTCACCATCCAGCCTTCGTGCGTCTGCTCGGTGATATAGCCCTGCAAATCGGAAACGGTGTAATTGATGATCGTCACATAGTAAGGCGGCACGTAACCCTTGATGTAGGGAAGCGTGATGTCCGCCGTTCCGTCCCACATGCCGACGTTGAACGCAGGGTTCATAATCTGGCGCATCGGACCTGCGGGCTGACGCTGGAAGGTCGTCGGGTTGAACTGGAAGTTGCGCGACAGCACGAGCGAGTCCATGAACTTCTCGTAGTTGGCGATATGTTCCGCACGGCGTTTCTCGCGCACCTCGCGGCGTTCTTCCTTGGGCGACAGCACTTTTTTCTGTCCGATCACGGTAACGGCCGCCGCACAGAGCAGCAGGCCCACAACGATAATGACTGTTTTTTTCATAGCACATAAGGTTTGTTACGGCTATGAAAGCAAGTTTTGTGCCGAAAGCGGGATCATGGGCCACTTTCCGCGTCCGGACCACCGTTGCCGTCACGGGCGTCGGCGTTTGCATACGCCGCCCTCCCTCGGGACGAGTTTCAGGGCCTCACGGCAGAGCGCCCCGCCGGACAGACGGAGACGCTACAACCCCAGCTTTTTGAGGAACTGACCCGTGTAGCTGCCCTCGCACTGCGCCACCTCGTGCGGCGTGCCCGCGACGATGATCTCCCCGCCGGCCGCCCCGCCCTCGGGACCTATATCTATAATATGGTCGGCGACCTTGATGACGTCGAGGTTGTGTTCGATGACGATGACCGTATTGCCGCGGTCGACGAGCTTGTTCAGTACCTCCAGCAGCAGACGGATGTCCTCGAAATGAAGCCCCGTCGTAGGCTCGTCCAGGATATAGAGCGTGCGGCCCGTGTCGCGCTTCGAAAGCTCGGACGAGAGCTTGATGCGCTGACTCTCGCCGCCCGACAGCGTCGTGCAGGGCTGCCCGAGCGTCAGGTAGCCGAGGCCCACCTCCTGAATGGCCCGGAGTTTCTGGTAGATATTGGGGATGTTCTCGAAAAACTCCACGGCCATGTTGACCGTCATGTTCAGCACGTCGTCGATATTTTTGCCCTTGTACTTCACTTCGAGCGTCTCGCGGTTGTAGCGGTGGCCGCCGCACGCCTTGCAGCGCACGTAGACGTCGGGCAGGAAGTTCATCTCGATGGTCTGCACGCCCGCCCCACTCCTCGCAGCGGCCGCCCTTGACGTTGAACGAGAAACGCCCGGCCTTGAAGCCGCGGATCTGGGCGTCGGGCGTCATCTCGAACAGCTTGCGGATGTCGGAAAAGACGTTCGAATAGGTCGCGGGATTCGACCGCGGAGTGCGCCCGATGGGCGACTGGTCGACGACGACCAGTTTGTCGATATGTTCGAGGCCCTCCGCCCCGTCGTACTCCAGCGGCTGGTCGAAGGAGCGGTAAAGCTCTCTGGCGAGAATCGGCCGCAGGGTTTCGTTGACGAGCGTCGACTTGCCCGAGCCGCTGACGCCCGTCACGCAGATGAACTTGCCCAGCGGAAATTCCGCCGTGACGTTCTTGAGGTTGTTGCCCCGCGCGCCGCGGATCACGATGCGCCCGCCCGTTCCCTTGCGCAACGTTTCGGGAATTTCGATCCGCCGGCGTCCCATCAGGTAATCGGCGGTGATGGTGTCGGACCGGAGGATGTCGTCGAACGTCCCGGCGGCCACGATGTTGCCGCCCTTGCGCCCGGCGCGGGGTCCCACGTCGACGATGAAGTCGGCGGCGCGCATCATGTCCTCGTCGTGCTCGACGACGATCACCGAGTTGCCCGCGTCGCGCAACTCCTCGAGGCTGCGGATCAGCCGCTGGTTATCGCGCTGGTGCAGGCCGATCGACGGTTCGTCGAGGATGTAGAGCACGTTGACGAGTTTCGAGCCGATCTGCGTGGCGAGGCGGATGCGCTGGCTCTCGCCGCCCGACAGCGAACGCGACGAACGCGCCAGCGAGAGGTAGCCCAGCCCCACGTCCATCAGGAACCGCAGGCGTTCGCGGATCTCCTTGACGATCTCCTGGGCAATCTTCCACTCCTTCTCCGAGAGCTGTTTTTCGATGGTGGGAACCCACTCCGAGAACTCGGAAATCGACATGGCCGACACCTCGGCGATGTTCTTCCCGGCGACGCGGAACTGCAACGACTCCTTCCGCAGGCGCGAACCGCCGCAGACCGAACATTTGCGGTAGACGAGGAACTGGTCGCGCCACTTCTGGCCGTGCTTCGAATCGTCGTCCTCGGTGCGGCCGATGTACTCGGCCACGCCCTCCCACGAGAGGAACTGGCGTCCGCCCGAAGACGAGAACTCCTGCAGGTCGACCGTCAGCGGCTCGGAATCGCCGTAGAGCACGGCGTTCAGCGCCTCCTCGGAGAAACTTTCGACAGGATCGTCGAGCGTGAAATCGTAACGGCGGCCCAGCATCTCCAGAATGGCGAAAAGCATGTTGTTGCGGTACTTGCCCAGCGGTCCGACGGCCCCTTCGCGCAGCGAGAGGCGGGCATCGGGAATGATCTTCCCCACGTCGAAAACCGCCTCCTCGCCCAGTCCGTTGCAATGGGGGCAGGCGCCCTTGGGCGAGTTGAACGAGAAGGTGTGCGGCGCGGGGTCCTCGAAGGCCACGCCCGTCGAGGGGCACATCAGGTGGCGCGAGTAGAAACGCTGCTGCCCGGTCCCGTAGTCGTGGACGGCCATCGTGCCCTTGCCCTGGCGCATCGACTCCTTCAGCGAGGTCATCAGCCTTTCGCGGGACTCCTCGCTGACCACGAGGCGGTCGACCACCAGGTCGATGGTGTGTATCTTGTAGCGGTCGAGGCGCATGCCCGACGATATTTCGCGGATCTCGCCATCGATGCGCGCATAGATGTACCCCTTCTTGGCCAGCGACTCGAACAGTTCGCGGTAGTGGCCCTTGCGGCCCTTGACGATGGGGGCCATCAGGGCGATCTTACGCCCGGCGAAGCCCGTGAGAATCAGCTCGGCGATCTGGTCATCGGTATAGTGGACCATCTCCTCGCCCGTCACGGGCGAATAGGCCCGCGACGCCCGCGCGTAAAGCAGGCGCAGGAAGTCGTTGATCTCGGTCACGGTGCCCACCGTCGAGCGGGGATTCTTGTTGGTCGTCTTCTGTTCGATGGCCACCACGGGGCTTAACCCCGTGATCTTGTCCACATCGGGACGCTCCATCGTCCCCACGAACTGCCGCGCGTAGGTCGACAGCGTCTCCATGTAGCGCCGCTGCCCCTCGGCGTAGATCGTGTCGAAGGCCAGCGACGATTTGCCCGACCCCGAGAGGCCGGTGACGACTACCAGTTTGCGGCGCGGAATTTCGAGGTCCACGTTCTTGAGGTTGTGAACCCGGGCGCCCAGTATTTTGATCGTATCTTCCATTTCAGGTATGTAAACGTGCGGAACGTCCGGTTTATTGGATCGCAAATCAGCAACGTGCAAAGATACGTTTTTTTTCAATACATTGTCTTCTCCGCAGTTGTCGCGGTCAGGGTTCCGACGCTGAAAAAACGAAGTCCGCCCGAATGCCTTGCGGCATTTCGGACGGACTTTACACGAATCACCGGTATTAACGCCCCTACTCGTAGGTCTGGAGGATATACCAGTTATCGGAAGGATCCTCCGGGAACGACACGTCGATGCGCGTAGGATACCCTTCGGCGTCGAATTGGTAGGTCAACGCACCGTCGGCATCCGCATGTTCCGACATCAGGTGCTTGCAGGAGACGCCGAGCACGCCGATCCACTGGCCCAACTGATCGAAAACATCGGAAGAGCCGAATATATCGGGCGTAACGATCGGATACATGTAGCCGCCCTTGTTCTCCCGGGCCGAATAGCTGTACGTGCTATGGTCCGTCTCGCGGGTGATAATATCTTCCTGGTTGAAAATGCCGTCGCCGTTATGGTCGTGATGGTAATATTTATGCCCGTCATACTCATCATAACTGCCGTCACAGGTGTGCACGCTCTCGGAATAAGTGCTCACCACATTCCCGTTCACCCACGTGGCATTGCAAAACCCGTCGAGTTTCCCGGCATTGTCCGTCATCCGATAGGAGACCAGCTGCCTCTGGTTGTTATAAGTATAGTATATCTTATAGAGCACGACGCCTTTGTGCTGAATAACCGAAGAGCGGGCCAGCCCCGCCGCATTGAGCGTATAGGTAACCTTAAACACGCCCGGCTCTCCGAGGGCCTCGCCGCCTTCGAACTGATACCAGACTTTGCCATCCTCGTAATTGATCGGAATTTCCAGCGTCAGGCCGCCCTGTGAAATCTTAATCTTCGACATCCGCCGATTCGCATCGTAACCATATTCGATCCAGCCGTTTCCCTCCGTAGGATCTTTCGACTCGACCCGTTTGATCTTCTTATCCGCCGACGCCGGGGGAGTTACGAAACGCTGCTCGTCGAGTTCCGCCGCGGAGGGAGTTCCGCCGGTCGGGGCGATCGTCATGGAGGCTTTGCCGTTCCCCACGTCGCTGATGGTGATTTTGCCGAAATCGCTCAACGTGAGTTCGTGCAGATCGGCGGCAACGGAATAGGCGCCCGAAAGCAGGTAGATATTGTTCTCCGCAGCCCGGGTAAAGGGCGTTTTGGATAAAAACGTATAAAGGCCGTCGGTCGTGAACTCGAGCGAAACATAGTTCGAACTCTCCGCAAAAGTCCACACTTTGGCGATAGCCTGCTTCAGTTTGGCCTCGGTGTCGGGATATTGCTCCTTCCCGGCGGCGGCCTGCGTGACATCAATCGTCGCCTTTTCACTCCCGGCCGTCACCGTAATCACCGCCGGCGTCGGAGCTGTTTCCGACGTATTGGGATCGGCGGAAACCGTAAACTGACCCTCCCCCGCAGCGACCTTGCACCAGCTTTGCGAAGACTCGGCTTTCCACGCCGGTTGATTGGTGACGACCTTTACGGTAAAGGTCTCCGTCGCCGCGGCCGTAAAGGCAATCGCAGTTTGGGGACTGACCGACAAAGTCGCTTTATCCGGAGCCGGATCGTCCTTCTTGCATCCCGACAGCAGCACTGCCGCCAACAGGAACGATGTAAAGATTTTGGATTTCATACGCATTTTTTTTTTGGATGAGAGTGATTTCGAGATACGACACGACAAAACACAACAACCCCTTGTCAGAGTCATTATATAATCGCGGAAAGCCGGATTCAGAAATTCAACCGGAACAGCGCGAGGGGGGGGGTAAGTCGATCGACAGCCGAGAGCCAATGGGGAAGAAATTTACCTCCCGTTTCATTTCCCGAACGAAAACCCGTTCTATCGCTGTCAGATCGTTTCATAGCTGAAAACAAAGGTATTCAAATTCCGCTGAATTCAAAATAAATCAGCGGAAATAATCGCCTGAAGGGAAAAATAACAGGCATTGGCGTCCCCCGCGCGCATGACACGTCTATTTTAAAACGAATTCGTCGGCATCCCGCCACGCGGGGAATTTTTCGCGGAACGCCGCCAGCGCCCCCGTGTCGAACACGCCCGTCAGAATTCGTTCCCCGCCGCCGGCTTCGGCCATCGTGCGGCCCTTGAAGTCGACCAACGCCGAATCCCCGGCGTAACGGGCCGCAGGGTCATCCCCCACCCGATTCGCCCCGGCCGCATAGCACTGGTTTTCGATGGCCCGGGCGCGCAGCAGCGTCCGCCACACTTCGCGCCGCGGCGCAGGCCACGAGGCGCAGCACAGAATGGCGTCGTAATCGCCCCGGCAACGGCTCCAGACCGGAAAACGCA
>ERZ791815.2076-NODE-2076-length-10113-cov-3.669020_pt1 | contig 10113 bp, 6 predicted proteins | sample MGYA00510302_ERZ791815 | MGnify/ENA primary metagenome ERZ791815 (study PRJEB30046, sample SAMN00791995) | human gut metagenome | study: EMG produced TPA metagenomics assembly of the A metagenome-wide association study of gut microbiota in type 2... | reverse complement strand
TAAAGTACGTACATATCTAAGCTTTTCGGGGGCTTTTGCATAAAGTATACCTGCAGCGGGACCAAAAGTGGCTCCTTCTTCTGACCACAGTCTTTGCTTATCACTACTAATATAGTGGTAAGTACCATAAGTTCCTATTTCTTTTTTATTATATGTATATGTTCCAGGTTGCTTATCACCATCACCAAATAGTGGAGTTGGTAAGCTTTCTGCACCTAAGAACATTCCAACTAACTGGTTGATGGCAGGCAAGAACCATTTTACTTCTGAGCCGCTGATTTTTCCATCATTGTTTTCATCTCTGTTACGTGCCATGCATGCTTGAATAGCATTTGCTGCATCATTTATTGTAAATGTATTCTTACCATTTGATAGAGTTTCTGTTCCGTAGCTACTTATATTGGTGTTGTTAACTACAGGATAGGTATTCTTATATCCATTTTCTTGAGAACTGCCGTAACTTCCGCTTTCCCATCCATTAGGTACACCTGTTTCATCTATATGTTCCATACCTAGCGCAGTTTTGTCACTATTAAATTTTTCTGTGCTGTAATAGGTTTGGATAGATTTTTGTGTGATCATATATTTCGCACTTGCATAGCTACTTTCTCCATCCGGACTTTTTTGTGGACTAAAGATTAGTAGTGCATAGCGGTCGTCTTTATTAACAAATTCTTCCCAATTTTCGTTCCCCCAATTATTATTAGAGGAAGTTTCTAGCGGATTATTTTCGTAAAAATATTCGTCTACAAATACTGTATAATAATATGTATTATCTTTATTGGTATCTTTCTGGTATTGATCTTCGATATCTGCTTTTAATTCAAACAAGTTAATCAATCCCTTTCCATCTTTTGGATAATTTGCCAATGTAGATTCGTTATTGCAACGTGCAAATCGCAGCCATTTGCAATCATGACCTACTACTGATTTGTCGTCATTATTTGTTTCTCCAAAAGGAGTTTTTACATAGAATTGCAATCCATCTTTCACTTCTGAGTACTTGAATTTTAAAATCAAATATCCATAATGAGCGTCTAGATTATATACAGTAGTCTGTGAGTCTACGATATCACCTTCTGCTCCTGGAGTATTTTCCGGATTTCCCTCCTCTGTTACTTCCGTAACAATATCTTCTACATTATTGATAGTTACATTATATGTATATTTTTTATTTCTTTCATTTTTGAAGTCAGCCGCAACATTATCAACATATCCCAAATGAATGACGTAAGTAACGTCGGCTACTCGTATACCATTGTCATTGTCTGCATTTTCAATTTCCATGTGCGCCTTAATCTCTACAAAGGTCGCATAAGGTTCTACATATTTATATTCTCCTGTATTTTTATGTTCATTAGTTTTGACCTCTTCTTCACGTTGTTTGTAATTCTCGATTGATCTACCTTCATAAGTTTTGGCATTCTTTCGGTTTTCTAACATATAAAAGTCGAAATCATAAATGTTATCAGTTTGTTCTCCAAACCTAATAGAAGATTCTGTATTCTCGTAATCTTCTGCTGTATTACCGACTGCATCAGCGTCTTGAGCTACTATATAAGATTTATTGGGCACATTGTATACTCTCCAACTTTTTGGAGTAAATGTTTTGATCTTTCCTCCATTAGCTTGCATGTTTGGAGTAATCTTGAAGATAATATGTGAGTCCAGACGGGTGAGGCTAATCTTTCCGCTAAGAGTGGTTGACTGTGCCGGAATGTTACAATATCCAGTTTGTGGTTGTGTGCTTCCATCTATATAAGCACCACTCATCACAAGTGCGGGCGACGAACGCTCCACATTCGCTTTGATTGTCAATGCTACAGACAACTTTTTAAAATCGGCTAATGAATTAACGTTCTCTAATGCTGCAGTGATATCACCACCTAGATCGTTACCTTTTACATTGGCTACTGCGTAGATAAGGCTTTCTCCACTAGTTGTTTTTAATGTTAGTGTGCCGGAAGAAACTTTCCCGTTTGCTTGGTTACCTGTAATAACATTCTTAATCAGATCACTGTTATAGTACCCTCCTCCAGTTTTTCTAGCCTGGTCGTTGTTGGCATTGAAGATGAGGACATACAGGTCGTTTACTTGGAATTCTCCTTCATCGCTTAATCCGCGAGTACTGACTTTCTGCATGGAAGGTATAGTGAATTTAAATCCGACCTCTACGGGAACTCCCTCTACAATCTCTGATGATTTATATATTTCTTCATCTGTACAAGCATTAAAAGCTATACAAGCTAATGTCAAGTATGTTATATTTTTTATTAATTTCAATATATTGTTTTGCTTTTTCATCTGATTATCCTCCTTGCATTAATTAAATGACGGAATATTCACAGTTTTTTCTTCCCATATTTTTACTTCATATTCTAAAATAGGATTGACATCTACTTCCACCTTTACATTAGTAATATTGAATACATACATATAGTTACGAAGAACGTCATAATCACTTCCATTTTCACTGAACATAATATCATAGTATTTTATTTGTCCTTTCACTTTTGCTTCTATCTTCAAATAGAGCTGTTCAGCTTTATCTACACCTATGTTCTTATGTTCTGGAATATAGAATTTATTCTCAATATTATTGCCTTGCGTTCCGCTCAGAGAGCCTGCAGACAGAGGTGTTGTTGCTTTAACAACATTGGTTGGGATAGAAGGTTGACCATTCGCATTGGTCGGAGCACAATATCCGCCATTATTGTAATTGTGTAAACTTACATTGGTGATTTCAAAGTTTTCCAATCCTTTACCGTCATTCACCGTTACATTCACTTTGGCAATAGCACGTTGCAATGTAAGTTCTCCTATATTATATTCTCCCGATTGAATGGATGCAATAGTTCCCTCTCCCCACATCGGAATATTTGTTGACCAGTTTTTGCCTTCATAACTATAAACCAATTGTTTATATAAATCAGCTTTACTGTTTCCTTTTGTCATGGTAGGAGATTGCACACCCTTACTTTCCGTATTCACCATTACCACAAAATCCATAGCGGTTCCTGTCATATATGTCTCTGTCAGTTTTCCTTCTACAAAGCGGGTTGCATCTCCGTTGGTGCCGCTTATCAGAATATACTTTACTTTCTCAACGAATTTTCCTCCTACGAAAGTGTATACTTGAACATCGTTAATTGTTCGTTCGCTTGCTAAACCTTCTGATGAGCCATTTATGCCTCGTGTGGAAGAAGTCGGGAAAGTTAATGCGAAATTGACTTTGCCACCTTCTATTAGTACTGCTTGGTCGTTGTTATCGATCGGACAATCACCCATGACTCCGTCTGAGACACACGATGTTGCCATCATGCATAAGATAGCTAGCAGATAATATGTCAAATGAGAGTATTTCATTTTTTGCTTTATTTTAAAGTTCGATATCATTGAGTTGGATGATCCAGTCGTTTACTTGGATTACAGTTTTGATGAGTGCCAATTTCTCATCTACAAAAATCACTAGTTCATATTTATCTTCTCGGTCTAAGTATTCTTGAAGAGAATAATTACGATCTTTATATTTTTCGGCATCTACTTCTTCGAAGTATTTCACCAAGTCGGAACTTTGGAATAATACTTCCTGAGTAGCAGTATTTTTGATTGTCAACTCCGGCTTTTGGCTTTCCACAAGTCTTGCCACGCTCATTTCGCTAACGATACCGTTGTATTGTTTGGCAGGTTCATCTGCAGAACTAAAAGCTCGGGTACTGACTACATCCGATGTGACATTGTATGGCTTGTAAGTCAATAAGTTATCTTCTAATAGCGTGTTGTCATAGTTCATGTAACCATTATTGTCGTATATGGCGCATTCGAAAGTTTTTTGTGTCAAGCGGGTTACAGGTCCTCCTGATTGGTTTACTTGTGCTACAACGACACGGATTGTATTGGTATTTTTTACTAATGAGACTTCGGTGATTTGCTGTCTGCCGCTACGAGTGGTAGTTCCTTTTTTAACCTCTCCATGCCAGAGTGAATGTAGGCTGTTGTCTACTATGTATTGTCCCTTTTCATCCTCGGTGGTGCTGCGAGTAGCTTCTTTGTGTAATGTTTTTACTCTTAATTCGTCAATTTTAGCTTGATTGGGATATAGCAAAGGGACTGCAAATGATTCATCATTTAATCCTGCCCATACCACCAGGTGGTATTGCGAGAGATCTATATCTACGTTCATCGCGTAGGTTTCTTCTCCTAATGGCTCACCTTCATCGGTGTTCTGGAAAACAAGATTGTTATTATCGTCAAAAGCGTAAAGAGTAACAGTTCTTACTTGTTCGGCGAATACATCCTTTTCTTCCATATTGTAGTCATACTTGAACTTGACACAATATTCGATGTCACAATTCTCATTGTAATCCAAAATGGAATCACAAGATGTAATTGCACCAGCCAATATTGTGAATAACAATATGTTATTTGCTTTTTCTTGTATGGTAGTTAGGATTCGTTTCATTGTTTTTACTTTTTATGCTTTTAAAGAGCGGATGTTTTGTTTGAATGTGATACTCTCTTCTTTCGGAGTATAATTTAGGGAGAAGAGACTTCTCCCTAAATTAATTTATTATAGTTGATTAAAGACCAACATTATTGATATGGATAGTCCAAGGAGCTATAGTAACACTCATCATTAATTTCGTTTCATTTTCAGGAGTTGGAGGTACAGGTTTCGGATAACCTAAATCAGCAATAGAAGTAACTTTTAGTTGGTACCAGTTATTGCGAGCGATATTAGCTCCAACACCAAAATGCTCGATAGGTGCTTGATAATAGCATTTTCCTCCTGCATATCTCATGATACTTCTGTTAGCCAAAGCTACGTCGTCATTTTCTCCAATACCAGTAAGATCAACATCTGCACATAATTCTTCCCAATTCTTGTAAATTTGAACTTTCCATGTTTCACCATCACTTTGTAATTTAGGTCTGCTGTAGAATGTTCCTGCTATTTCTTGATTTCCGTCATTTTCGAAGAAAACTTGTCCTTGATAAAGAACGCTGGTGCTAGTTGCTGTATTCCATTCACTACCTAAATTTTCGAGTACGTATGTTGTTCCTGTTGCATTCAACCATCTGTAATCAGTCTCACTTACTTCACCTGTTTTATATGGGTGTAAGAATGACGACCATGCTGCATTTCTACCACCAAGTACATAAGAATCGTCAGCTAGATTAGTGTATGTATGGCTCAAAATTTGTACATACACCTTTGGTCCTACGAAAGTGGGAGTTGTTAATTCATATTTGTTGTCTATAGAGCGCTTTGTCTCTTCTGTTAATTTTGCACTGATTCGTTCAACGCTAATGTTTGCTGTATTGGTATCTGTTCCACCTACAATTGCTTTTATTACAGTAGGTTCTCCATTAACATTGCTCATCATAAAATTACCAGATTTAGCTATTGTTTCAGCTATATAATCCAAACCTTCACTTGGTAATTTTTGTTTTCCAACCTTTAAATTCTCCAAACCAGTTGTTGGTATCTCCATAATAGGATTAATAAATGCGTAAACCTTTACATTGTTTCCTGCTTCAACTTGGAATTTCTCTGTGCTGTATATTCTAGCACCACTTTCAGTTTGTTGACCAAAGGTTAATCCTTTTACAACAATTCTTTTGTTTGTTTCAGTGTACTCTAAAACTGCTGTAATTTCAGTAGCTGCATACTCAATATCTATACCTGCATTTGTGCCACCATCTGATACAACTCTAGTTGTGGGAAACTGGAAATTGATTTGCATTGCTGCATTTTCACCATTTGTTTGGATTCCATCATTGTCAATGATTTCGTCATTGCTACAAGCTGTCATGGCTGCTACTGCCAAACCTGCTAATAATAAATTCTTTACTTTCATTTTAGTTTTGATTTTAATGTGTGATGCTATAATTCTTTTTTTTAGGGTTTGCATATTATACTATGTATGTATAATACGCTAATTGTTTTTTCTTTTTTTTAGGAGAGTCATCTAAAGGATGAGGGTCGTTTGTTTTGTTAAAACATCATTTTCTTTTTAATAGGAAGCCCTTATATTATATAAGGAAAAAGAAGTAACTTCCGAGAGGAATGATTTTGTTTGTTTCTAATAGGCAATGTTTCTTTAATTGTTTATATACTAATTTTATTGTTTTGTTCTTTTGTTTGTTTCGCAAGAAACTTTTGTTCCTTATCGACATTGCAAAGGTATGGGAGAAATGCGAAATCGTTAATTGGTGTTTTTTTCAATTTTGAAGGTGAATTTTTCAATCTTTTAAATGGTCTTTTGAAATGGGTGAATTGATCGTTTTTTGAATGATTTTTTGGTTAAATGAATGTTTTGCCGCCTATGTTTTCTATTTACCGCTGTTGTTGTTTTATTATTTTCTTCAACTATTTTAGATATAGCGAATAGAATTTGCAGCTAATGTATGGGGAGTTAGTGAAATTGTGTTTCGTTCATTCCGTTTTGAATGATTTACTACTGCTTTGCATCACATTGAGAATTACAGTACCGATTAGGGTTCAGATTGTTCAGCTTTATCATGAACCTCCTTGTTCATCGATATTCCGGCTGAAAGTACTATCCTAAAAACTGGAAATATCGCTTTCAGTGCTTTCAGCCGTGTTACCAAATTCAATCATCGTCTTACCACCAAATATACATTCCCATATTCCGTATGCTTCCGTTCTACCCCCATTTTTATCAATACTTGTGCAAAATGGTTCGGATTGAAACCTCGTAGAGCAGCAGCATTCCGTTTCTTCAGTTCTTTATAAATATCGGCGGCAGAAAGTCGCAGATATTTCTCTTCCGCTGAGGCTGAGGTGCGGAAACAACTGAGAAATACTTCTTCGGCAGGGCAAGTACGGTAAAAGGGGGCACTTGGCAATAGCTGCGTTGTTTGGCGTTGATACACTCTCTTTTTTCCGAATGCAATAAGAATATGCTGAAATTTACTCTTTCCTAAAATCGATTGCTTATCTTTGTTCTTTTGAAATATATTATAATAAAATGAAGATATGACAGAACAAGATATATATAAACTGCTTGCAGATGGTGAGCGTGTTACGCTTGAATGCAAAAAGGCACAAAATGGTGTGCCAAATTCTTTGTGGGAAACATATTCTGCATTTGCTAATACGAATGGTGGAATTCTTTTGTTGGGGGTATATGAAAACGTAGCAGAGAAAGACTCTTTGATGAGATTCACAATCACTGGTGTTGAGGATGCAGACAAAATACGCAAGGATTTATGGAATACTATTAACAGTCGTGAGAAAGTAAATGTGAATCTGCTACATGATGAGGATGTTCAGACGATTAGCGTTAATGGTAAGGAGGTAATAGCGATAAATGTACCACGTGCCGATTATAATTTGCGTCCTGTTTACATTAATAACAACTTGATGCGTGGTACTTATAGACGCAACCATGAAGGTGATTATCACTGCACAGAGCAAATGATAAAGATGATGGTGCGCGATGCTTACGAGGATGGCAATGATCGTATGTTCTTGGAGTATTACACAATGGATGATATTGACATCCCGACATTAGAGGGTTATCGTGTTATGTTCAAGACTAATAATCCAGAACATATTTGGAATAGTCTTGATCATAAGGAGTTCTTGATGCAACTTGGTGGCTATGTTGTAAACCGAAAAGATGGTACTGAAGGTCTGACTATAGCAGGTCTTCTGATGTTTGGTAAAGGGTTGCCGGTACGTGAGCGTTTTGATTATCTGCGCATGGACTATATTGACAAGTCAAACCTTATAGGTGACCAACGTTATAGTGACCGACTGACCTATGACGGTACATGGGAGAATAATCTGTTCAACTTCATTCGTATGGTAGTTCCCCGTTTGACGCGAGATATTCCAAGGCCATTCCAAATGGATGGCATTATCCGTAAGGATGATACACCACAGCATAAGGCAGTGCGTGAGGCTTTTACCAATATGATTATCCATGCCGACTTAATGCTGAATGGCCTTCTTCGTGTCGAGAAGTATGATGACCGCTTTGTGCTTTCCAATCCAGGCTTATTGAAATTGCCTGTTGAACAAATCTATGCTGGTGGCGAATCCAAAGCTCGTAACCAACGAATGCAGCATATGCTCCGTATGATAGGTTACGGAGAAAACCTAGGCTCAGGTTTCCCGCTCATCCTTAGTGCGTGGAATGAGAAGCATTGGCTGAAGCCGGAATTGGTTGAGCAGCCGGAACTGATGCAGGTGAAACTAATCCTTCATATTGAGAATCGAGTGTATGTCACGAAAGATGTCACGAAAGATGTCACGAAAGAACTAACAGAACGTCAGCAGATTATACTTGAATTCATGCAAGCTGATGGAACTATAACTATCTCTGAAATGTCCCAAAAGACAAACGTGACAGAACGGACTATTAAACGTGATATAGAATCTCTTACAGAGAAAGGTATACTTTCTCGTGAAGGAGGACGCAAAGAAGGTCGATGGGTAATCCGTAAAATTTGATGATATAGGCACATTATATAAGATAATATAATGTAAGTGAAATTCATCGTCTTACCACCAAATATACATTCCCATATTCCGTATGCTTCCGTTCTACCCCCATTTTTATCAATACTTGTGCAAAATGGTTCGGATTGAAACCTCGTAGAGCAGCAGCATTCCGTTTCTTCAGTTCTTTATAAATATCGGCGGCAGAAAGTCGCAGATATTTCTCTTCCGCTGAGGCTGAGGTGCGGAAACAACTGAGAAATACCTCTTCGGCAGGGCAAGTACGGTAAAAGGGGGCATTATTCTGTTGTATTTCACGTTCCGTTTCTTTGTCGAACCAATACGGACACCCGTCGGCAAGCTCCGCTTTCAGTTGGGCGAAGATCTGTTCATGCTCGATTCCCTCACAATCTATCGGCTTTTCTACTTCTACACAGAAGAAACGGCGGCTGCCTGTCGGATCACTCATCAGATCGGAGCGGTTGGAAGTTCCGATGAAAGAAGCGATGCGCGGCAAGTCCCGGAAGTTACGCTGATACGCTTTGCAGACGTGGAGACTCGACATTTGCATTAAATTCTTCAGAAGCGGCATTTTACTCTCTGCATATTTGTCGAATTCATCCAGATTGATCAGTCCCATTTCTGACAGAAGACGTTCTGCCTGTCCTTCTGATGTCAGTTTGAGATTATCCATATAGTAACGTTGCAGTACTTTGGGCATCAGCGATTTGCAGAAAGTCGATTTCATCCGTCCCTGTTCGGCACTGATCAGGATGGGAGCCAGGCTGTTGGCATGGACACCCGTCTTTCCTTCCCATTGGGCAGCCAGTCCCAGCATCCATGTGTGGAATCCTTTTACCCATAGAGGTAGTGCAGATACACGTCGGGCAAGCGGAGTCAACCGGTCGATGCCGTCCCAGGGAGGAAGTTCGTCCATATAAAGCCGGAAAGGATGATACTCTCCGATTTGTGTGGAATAAATATATCGGCTCACATCTTTATCCCAGCAGGAAATGCCCTCTGCATGAGCCTCCATGCAGAGGGTGTTCAGTTCACGTTTTCCGATGGGACGAAATTCGGTCTTTGCTCCGCTTAATGGGCGAAATTCTGTTTCTTCCGTCAGGCGGTTGTAGCGGAAGTCATAGTGAGTTTGCAGAAAGGTGTTGACCCGTTCCGTCAGGCAGGCGGAGTTGTTGGGGGACTGCTGCTTCGGTTCGGGCGTTGCGGGAACGGGAGGTGTGTCAATCTGTGATACGCTCTCTTTTTTCCATGCCTTTATCAGCATGGCGATCATTTGGGTTACTTTTTCCATCATATTTGTTCTTTTTTTTAAGTTTCGTGCATCAAAGTTACAATGCCGGGATAGCGATTTGCAAGTGTTTTCGATAGATTCCTTTAAATACTTCCGTTTATGAAATAACGTAGGAATCATTAGGTTTTCCTGCCTTTCTGTTGTATCTTTGAAGGCGCAAACATCAGAGGCTAATGCAGATTAGCTGATCAGCTATCCTTCATTAGTCAATCGGCTAATCTCCATTAGCCGGGCAGCCATAGCACATTAGCCGATGAAAATGAAGCTTCTTTCCAGGGAAAACGCATTATACTTTTTCTTTTATCTTTTATACATTTATCTTACATGA
>ERZ791815.2071-NODE-2071-length-10158-cov-2.709096_pt1 | contig 10158 bp, 8 predicted proteins | sample MGYA00510302_ERZ791815 | MGnify/ENA primary metagenome ERZ791815 (study PRJEB30046, sample SAMN00791995) | human gut metagenome | study: EMG produced TPA metagenomics assembly of the A metagenome-wide association study of gut microbiota in type 2... | reverse complement strand
GGTGCACCATAACAGGCGGCGCGTACCATAGTGCCCGTAGGGTGACTACGTGTGTTCGCAGCGGCTGAACATAAGGGCTTGCCTGAACTGTGCCCGCAGCACGCACCAAACCGTAACCAGCGCCCCTTTTCTTCCCATTCTTTTCCGGCAAGACGGAAAAGAATGGGCCGCCGGAGGCTCGTCGAACCGCTTCGCTGGGTTCGCCGGGAATCTATGGTGCCGGCAAAACAAGCCCCTTGTCATGTGCTTCCGTAGGCATGACAAGGGGCAGTGTTGGTCTATGAAACCTTAAATTTCCGGCTTTCCAGAACCGCCTGCTCGTCGCAGCGGTTATTTTTTTCGTTTTCCTCGTGCCCCTTGACCCAGTGGTAGTGCATCTCATGCTGGCTCACGAGGCCGAGGAGCATTTCCCAGAGGTCGGGGTTCAGGGCGGGCTTTTTATCGGACTTGACCCAGCCCTTTTTCCGCCAGCCCCATGCCCAGCCCTTTTCCAGCGCGTCAATGACATACTTGGAATCGGAATACAGCTCCACGACGCACGGCTCGCGCAGGGCAAGCAGCGCCTGGATGACGGCGGTGAGTTCCATGCGGTTGTTCGTGGTGCGCGCTTCGCCGCCGGAGATCAGCTTCTCGTGTCCGTTGTATTCCAGAATCGCGCACCAGCCGCCGGGGCCGGGATTGCCGGAGCAGGCCCCGGCGGCGTAGATGGTCACTGTTTTCATACGAAATCGTTTCCATCAGGTGTGCTGATTTCCGGTTCCGGATTCAGGTTCTCCGCAGGCTCTTCCGGCTCGCGGTCGACGCGGTCGACGGAAATGACGCGGCTGCCGGCTTCAAGGCGCATGAGAATGACGCCCTGCGTGTCGCGGCCGTAGATGTTGATATCCGCCGCCGCCATGCGGATGAGCACACCGCCGTTTTCGATCAGCATGATATCATCCGCATCGTCCACGATCGCCACGCCCGCGATTCTGCCGGTCTTGGCCGTGATGTTATAGCCCTTGAGGCCCTTGCCGCCGCGGTTCTGCGGACGGCGCTGGCCGTCCTCGCCGAGGCGCAGATAGGCTTCGATCTCCGTGCGCTTGCCGTAGCCGTATTCCGTGACGGAAAGCAGCTGCTTGGCCTTCGCGGCGATTCCCGCGCCGACCACATAGTCGCCCGCGTCCAGCATCATGCCGCGCACACCGGCCGCGTCGCGGCCCATGACGCGCACGTCGTTTTCGTTGAAGCAGATGACCATGCCGTTCGCGCTTGCAAGCAGGATATCCTGCTTGCCGTCGGTCTTCATGACGGCGATCAATTCATCGCCCTCCGAGAGCGTCAGCGCGCGGATACCGGCCTTGCGCGCGGTATTGAGGCTTGCCAGCTCCAGCCGCTTGACGGTGCCGTTTCTGGTGACGAAGACGAGATAATCCTCGTCGAACTCATGCACGGTGATACCCGCCGTGACCTTCTCGCCCGGCTCAAACGGGAGAATGTTGACCAGATTCGTGCCCTTGGCCGTGCGGCCTGCCTCCGGGATCTGATAGCCCTTGCGGCGGTGCACCTTGCCGAGGTTCGTGAAGAAGAGGATATAATCATGCGTGGAGGCGGTGAACACACCCTCTACGAAGTCCTCCTCCTTCGTCGTCATGCCCGTGACGCCTCTGCCGCCGCGCTTCTGGCTGCGGTAGGTCGAGGCGGGAACGCGCTTGCAGTAGCCCGCGTGGGAGAGCGTGAAGACGCACTGTTCTTCTTCGATCAGGTCTTCAATGTCGATCTCGTCCTCGACATCCTGAATTTCAGTCAGACGATCATCGCCGTATTTATCGCGGATGGCAGTCAGCTCGTCCTTCAGGACGCCTTTGAGCATTTCCTCGTTCGACAGCAGCTCGCGGTAATATTCGATGCGCTTTTCAAGCTCTGCGTATTCCGCCTCAAGCTTTTCGCGCTCCAGCCCCTGCAGGCGCTTAAGCTGCATGTCCAGCACGACCTGCGCCTGAATTTCGGACAGATTGAACCGCTCCATCAGGCGCTCTTTCGCGTTGTCGTAGCTTTCGCGGATGGTCTTGATGACCTCGTCGATGTTGTCCTCGGCGATCAGCAGGCCCTGCAGCACGTGCTGCCGGTCGAGCGCTTTTTTGAGGTCGTACTGCGTCCGCTTTGTGATGATCTCCTCCTGGAAGGCGAGATATTCATCGAGCATATGGCGCAGGGACAGAATCTTCGGCTGCTGCTGGTTGTTGACCAGCGCAAGCATCGTCACGCCGAACGTCGTCTGCATCTGCGTCTGGGCAAACAGGCGGTTCAGAACGACCTGCGGGTTCGCGTCCTTTTTGAGTTCAATGACGACGCGCATACCGTTGCGGTCCGTCTCGTCGCGGATGTCGGAAATGCCCTCAAGGCGCTTGTCGCGCACCTGCTCGGCCATGTTGGCGATGAGCTGGCGCTTGTTGACCTGATAGGGAAGCTCGGTGACGATGATGCGCTCGCGGTTCTGGCCGAATTCCTCAAACTCTGTCCGGGCGCGGACGGTGATCTTGCCGCGGCCCGTGGCATACGCGGCGCGGATGCCGCTGCGGCCCATGATAATGCCCTTTGTCGGGAAATCCGGACCCTTGATATAGTCCATGAGGTCTGCCAGCTCCGCCTCCGGGTTTTCCAGAATGCAGATACAGGCGTTGATGACCTCGGTCAGATTATGCGGCGGGATATTCGTCGCCATGCCGACGGCGATACCGGAAGAGCCGTTGACCAGCAGGTTCGGAAAGCGCGAGGGAAGAACGCGCGGTTCCTTTCTCGATTCGTCAAAGTTCGGGTCCCACAGAACCGTTTCCTTGTCGATATCGCGCAGCATCTCGTTGCAGAGCTTCGACATGCGCGCCTCGGTGTAACGATAGGCCGCAGGGGGATCGCCGTCAACGGAACCGAAGTTGCCGTGGCCGTCGACAAGCGGATAGCGCATGGAGAAATCCTGCGCCAGACGGACCATCGCGTCATAGACCGACGCATCACCGTGCGGATGATACCGGCCCAGCACGTCGCCGACGCACGTCGCCGACTTCTTGAACGGCTTGTCGGAGGTCAGACCGTCCTCGTACATGGCGTAGAGAATGCGCCGGTGGACGGGCTTCAGACCGTCGCGTACATCGGGCAGCGCACGGCCGACAATGACGGACATCGCGTAGTCGATGTACGAGCTTTTCATCTCATGCACAAGCTCCGACTGCACGATTCGCTGTTCGGGGAACATGATATCCTCGGGCTTGTAGTCTTTTTTATGTGCCATTTATGCTTTCTCCTTTGTAGGGGCGGACGACTCTGTCCGCCCCAGGGAAGTTGCGTGTTCAGAACTGCTTATTTACAAACAGGGCATTTCTTCCGGGCGGACAGAGCCGTCCTTCCCCTGCGATTTCTTCCAGACAGGTCAGATATCCAGATTCACAACGTATTTCGCGTTTTCCTCGATGAACTCCTTGCGCGGCTCGACGGCCTCGCCCATCAGGACAGTGAAGATCTGGTCGGCCTGCACGGCGTCTTCGAGCGTGATGCGGCGGAGCGTGCGCGTAGTGGGGTCCATGGTCGTCTCCCACAGCTCGTGCGGGTTCATTTCGCCAAGGCCCTTGTACCGGGCAATATCGATCTTCGCGTTCGGGTTGTCCGCACGCATTTCGGCGGAAATCTGATCGCGCTCCGGGTCAGAATACGCCACACGCTGTGTCTTGCCGCGCGAGAGCTTGTAAAGCGGCGGGACGGCGGAATAGACATAGCCGTGCTCGATCAGGGGCCGCATGAAGCGGAAGAAGAATGTGAGCAGGAGCGTGCGGATATGGCTGCCGTCGACGTCGGCATCGGCCATGATGATGACCTTGTGATAGCGCAGCTTGTCGAGATTGAATTCGTCGCCGATGCCGGCTCCCAGTGCGGTGATGACCGGCTGGAGCTTGTCGTTGCCGTAGACCTTGTCGGCCCTTGCCTTTTCCACGTTCAGCATCTTTCCCCAGAGGGGGAGGATGGCCTGGAAGCGGGAATCTCTACCCTGTGTGGCCGAGCCGCCTGCGGAATCGCCCTCGACGATGTAAAGCTCGGTGAGCGTGGGGTCGGTGTCGTTGCAGTCGCGCAGTTTATCCGGCATCTGTCCGGATTCGAGGCCGGTCTTGCGGCGGATGGCCTCGCGGGCCTTCCTGGCGGCCTCGCGTGCGCGGTTGGCCATCATGGCCTTGTCGAGAATCAGCTTGCCGACGGCTGGATTTTCCTCTAAGAATTCCGTCAGCTGCTGTGTGACGATGTTGCTGACAAGTGTGCGCATGGAGGCGTTGCCGAGCTTGGCCTTTGTCTGGCCCTCGAACTGCGCCTCGGTCAGCTTGACGGAAACGATGGCGGTCAGCCCTTCGCGCACATCGTCGCCGGTGACCTTGTCGTCGCCCTTGATATAGCCCTTTTTGACGCCGTAGGCGTTGAGCACGTTTGTCAGCGCCCGCTTAAAGCCCTCCTCGTGCATACCGCCTTCTGGGGTATGGATATCGTTTGCAAACGAGACGATGTTGGAGTTGAACGAGTCGTTATACTGCAGCGCGACCTCCGCCGTGTCGTCTCCCTTGGAGCCGGACATATAGATGACCTGCTCGTGGATCGGCGTTTTGTGGCGGTTGTACCAGCGGACGAATTCGCGGATACCGCCCTCGTAGCACATGGAGTCCATGCGTTCCTTTTCGGGCTTGTCGGCGGATTCGATGCGCTCGTCGCGGATGGTGATGTGCAGACCGGCGTTCAGAAACGCCTGCTCGCGCATACGGGTATGGAGCGTTTCGTAGTCATATTCCAGCGTGTCGAACATCTCGGGGTCGGGCTTGAAGGTGACCTTCGTGCCGTGCTTGTCCGTGGTGCCGATGATGCGCATTTCCTGGGTAATATGGCCGCGGGAGAATTTCATCTGATAAATTTTCCCGTCCTTGCTGACCTCGACCTCCAGCCACTCGGAAAGGGCGTTGACGACCGACGCGCCGACACCGTGCAGACCGCCGGAGACCTTATAGCCCCCGCCGCCGAATTTGCCGCCCGCGTGCAGGACGGTATAGACGACCTCCAGCGCGGGCTTGCCGGTCTGGGCCTGAATGTCGACGGGGATGCCGCGGCCATCGTCGGTGACGGTGATGGTGTTGCCCTCGTTGATGGTCACAACGACGTGCTTGCAGTATCCGGCCAGCGCCTCGTCGATCGCGTTGTCGACGATCTCATAGACCAGATGGTGCAGACCTGAGCTGCTGGTCGAGCCGATGTACATACCAGGCCGCTTTCTGACGGCCTCCAATCCCTCCAGAACCTGGATCTGACTGGCGTTGTATTCGTGTTCGGCTTCGATGATATCTTTGATTTCTTCTGTCATATTGCTTCTCCTTTAGCAGAGATCGGACTGCGCTGCGCGTCCTGCATCCGTTTGAGCAGGACGGCGGCGTTATATTTTGTCAGAATGACGCGGTTTTCTCCGTATTCGCTGACGACCAGAAAGGATTTCGGCAGCTCGTCCGTCGCTTCGACGATGGCGCCGGCCCTTTGGGCCTCCGCGAGAAATTTCCGCGTCCATTTAGAGCAGCTGGTGTTGTCCAGATCAAACACGCCCACGACGGATTCCGACCGGACGGAGAAATCGCCGCCGATATTCAGGTACATGACGACTCCTCCCGGATCTGTCCGCCCTCCACAAAAATGCGTTTGCCGATATTCGTGATGCGTTCCGGCTCACAGCAGGTGATGAGCACCTGCCCGGAACGGATCTGATTGAGCACAAAATCCTGCCGCCGCGCGTCCAGCTCGGACAGCACGTCGTCCAGCAGCAGAACCGGCTCCTCGCCGGTGTCGGCGCGGAATAATTCGCGCTCGGCCAGCTTGAGACTGATAGCCGCCGTGCGGGTCTGGCCCTGCGAGCCGTAGGCCTTGACGGAGCGCTCGCCGAGAAGCGTTTCAAAATCGTCCTTGTGCGGGCCGGACAGGCACTGGCCGGAATCCAGCTCGGCGCGGTAATGCGCTTGCTGGTGGTCGAGCAGCTGCTGAAAGATGGTCTTTTTATCCGCGAACGGGTCCGTCACGGTCGAGACGGTCTGATAGACGAGGGAAAGCTCCTCCCGGCCGCCGGAAAATTCCGCATGGTACAGCCGTGCCTGTTTGGAAAGCTCCCGCAGGAATTTTGCCCGGTAGGCGATCACGACCGCGCCGACCTGGGCCATGCGGTAGTTGAACTCCGGCAGCGGCTCCAGCAGGGAAGGGGCGTCGTGATAGTCTTTTAAAATTCTTGATTTGCTGTCATACAGCTTCTGATATTCCGCCAGCGCCTGCGCGTAGCCGGGCCGGAGCTGGCACAGGGCGGTATCGAGAATCTTCCGTCGTCCGGAAGAGCCGCTTTTTAAGATCAGCAGATCGTCCGGACAGAACAGAACGGTCGTCAGCACACCGGAAAGTCCGGCGGCAGACCGCTGCTTCACGCCGCCGATGTAGAGCTGACGCGGCCTCCTGCCGGAAAACAGCACGGCGCGCAGGCTCTGCTCTCTGCCGCCTGAAAACAGGGTGCAGCTTAAATCTGCAAATTCTGCGCCAAAGCGGATCAGCTCTTGATTGCGGGCGGTGCGGAAGCTTTTGCCGGTGGAGAGATAGAAGACGGACTCCAGAAGATTCGTCTTTCCCTGCGCGTTTTCGCCGACAATGAGATTCACACCGGGGTGCAGCTGGACGCTGGCCGTCTCGTAGCTCCGAAAATCGTAGAGCTGCAGGCTTTGCAGCTTCATGCGTGCTCTTCTGTGACGCGCCAGGTGTTGTGCAGGAATGTAACTTCATCGCCGGGGTGCAGCTTCTTGCCGCGCATCGTGCAGACCTCGCCGTTGACAAGGACTTCCCCCTCCTGAATGAAGGTCTTGGCCATGCCGCCGGACTCAATGGCGTTGGCGAATTTCAGAAAATCCTGCAATTTGATAAATTCAGTATGGATGGGAATCTCAATGGGCGCATCCGAAAGCTTTTTTGTGACTCTGACCTTCATCTTATTCCCCCGCTTTCAGCCGGACCGGCAGGACCATGTAGCTGTACCGCTCGGACCCGTCGCAAGGATTCATGACGATGGGGCTTAACCCATTGATGAGTTCCAGCGAGCACTCTGCATCCGGAATCGCGCGCAGCGCGTCGAGCAGATACCGGCAGTTGAAGCCAATCTCCATATCCTGTCCGTCGCCCGCGATCTGGCAGACGTCATGCGCCTCGCCGATGGTGGAGACAGAGCGGAAATCCGCCGTATTCTCGCCGAATTTGCAGCGCACCGGACTTTTGAGCTTTTCGGAGATGATCAGACCGACACGTTCGATGGAATCGGTCATTTTCGCGACGTTTACCGCCAGCTTGACCGGCTGGGTCTGCGGCAGGACGCGCCGCCAGTCCAAGAATTCACCCTCCAGCAGACGGCAGACCAGCGTTGCCTCGCCGATGGTGAAGAGGATATGCTTGCTGCCGAGGAAGAACGTGCAGGCTTCGTCCGTATCGCCGAGGATTTTTTCCGCTTCCTTCAGCGCTGCGGCAGGCACGACGAATTTGAGCGTCCGCCCGATCGGTTCCTCCGATTTCCAGCGGCGCAGCGCCAGCCGGTAGCCGTCAACAGCGACGACTGTAATCGAAGTATCTTCTACCTCAAACAAGCAGCCGGTATGAATGGGGCGGGCCTGATTTTCGCTGACGGCAAAGCTGGTGCCGCCGATCATGGCTTTCAGCTCGTTCTGCGGCAGGCTGATACCCTTGTCGGACTCGACCTCCGGCAGCTCCGGGTAATCTTCGGACGACATGGCCGTGATGGAAAACGAGGAAATGCCGCCGCGGATGGAGACTTTGAACTTTTCGTCGACCGAAATACTGACGGTATCGCCCGGCAGCTTCCGGATGATGTCGAAGAAGAGACGGGAGGGCATAATGCAGGCGCCAGTCTGCTGGATCTCGGCGTCGACGGAGATGGTGATGCCCGTTTCGAGATTATAACCGGAAAGCGTCAGCTTTACGCCGGCCCGGATATAAATTCCTTCGAGCGCCGGAATGGTACTCTTCTGCGCGACGGTACGAGAAGCGACGGAGATGGCGCTCACCAGCGCATTTTTTTCACAGGTAAATTTCATGGAACTTCCTCCGTTTCTTCTTTCAAAAGAAAGAAAGGATATTTTTTAGAAGTACGTAGCAGTAGGGGAATTTTATGTGGAAAAGCTGTTTTCGCCTTGACGTATCAACGCTTTTTTATCCACAGGCAGGTGTGCAGAAAAAAGAATGTTATCAACACGCATTTTTGTGAAACCTCTGTTTCACAGCTTTCCACAGAGAATGTGTGTGGATTCCACAGGGGGGTGTGGACACAATCAGAGCTTGCTGTTGATGTTGGCCGTAATGTCGCGGATGTTGTCGGCGAGCGTTCCGGTGCCTGCGGCAAGCTGCTGCTCGACCTTTTTGAGCGAGTGGATGACGGTCGAATGGTCGCGGCCGAATTCTTTGCCGATGTCTGGAAGACTCAGATTCGTGAGCTTTCGCACCAGATACATCGCGACCTGCCGCGCCTCGGCGGTGTTCTTGTTCTTGAGCGTGCCGCGGATGACGGATTCCTCGATGTTATAGAACCGGGAGACTTCGCCGATGATGAGGTTCGGCGTGGGCAGATTCTCGGCTTTTTCCTTGTTGTACATATCCTTGATGGCGCGGGACACGTTCGGGACGGTCAGCTCCATGTTGTCAAGGTCATGATAGGCGCGGATCTTTTTGACCGTGCCCTCCAGCAGACGCACGTTGGAGGTCACGTTTTCGGCGATGAACGTGCACACGTCGTTCGGCAGATCGAAGCCGAGCGAGACGGATTTGTTCTTGATGATCGCCATGCGCGTCTCGAAATCAGGCGGCTGGATGTCCGCAATCAGGCCCCATTCGAACCGGGTTTTCAGACGGTCCTCCAGACGCAGCATCTCATTGGGAGGCCGGTCGGCGGTCAGGACGATCTGGTGGTGGTTCTCGTAGAGGTTATTGAAGGTATGGAAAAATTCCTCCTGCGTCGATTCCTTGCCGGCGATAAACTGAATATCGTCGACGAGGAACAGGTCGGCATTGCGGTATTTATAGCGGAACTCATTGTTCCGGCCCTCCTGCAGGGCGGCAATCAGCTCGTTTGTAAACTGATCGCCCTTGATATAGACGATATTATAGCTGGGGTGGTTCTTATGCACGACGCTGGCGATGGCGTAAAGCAGGTGCGTTTTGCCAAGGCCGGACGGGCCGTAAATAAAAAGGGGATTATACGTTTCCGCCGGGTTATTGGCGACGGAAACGGCGGCGGCGTGCGCGAAGCGGTTCGAGGAGCCGACGACAAAGTTGTCGAAGGTGAACTGCGGGTTAAACTCGATGAACTCCGGCTTCTGCGATTTGCCGCGATAGGCCTCGATTTCCGTATCGTCGAGCACGACGACGTCGACGTTCAGCTGGAAGATCTCCTGCATGGCTTCCTTGATATAGCCGACGCAGCGGCGGAGGATAATGTCCTTGCGGAAGGAGGAGGGGGAGTAGAGTACGAGCTTTTCATCCGTCAGCTCGAGAATCTCAGTGTCGTCAAACCAGGTCGACACGACCTGTGGGGTCAGGCGGGACTCCATATGCCCCAGAACCTTGGCCCAGACGTAAGCGGAAGAATACATGGCGCAGCTCCTTTCTGTATTTGCCGCGCGGGCAGAAAAAGCTCAAAATTATACACACTAATCATAGCACAGCTGTGGACAATTTTCAAGGGGAGATGGGGAAGACTCTTTAATATAATAAGAATATAAAAAAATCTCCCCTTCGGGAAGGGAGATTTTCTGCATATTGGATGGGTGATTATGCCTCCGGCGGCCCCTTCTTTTCCGCCTTGCCGGAAAAGAAGGGGGAGAAAAGGGGCGCTTGGTTACGGTTGGTGCGTGCTGCGGGTGCGATTCAGGCAAGTCCTGATTTTTAGTCGTTGCGAACACACCAAATCACCCTACGTGCGCTATGGTACGCGCCGCCTGTTACGGTACACCAAGATTGATAGCAGTTGCCTTTGAATGGCTGCGGTGAAAACGATTTGTGTTCGAAACTTGCCGGGCAGTAATGACGCGGCGCACCGCAAAAAGGCCCGCTGTCCGGGTGCGTTGGGAGTTTTCA
>ERZ791815.2070-NODE-2070-length-10158-cov-3.976542_pt1 | contig 10158 bp, 21 predicted proteins | sample MGYA00510302_ERZ791815 | MGnify/ENA primary metagenome ERZ791815 (study PRJEB30046, sample SAMN00791995) | human gut metagenome | study: EMG produced TPA metagenomics assembly of the A metagenome-wide association study of gut microbiota in type 2... | reverse complement strand
TTGCTTTATGATAATCGCTCTTCATTATTGGTTCGTGCCATATTCCAAGAAACGCCACATAACAATTACCAATCTTCACATAATATCTTTCTTCCACTTTAATTACCTCCGCCGTTCTTCATTTGATCACATTCTCTACTTACACTCTTGCAAGATCTTTATCTCAAAAAGCTTCACTACGTCATCCAGAGCTTCACGTAATGTGAATTTCTCTTTTGCATAAGAAGCGAACCATGCTCCAAGATTGAATTCATAGGAATCCTCATCACTCATAAGAATGAGCTCCATTTTCTTACCGTTTTTCTCTACATCGTAAAAAATAATACTGTCCATCGTTCCTCCTACTCGACTGCTAAATTATTCTCTTTGATCAGGCGCTCCTTCACCATTCTATTCAAGTCCTTATTGACTGCTATGATTTTATGAGAAGTTCGATTCATATAAATGAAATGACTTCCCTTACACCGTGCGAATCTATATCCATTCTTATATAAAATGGGTTCAAACTCACGGAGCTGCTTTGTTTTTCTGTATGACATATTCACCAATCCTTTCCTTATTATAATGTGACCGTATAGCCGTTATCTCAGCTTCGTATATGTATTAGATTGCAATATATTATTCTCTGTTACATCACTTTCGCTTTCACAGGTTTCTTTGTTGTCTTGTTATTTCTGAACGGACTTTCCATTTCGTAACGGACAATCTTAGACAGATAATCAAAAATCTGTGCCTGTGTCTTATCCATGATATTCTCTACAAAGAATTCAGTTCCTTTGCAGTTTTTAATCAGAGCCGCCTCCATCTCGTCCGTTCTGCCTTCACAATATGCGTATAATGTTTTTAATGCCCTAACAACCTTCGCTGTATATGCTTTTCCGTTGTAAGTGTCTGCATATCCGTTCCATTCAAGTTTGCCGAGTAATCCAAGCATAGAATCAAGTAAATCGGCATTTCCGTTACACCACTTGATTCCGTCCGAGATAGATGTAAATGTACCAACAACATTTTCTTTCTCATCATCTCCCTTTACTGCCACATTATGTTTTGCACAAATGTCATGCAATGCCACATATTCTGGTTTCTTTGCTGCAAGAGCCGCATGGTAAATGTCCATTGGCTGCATTTTTGCACGATCACTTGACTGACTAAGAAATAAGTCAATCGCTTCTTCAAGACTGCATTCCATGACTTCCACAACCACATCTTCTTTACCTGCCTTGAATGCGCCATAAATTCTATGCTGACCATCAATACAAAGAAGAATACCGTTATGAAGCAATACTTTCGGTTCATCCCATTTATAGGAGTTATAATTGTTTCCGATTGCATAAGCTCTTTCCAATTTGATCCGTCTCTGCCAGTCTGGAATATGGATTTCTTTTGGATCAATTACCATGAGAAGCTTATCTCCGATCCGTGAGTTATTCCGTGCGGCTTTTACCATATTTGCGATTAAAAGTTTCTCATTCTTACCCGTAAATCCTTCCGCATTCCGTGCTTCCTGCATTTCCATTTCTGCTTCCTTTGCCTTTAAATAAACTCTTTTACACATAATTGTGTCCTCCTTATAATATTTTTTGCATAAAAATAACGGCTTGCTTTCGCTTGCCGTTTAGTTACTAAACTTTTCAAATATGCCCGACTTGAGCATATCTGTTTTCCAACCTTCGAAGTCTGGATATTCTACTTTACCCGCTAAGTCTCTATAGACTTTATGCAACTGATTTTCTGTAAAGATTTTGCCTTTCAGCGGTTCTTCATAGGTAACATAATTCATTCATGTGTGACTCCTCACACATTTATTCTATGATTTTTGCAATCCGGCTATCCCAGACATCTTTGGTGTTTCCCTCTGTTAATGTTATTGCCGGCATTTCTTCCACCTTCTCGATCAGTTCTTCTCTCGACATATGATAATCAAGGATTCTGAGATATCTTAAAAGATCTTCTTTGTTTACGTATTTTCCCTCAACAAAATCTACTTTCTGCATATTATCTTCTCCTCTCTTCTTTCATATATTTGTTTGCATCCGCACAACTCTGCATTCCGTGACACCAACATCTGTCACCGCAATTCACACAAAGGTTATGTTTGATTTCTTTTACCTGATCTTCACTCATACTTCTACCTCTCCAAGCAGATACTCGTAATATGCGGTTTCCGTTTCAAAGAGCATGTAACCTTTTGTTGTAAATCCCATGTATCCGTTTGGTACTGTATATCCCTTAGGCATTTACGACCTCCTTAGTTGCTGCGTCTGGTGAGATTCCCATCTCGATCAATGCTTCCTTTGCTGACACATTTTTAGATACTGCTAAAAGCAAGGCATAGTAGTTTGCCTTTAACATCTGATTCCGTAATAATTCGTTCATTATTTTGTTCTCCCTTCTTCATGAATTGTTGCGCCGTACTTATTGCCACAAATACACCGAATCTCAAGCGCGATTTTAAGTTTTTCATTATCGCGGCAGTGAATTGGCACAATACGTGCCTCTCGCCCACACTTGTTACAAATGACTTTAAAACCATCCTTATTTCCATACTCATTAGATCCAAACTGATACATGCTAAAACCTCCCTTCTATAACATTCCACATGCAGACATAAGCCTTGCAGCGAATGGATGTTTGTTTCGCTTTAACTGCTCTGCAAGCTTGTGTTTCTGTTCGTTGGCATAGCGTTCTTCAAAATGCTGCCTATTTGAGTTCGCAATTTCTGCCTCTGGTCTGTTGTCGATTACTTCAAGTCCGTTTGATGCAATAATTATCATATGTATATATTCTCCTTTCTGAGCATCAAAAAAGCGATGCTAACTCAAGTGCTAACATCGCTTTGCTTTTATTATGCGTTTTAATTCCTCTTGGTTTCTGCGGTCGGACTGAATAGATCCGTGATGGCTGTTTTGCTTTTGCAATTTCATAGTCGCAATAGGCATTATGGGTTGCTTTCTGTTTTTCTGACATGATGGTTTCCTCCTTAATTTTGGGTATAAAAATAGCTATGCTGCTTACAGTACCTTGATTTATTAGTATCTCCCTTGTATAATTAAAAGAAACAAAAGGAGGTACTTTTTATGGATAAAATTAAAACCAGTGAACTAATTTCAAAATTAGCTTTAGCTTCTGAAGAATCGTGCAAATGTGAAGATATCAATTTTGAATTTGCATTTCATGATACAATTAAAAAAGATATGAATGACACAATTACAGTTGCAGAAACTGTAAAGCTTTTGCGTACTATCAGTGACTTTGATCGTTTTACTTCTATTCGTACTACTTGTAAAGTATTACAAGAATTAGGCATTATCGAAAATGATGTTGATGTTTTTGACAACACCGCTTTCCGTTCAGAATTAAAGAAAACTTTTAAAAGATAGGCTGCCTTAATCGGCAGTCTTTTATTCTCTCGTAATTCCTGTATAATCAAGCGTTTTCTTAATATCTGTGTGTGAGAAATGGTCAAGAACTTCCTCAAGCTCTCTGTCTGTTTCTGCCTGTGCGACATATGAACCATTGATGTAAGCCATTGTGCTACTCTCCGTATGTGTGATCCCAAAAGTTTCTCCGTTTTTGTTTGTGTACTGATACATAATAATTCCTCCTTATTGTTTGTTTTTTTTGGTATAAAAATAGCACCCGAAAATTGGGTGCTTGATTGGTGCGTTGGTTATATTTGACGCATTATTATTTCTTATTTGCTTTAACCTCTGCTAATTGCTTTTGCAATGCATCAATTTGTGATTGTATTTCTTTTTCTTTTTGTTCAGATTCATCTATCCATTCCATAATATCTCCTGGTTGGACTTTAAGAAATGCACAGACTTTATCTATAGTATCAGAGCTAATGTTTTTATTTTGTGAAAATCTAGTAGGCATATTTGTAGAAATACCAGATTCGCACAAATCTTTCCATTGCATATTTCTTTCTTTTAAAACATTTGCTAATTTATAATAAACTATCATCATTTCACCTCCATTTTATGCACCTCCATTCTACCACAATGTTTTGTGATTAGCAATAACATTTTATTTTCCGTATGTCAATGCATATGGTTTTGCCCTGAACCATTTACGCATATTGTCAGTAATTCCCCATGAAGTTTGTGCAAAGTCATTTTGATTATTCATGACTTCTTTCATTGCTTCCTTTTTCGCTTTTGCGTGTTTAATTGCCATGCTCCTATCTTTACCCATGATTTTATCCTCCTTAAATTTAAAATGTATACTACAAAAAGGGCAAAGTATTTGCCTTGCCCTCTCTAACTATACATTTTATGATTACATATTATTTGTTGTTTTTCTTAGATTTCTTTGTGTACTTGTCAGTCAATACGCTAGGAATATCGGCAGGTTTGATAGTTCCTGCTTCAACCATCCATTCAAAGCCTACACCATAGAGATTCTTTAAGGCATTAGTTACATCATACTTGAGAGCTTTTGTACCGTTAGACTTTACAACGGTTTTTGTATCAATTTTCTTACCGATTGACTCAAGAACTGCTGTCTCAAAAGTTGTACCTGATACATCGAGTTTATATGCTTTGTAGAAGTTTTCTACTGCTGTCTTTACATCTTCTAAAGACTTAGCATCTTTCATAGCTTTGCGGAATTTTTTGTCGTGCTCGTTGTACTCAAAAGAAGCCTGTTCTTTGAGCAACTTATCCCACTCAACCTTTAAGCCTTCATTGATGGTTACATAATTAGTACGCATCCGGTTCAGATCCTCAACGGTTACGTCAAGGTTAGTACCTTTTTCGAGCATGTCATCAATGGCTGCAATACTCTTTTCGTTAGTATCAATCTTAGAGCCATAGATTGTATTGAGTTCGGCTTTCTTGATAATGCAACGGAAAAATTCTGAAGTCCGTGTTGACAGTGTGCGTGCTGACTGGAAAAAGTCAACTTTAGCGTTGTTTGTTGCTACTGTTGTGTTAGTTGTTGTTTTACTCATAATATCCTCTTTCTCCGACTTGACGCAATCGGTGCTATGTGTTTTTTATTGTGTACGTTGTTATCCTCAGCTTTTAACAGACTTGGAACTGTCAACCTTTGCAGACTGGTAGCTTTATAACGTCCTCCTAACCTTACCTAGTGCGCCTCACACCGTTGTACTTTCGTACACCCCTAAAGAGTATTCATGCTTAGTTTTGAGCATTCATGACCTCTAACCACTTTAGGATATAGATACAGACCTCAATATTTAATTCTACCGAGTTGGGGAACGGTAGTACTCTATTTTCGCCCCGAATTTCAATGCAAATAGTTAGAATTGTAGCCGTAACTACTTCCATGATGTGGGTTGTGCCGTAACACTTGCCACCTATTCGCAAAGGCACTTTTAAAGATGTGCAAACTTTTTCTAGGAATTTTTCACGAGTTGTGATAGAATAGACTTGTTGAGAGTGTAAGCTATCACTTTTCGTGTCGGCTTGCGCCGTGCGGTGTTCCTACTGTTTATTGGATATATCATTTATAACAGTTGCTACCACAACTATCACAACGAATATCCGTAGGAAGATTCCTAGAATAGACATAGGATACACCGCCTTCCTATATGTAATGAGGTTTTAATGACTTTTCCTTGTCAAGTAAGTTTTGAGATTAAATTGGCAACTATCGGAGTTTGCAGCGCCTTAACCGTTTGTTGTGTGGTTCGTATCTCTTAACTTAATTATATCTTATCACAATAGATTGTGATTGTCAACAACTTTTTGAGATTTCCTAAAAAGAATTTTTTGAATGGAAATTTGTTGTTGTTTTGTTGATAGTTGTATGTTATCACAATTTATTATAGTTGTCAATAATAAATTCCAAAAAATACGATAAAAATATAATACAAACACATGTTCGAGTATGTTCTGCTCTAACAGTCCAGATCTGATTTTATCGAACGTTTGTTCTATCAGAGATCCTACGGAAAAATATAGAAATACCGTGATTTTATGGTGTAGGGGGGGGTGGCAAAAACTAAAATTGGACATGCTTTTTTCAATAAACCCTATAGCTGATTCATCCATACACCAACTCTAAAAATTTACCTCCTCTTAATCATCAAAAATCCCATAAAAATAAGGCAAACCTGTCATTCAGACAAAATTTACCCTTTATCGCACCCCATATCGTAAAAACCCTTATTTTTCAACCATTTCAGCCACTTCACAACCCAAAAATCAAACTCCCATCTCATCAAAAATCCACACACAATTCCAAAAACTTCCTTATTTATAAGCACTTTCACCGATAAGCATTTTCCCAGTAAAATTCCAAAGCATATTATCCATACTAACCTTACTACCAATATATCCTCTCGATCTCATACCCCAATCACTAGCTTAAATCTCACGAAATCAACTCAAATTCATTCCAAAATACACCCAATGATAAAATCCTTGCCTAAACATAAAACTCTCTTATTTCTCTCTCAGAACAAATATAACCCCTAATATAGGGGCACTCAAAAACTATATGAAAATTGCGCTACTAAACAGAGAATAATGTATATAGAAAGACAAAAAAATCATTTCAAAGGAGATTTAGCAAATGAATACATATCTAATACCAACAACAGCAGCATATTGTTATGAACCATATGATTATATCTATTTGGTATATGCCAATACCACACAAGAAGCATATAAAAAAGCATATAAAGAATTACAAGGTGAATACATACCACAAGCATTACAAAAATATGAATTATATCCTTTTGAATTATACAAACCAGATAACACATTTACTTTCCCATTTCACAAATCAAAGAAATATGATATACTTAAAGAAGCATTTAAAAATACTAAAGGAGCAGAATATATGTCATATTTTCAAGTAAACTGGAATAACTATACTGATCAACTAGCTAAAATGGCAATTTTTGAAAATTGGTCTAATCCAACGTATCCGAATAATGGAATTTTGGCTAATTACCTAGTGAAAACATATGATAAATTGACTTCCGAAAAGAAAATAACAATAGGAAAAGATTATGCTTTATTCAATACAGGATTATTTAATAAATATTACGATCAATTATATACATATCAATCAGGAACAGAAATACTATTTCTTACTGGATATGAACTTGGACGTATTGGTATAAAAGAAAGACCAGAAAGAGCAAATTATTTTGAAAAGCCAGAATTACTTCTTTTTGATTGGCATTATCCAATTGATGTACATTATACTCACATACTTGATGATGAAAAGAACAAACAACGTTTACCAAAGGCTTTTCTTGAAAGTGCCAATAAGATTAATATTTTAAACGGCGCACTAGACACAATGAAAAAGAAAGTTTCCGCAAATTATAAACTAGCAATTCCACAATATTTTGATGGTAAAATACAATTACTACTTCCATTATGTTTAATGTCAGATAATAAACCTGATGTAGCAATTGCAGTCACTAAAAAAGATAACTCATATCAAGGACACACATGTTTAACGTTAGATATGGCATATAATAATGCGAGACTAATAGCAAAGCCAGAATCTACTTGGTTATCTATTTGACCATTTAAATATAACATGATATCAAAGACAGATGATTGATTTCGTCTGTCTTATTTTTTTATGCCAAAAATAAGAAATAAACAGAGAATATATTATTGAGCAGCATTCTACTTCTACCCCCCATTACTTACTCAAAAAAAGGAATTTAGTATGAAACTAATTGATAACAAAACAAAAAGTGATATCACAAAATATCTTAAGCAGAAAGAAAGCAACATCTCCAAGAGTAACCGCAAATCAAAACACAAACACCATTATAAAGAATGTCTAATTCAAAATAAATGGAATTTTAAAAGTAATGCATTTACTCAAGAAGAAAAAGAACGTATTCATACATCATTAAGCAGCTATTGTGCTATCTGTGGAAAAATTGGAGGGATAATTAAAAGTAGTAAATATCAGAAAGAGATTGAAGTATTGCAGGAACAAAGGCAAGCAGGAAGTAATTTTTGGATAAGCATATCAGGTGAAGAAATTTATGAAATGTACCATGACAAGCTACCAGTATTCTTTGTAGAGGATATTTACAAAGAGAAGTATGTTAATTTAGAACAAAATGATTATTCAAATGGAGAATAAAATGATAAGCAACTATATTGCCTGTGGCAATATTGGTCATTTCGCTGCAAGCAGCTCATGCCCTTGTGTCCTGCTTATGCAGTCCACAAATATCTATTTTATATTTTATCACTTTTTAATATATGTTCTATAAGGGATAAGCTCTAAAACCATTGAAAAATAAGGCTTTTATTTCAATTTTATCACTTTTGCATATTTTTAGACTTTTCTGCAAAATTCATAAAATGCTTATAAACCAAGCAAAATAACGTATCACTTTTTTTAAAAAATAGGTGATAAAATTTCATGTTACAAAAACTCTACGTTAGGTACGACATTTTCATCATTTTAAAAGAGAATATATATAATGATGGATTATTTATTATAAAGAATGAAAGGAGTTCTAATGGAATTTAACTGTAATGTAAATATTGTTGATGCCATTATGGGTGCTGGTAAAACTCAATCAATAATGAATTATATTAATCAATCTGAAGATAAATTTCTTGTTATTACACCATTTTTAGATGAAATAACTAGATATAGAACTTATTGCAAGGATAAAAATTTTAAGTCTCCTAAATTTGAAAATCAAAAAACAAAACTAGATAATATTAAATATCTTATTGGAAAGGGTGAGAACATTGTATCTACACATGCGCTGTTCCAAAAATTTGATAATGAACTAATAGATATATGTAGAGCACAAAATTATACCCTTATAATGGATGAGGTTGCAAATGTAATTGATGAATATAATATAACAAAACAAGATTTTGAAATATTAAAAAATACATATGTAACAATCAATTCAGAAACAAAACAGCTTATATGGAAAGATGAATATTCAGATTATCATGGTAAATTTGAAAATGAAAAACGATTATGTGAATTAGGAAGTCTTGTATGTTATGGTAATGATCTTATGGTATGGTTATTCCCAATTGAGACGTTTAATTCATTTAGGAATATTTTTATTCTTACATATAAATTTGAATTGCAGTTGCAAAGATATTATTACGACTATTATGGACTTCAATATCAATTTTGGTCTGTTGAAGGAAATGATTTAAAAAACTATCATTTAGTAGACTATGATCCAAATAAAAATTATCTCAATTATAATTATGAAAAACTGATTCATATTTGTGATATAGATAAAATGAATATGATTGGTGATAGAGACACAGATTTATCAAAATCATGGTATGCAAGAAATAAAAATAACACTTCTATAAATGTTTTAAAAAATAATATTATTAACTTCTTTAGAAATATTCGAAATGATAATTCATCTGATAATATTTGGACAACATTTAAAGATTATCAAGCACTTCTTAAAGGTAAAGGCTACACCAAAGGTTATCTCCCGTTAAATTCAAGAGCAACAAACGAATATAGATCAAGAACATCTGTAGTATATCCAGTGAATAGATATCTTAATCCATTTGTGAAAAATTTCTTTAGTGCAAATAATATTGATGTTGATGAAGATGGATTTGCATTATCTGAAATGCTTCAGTTTATATGGCGTTCTGCTATTCGTGATGGAAACGAAATATGGGTTTATATCCCAAGTATTCGTATGCGCAATCTTTTAAAACAATGGATTATACAAAATTCACCACAAATTACAACTGAATAAGAGAATAAATATATGTAACCAATTAACGCAGCACTCAAAAGGAGCTGATTGCAATGAACAAATTTTTAAACAGTAAAGGAGAACTAATTAATGAACAAAACAGTAACTATCGAATCAAAGAACCATAAGTATCAGAATACCAATGGCGGGAATATTTGCACATCTGATTTTTCTACTAACTATAAACATACGCAAGATATTACGGGCAGGATTTTGTTTGATTGGGAATTTGATGAACAGTGTCATAGAAATATACTCAATAGATCGAGGTCTTATTAAGTTATGTTTAGCAGACAGGACTATCAATATTTTAAGAAAGCAAAAGAAATTTCTAAAAATTCAGATTTTAACAAAATACATATTGGCTGTATTGCGGTTTATCAAGGTAATATCATTGGAGTCGGATACAATAGTAATAAAACTCATCCAGTACAAAAATAGAT
>ERZ791815.2057-NODE-2057-length-10203-cov-7.012416_pt1 | contig 10203 bp, 6 predicted proteins | sample MGYA00510302_ERZ791815 | MGnify/ENA primary metagenome ERZ791815 (study PRJEB30046, sample SAMN00791995) | human gut metagenome | study: EMG produced TPA metagenomics assembly of the A metagenome-wide association study of gut microbiota in type 2... | reverse complement strand
CTATTAATTACCTACTTATATAAGGAGAATTGAATTCCATTGTAATCCGGCTCAAAACCTTGTTTTCTATTTCCTGATTGAAAACTTAGCCGGATGACAATGGAATTTCATTTTAAAAAGCACAACAAACCAAACAGGAAAAATGGTATAAAAATCTGTAATCCGGGTACAATCTTATTTTTTTCAACTCCATACTTTTGTACATAGAATTTATATTGAAAAACTTAAAATATGAACGCTATGAACAAAGTCATTTTACTTTTAATATTCAGTATTTTAACAACAACCAGTATGGCACAAAAAAAGATCAAACAGACAGCAGGACGCGACCAATTAGGAACATTCGCTCCTAAATTCGCGGAACTTAATGACGACATTCTTTTTGGAGAAGTGTGGAGCCGCACCGAGCAACTCGGTCTTCGTGACCGCAGTTTAGTCACAATCACCTCACTCATCAGTCAAGGAATAACGGACAGTTCGCTTACATTCCATCTCCAATCAGCCAAAAACAACGGTATTACGCGTACGGAAATTGCAGAGATCATCACTCAAATCGGCTTCTATGCAGGATGGCCGAAAGCATGGGCGGCATTCCGTCTTGCCAAAGAAGTATGGAATGAAGAAATCTCTTGTAAAGATAAAGATGAAAAAACAACGTTCCAACGCGAAATGATTTTTCCTATCGGAGAACCAAACACCGCTTATGCACAATATTTCACTGGTAACAGTTACCTCGCCCCTATCTCTCGTGAACAGGCAAGCATTTCCAATGTCACCTTTGAACCACGCTGCCGTAACAACTGGCACATCCACCATGCAACTCAAGGTGGCGGACAAATGCTTATCGGCATAGCCGGTCGTGGCTGGTATCAAGAGGAAGGTAAAGCAGCTGTTGAGATTCTTCCCGGCACAGTGATCCATATCCCTGCCAACGTAAAACATTGGCACGGTGCAGCCGCCAACAGCTGGTTCGCCCACCTTGCATTCGAACTTTCCGGAGAAAACACATCCAATGAATGGTTAGAACCCGTAACTGATGAAGAATACGACAAGATTCAAATGTTGCCTTGAATGAGGCAACAAAAATAATTTGTATCGGTGCAGACTTTATATGTAGAGGCGCATAATTCTTTTACCAAGACACACGTGCGATTTTCAAATAAATTATGTAATTTTGCCGACTGTTTATAATAACCCTTTAAAATATGAGAAAATATTTATTTTTATTCACATTTTTACTGCTATCGGCAAAAAGTTTTGCTCAAGACAAAGATTTCAATTACAAGTTCTACGGACAAATCCGCACCGACTTCTATTATAATAGTCGTGCCAATGAAGAAACTGTTGACGGGCTTTTCTATATGTATCCTAAAGATAAAGTGTACGATGCAACAGGTAAAGACCTGAATGCGACAGCTAATGGAAGCTTTTATACTTTATATACCCGTTTGGGAATAGATGTGCAAGGTCCCAGGTTGGGAAGAGCAAAAACCTCCGCAAAAGTAGAAATGGACTTCCGCGGATCAGGAACAACCTTCTCCACTGTACGTCTGCGCCATGCCTATTTAAACCTTGATTGGGGAAAACCGTCTTTACTGTTGGGACAAACCTGGCATCCGTTATATGGTGACGTTGCTCCACAAATTCTGAATCTGAATATGGGAGCTCCTTTCCAACCGTTCAGCCGTGCCCCACAAATACGATTCCGCTACAAAGCTGGTGATATACAACTGACAGGCGCGGCTATTTGGCAATCCCAATACCTGTCTCAAGGTCCTGATGGGAAAAGCCAGAAATACATAAAAGAAAGTTGTATACCCGAAATCTATATTGGTGCAGATTACAAAAGAAGCAACTGGCTAGTGGGAGCAGGCATTGAAATGATTTCATTAAAACCTCGTACTCAATCGGTAGTAGAAGATGAAGTTTACAAAGTGGATGAACGTGTCACTGCCCTGTCTTACGAAGTTCACATGAAATATACTTCTCCCCTATGGTATGTGGCAGCAAAAAGTATTTTGGGTTCCAATCTTACACAAGTATCCATGCTGGGCGGATACGGTGTAAAATCCACTGATGCCCGTACGGGAGAACAAGAGTATTCCCCCAACCGGAATTCTAGTTCATGGCTAAACATTGCATACGGTAAGAAATGGAAACCGGCTGTTTTTTTAGGTTATATGAAAAATTTAGGAACGAGTGACGAAATAAGTAAAATGTATGGTACAGGAACCAATGTAGACCAATTGGTAAGCACCAGCGCAGAACTAACCTATAATGTGCCTCACTGGAAATTGGGAGTTGAATACAATCTTACTTCCGCATGGTATGGTTCCATGAAAAGTTCTAACGGAAAGATTATTGATACTCATTCTGTTTCAAACAACAGACTGGTAGCAACAGTTTTGTTCATGTTCTGAAAAGTACAAAATAAAGAATATAAAAAAGGCAGCTTTCGAAAAGGCTGCCTTTTTTATATATAGCAGAAAATTAATTATTCACCTTTGATAGCTGCAACACCCGGAAGAATTTTTCCTTCAATTGCTTCCAACAAAGCACCGCCACCGGTAGAGATATAAGAAACCTGGTCAGCCATGCCGAACTTGTTGATACAAGCTACAGAGTCACCACCACCGATCAATGAGAATGCACCGTTCTTAGTTGCTTTTGCGATAGCTTCAGCGATAGCACGTGAACCGGCAGTAAAGTTATCGAATTCAAAAACACCGGCAGGACCGTTCCACAGAATAGTCTTGGCATCTTCAATAGCAGCAGCAAATGCTTTCTGAGTTTCAGGACCTGCATCCAAACCTTCCCATCCGTCAGGAATATTATTTGCAGGAACAACCTGAGTATGAGCATCGTTAGAGAATGCATCAGCAGCCACACAATCAGAGCCCAATACCAAATTCACACCTTTAGCTTTAGCCTTAGCAATGATATCAAGAGCCAAATCCAATTTGTCATCTTCTACGATAGAATTACCAATCTTTCCACCTTGAGCTTTTGCAAAAGTATAAGTCATACCACCGCAAAGAATCAAGTTATCCACTTTATCCATCAGGTTTTCAATGATACCAATCTTAGTAGACACCTTGGAACCACCCATAATAGCAGTGAACGGGCGCTTGATATCTTTCAGGATATTATCAACAGCTTGAACTTCTTTTTCCATCAAATAACCCAACATCTTGTTGTCCGCATCGAAATAGTCAGCGATAACGGCTGTAGAAGCATGTTTACGGTGAGCAGTACCGAATGCGTCATTGATATAGCAATCAGCATAAGAAGCCAAAGTCTTGGCAAATTCTTTCTGAGAAGCCTTCATCGCTTTCTTGGCATCTTCGTATGCAGGATCTTCTTTGTCAATGCCAACAGGCTTTCCTTCTTCTTCAGGATAGAAACGCAAATTTTCCAACAACAGGACTTCACCCGGTTTCAAAGCAGCTGCAGCATCACCGGCTTTCGCACAATCAGAAGCAAATTGAACAGGTACACCTAATTTTTCAGAAACAGCATCGACAATCTGGCTCAATGAATATTTAGCATTTACCTTACCTTTGGGTTTACCCATGTGTGACATGATAATCAAGCTGCCACCATCAGCCAACACTTTTTTCAGTGTAGGAAGAGCACCACGGATACGAGTATCATCAGTAATTTTACCATTTTCGTCCAAAGGTACATTGAAGTCCACACGGACAATTGCCTTTTTACCGGCAAAGTTGAATTTGTCAATTGTCATCATAATCTCTTATTTTTGTTTATAGTGTATAAATACAATCTCGCTTATTTTGGGTGTTGCAAAGTTACTAATATTTTTTATTAGCAGTGTGTCAGGGGGGTAATAATTTTACTTGAAATGAAAAAAGAGGATAAAAAGCACTTTTTTTGAGAAAATCGAAAAAAAAATCATTTTTCCACTAGGGTTGTTTCCAGCTATCCTGTTCTATATACAAAATGCAGAAAGAATGAAAACCGAATTGCTACATAAATATTTCAGAGGAGAAACCACCGAAAAAGAGGAAAACCAGATTGTGGAATGGGTAGAAAGCAGTGTAGAAAACAAGGAACACTTTCTAAAAGAGCGAATGCTGTTTGATGTCACCCTTTTTTCTGACGGTTCGAACATACAACGGAAACCGAAAGGGCATCTGTACCTGTACCCACTGATTGCCATTGCCGCCATGCTGGCTATTGTTTTTGTAATGGATTTGCCACATATGCATAAACCTAAACAACAATTGTCACAAACCATCCGTATTCCAGCAGGTCAACGTGCACAGATGGATCTTCCTGACGGTTCTATAGTATGGTTGAATTCCCAAACCACACTAACTTATGATGAAAACTTCGGTAAAAAAGACCGTAAAGTCACGTTAGACGGAGAAGCCTATTTCGAGGTGGCACACAATAAGGAGATTCCTTTTTATGTGCAGACAGAAAACATAAAGGTGCAAGTCACCGGAACAAAATTCGATGTATGCTCCTATAAAGGTTCAAACAGCTTTATAGCCAGACTGATAGAAGGTTCCATCAACTTGCTTACCAACAATGCAAAAGAAGAAAAGCCAATTACCAGCCTGACAAAAGGAAAGTATTTCTCAATGGAAAACGGCAAATACAAAACGGGCGAAATGAGCAGTAACAATGCTTTGGCATGGATGCAAGGCATTTATTATTTCGATGATGTTCCGTTTAAAGAGTTACTGGACAAGATTGCTCTATATTATAATTATAAGATAACAGTGAAGAATCCTAAAATCTTAGAGAACTACCGCTGCACTGGTAAATTCAAAGATTTGGACGGCATAGAGCATATACTAAAAGTTATACAAAAAGACCATCCGTTTAAATACAATATTGATAACGAACATAACAAGATAACCATAGAATAAAATCACAATAGAAGTTTAACCTTAAAAAATGAACTGTTATGATTACATAAAAACCTTTGAAAAAAGAATCGGAAAGTACCCCCATACTCCCCGATTCGACAGCTAACAATTGACCTTAATCAAATTTATTAACTTAACACATTACAAAGATATGAGAAAAATTTCTTTGGAAGGGTACTTATGCCCAAAAAGTTTAGCTTTTAAACAAATATTACGAACTATGAAGATCACCTTAATTCTTCTGTTAACCACAGCATTCAGCGCATTCAGTATGGATGTACACTCTCAGAACGCCAAAGTCAGTCTGGATACCAACATCATGAAGGTAGCCCAATTGATTTCTGCCATCGAATCACAAACTAATTACCTGTTTGTCTATAGTAAGAAAAATGTAGATCTAAGCCGCAAGGTAAAAATCAACGCAAAAAATAAAGCCGTATCCGAAATTCTAGATGAAGTTTTTTCCGGAACTGGTATCACTTATGTTATGGAAGGTAAAAACATTGTTTTGACAAAAGAAAGCAATATAGCCCGTGAGGAAGTAAAACAGCAAAATACAATCACTGTTAAAGGTGCTATAACTGATATGCAAGGTGAAGCAATTATCGGTGCAAACATTATTCAACAAGGTACTACTAACGGTACAATTACCGATATTGACGGTAACTTTACGTTAGAAGTTCCGGCTGATGCACAACTGGTTATATCTTATATCGGTTATAAAAAAGTCATAATTCCAGTAAACGGAAAGACTAATTTTACCATTAAAATGGAAGATGATGCATTGAAACTGGAAACTGTTGTAGTAACCGCTATGGGTATTAAAAAGAAAGAAGCCTCTTTAACTTATTCCACTCAGCAACTGAATGGTGACGAACTGAATAAAGTAAAGGACGCTAATATGATCAATTCATTAGCCGGTAAATCTGCCGGTGTGCAAATAACAAAGAGTTCATCCGGTCTGGGAGGTTCGGCAAAAGTATCTATCCGTGGTGCACGTTCAGCATTCGCCAGTGGTAACAACCAACCGTTATATGTCATAGATGGCGTTCCTATGCTGAATATCACAACAGAATCAACAGCCACCGTTATGGGAGGTGAAAATGACGGGGTCAACCATGACTCTGGTGACGGTGTTTCCAACTTGAACCCTGATGATATTGAAAGTATGAGTATATTAAAAGGTGCGTCTGCCGCTGCTCTCTATGGCTCCCAAGCTGCCAACGGTGTTATTTTAATTACTACAAAATCAGGGAAAGCCGGTATGTCAAGAGTTACATTCTCCTCTAACCTGACAGTAGACCATGCTGTCAGCCTGCCGGAATTTCAAAACAATTATGGACAAACTGCCGATGGTACCAGCAGTTGGGGCGACAAAGGAAATCTGACAGACTATGATAACGTAGGTAATTGGTTTGGCAATGGTATTACAGCCATCAACTCTTTAACCTTCCAAACAGGTAATGACAAAATGCAAACTTACTTTTCTTATGCCAATACCCGGGGGACAGGTATCGTGGACTCAAATAAGCTTCAAAAGCACAATATTACTTTCCGTGAAACAGCCAGTTTCTTTAATGATCGTTTAAAATTGGACGGAAATGCCAGTTTGATGACACAAACTATCCGTAATACTCCTGCCGGAGGTGGTTATTATCTGAATCCGCTGGTTGGCTTGTATTCTTTTCCCCGTGGTGCCGATCTGGCTCCCTACGCTGAAAACTTTGAAGTTTTCGATACTGACCGCAATATGAACTTACAGAATTGGTATACAAAAAATGAAGACGGCTCATTCAGCGAATGGGATCAGAATCCGTACTGGATAAAAAATCGTGTGACCAACAAGAGTAAACGTTACCGTGCATTAGCTTCTATCAGTGCAAATATAAAAGCAACTGACTGGTTAAGTATCCAGGCACGCGGGAATGTAGACTATGTAAGTGATAAGTTTGACAACAAGATGTATGCATCAACAGCAGCAAACATTGCCGAAAAAAATGATGAAACAGGGTTACCTAACGGACGCTATGTATGGTCGGATGAACAAAACTTCCAAGTATATGGTGATTTCATGGCCATGTTCAACAAAACCTTTAGTGATTTTTCCATCAATGCCGCATTAGGAACCAGCATTAACGTCAGCAAAGCCAATTCTTTAATGATCGACTCCAAAACAGCATCTTTATATCGTCCTAATGTATTTACCGTTTCCAATATTATATTCTCTTCAAAGGGATATATCAACCAAACAATTGATGCGAAACGTACTATACAATCTTTATTTGGTACAGCACAAGTGGGTTGGAAAGATGCTATTTATTTAGATATTACAGCACGTAATGACTGGTCTTCCACCCTGGCAAACACAGAAAGTATGAAAAATGGATTTTTCTATCCGTCAGTAGGTTTGACTTGGATTATGAGCAACAGCATCAAACTACCGGAATGGATCAATTTTTCAAAATTCCGTGGTTCATTTGCACAGGTCGGCAATGACCTTCCCATCGGCATCACCAATTTAGCTGATATCATTCAATGTGGTGGAAGTATCCAAACAAACGATATAGAACAACGTGGTGATTTGAAACCGGAAATCAGTACTTCCATTGAATTCGGTACAGAATGGAAGTTTTTCAATAATCGCTTCGGAATTGACTTTACATGGTATCGTACAGATACAAAGAACCAACTGTTAAGAGTAGCCAATCCGGCTGGTTCACTTTATGCGTTCCGTTATATCAATGCAGGTAAAATTCGTAACACTGGTATCGAATTGACACTCGAGGGTACTCCTTTTATGAATGAAAATTTCCGTTGGAAAACCGCTGTAAACATGTCCATGAACAGAAACAAAGTTGTTTCCTTACACAAGGACTATAAATCATTCCGCTACGGTTCTGAAGGATTCTCCATGGCTTATGACATGTGGGTAAAAGAAGGTGGAAAACTGGGAGATATTTATGGAAACGGATTCGAAAGAGATGAAAATGGTAAGATTAAATTAAACGAGACAGGAAATCCAATCAAAGTTACAGGTAACAATACTTTACTAGGCAATGCTAATCCTGATGCTTTATTAGGATGGAGCAATACCTTTACTTACAAAGGATTTACTTTGTATTTCTTGATTGATGCACGTATCGGAGGAGATGTCATGTCATTGACACAAGCACATCTTGACGCAATGGGAGTCAGCAAAGAATCCGGAGAATCCCGTGATCGCGGTTATGTGGAATATGAAGGCATCCAATTCAAAGATGTTCCTAACTTCTATGGTACAGTCGGAGGACGTAACGGCATCTCAGAATACTATATGTATGATGCAACGAATGTACGCTTACGAGAATTGACACTAGGCTATTCATTCCCGGAAACCCTCCTTGCCAAAACCAAATTCATCAAAGGATTAGATCTCACATTGGTTGCACGTAACTTATTCTTTTTGTACAAAGATGCTCCATTTGACCCGGATGCAACTTTATCAGTAGGTAATACTCTGCAGGGCGTTGATGTTTTCGGCATGCCGACTACACGTAATATTGGTTTCAACGTTAAATTTACATTCTAATTTTAAAACAAAGACATTATGAAAAGTTCAAAATATATTTCAATTTTATGCGTGGGAAGCCTTCTGAGTTTAGCCTCATGCACAGACGGATTCGAATCTGACAATAAAATCAACGGTAGTTTTGATGATACCGTAAAAGAATATGATTTCCAAAAATACACTACTAACTTTGAGACAATTCAAAAAGGTATTTATTTTAACTACGACTGGGGAGAAGGCACCACTTGGCCTTGGCAGACATTCCAAAACTTGAATCATGATATGTTCTCAGGATATTTTCATGATTTTGCCTCCAAATTCAGCGATAAAAATACAGTATATGCATTAGAGGCCGGATGGACAGCCAGTGCGTGGAATTATACTTATAATTATATATTTCCAGTAGCCCATAAATCAACATTAATTACACAAGATGAAGCCAAATACAAACATTTTTATGGTGCGACCCTTATTTTAAAAGTAGAAGCCATGCACCGTATAACTGATACTTATGGCCCTATTGTCTATTCTAAATTCGGAAAAAACGAAACAAACTCTGTTGATACCCAGGAAGAAGCTTATAAAGCATTCTTTGATGATCTGGATAAAGCTGTAGACGCATTGGATACTTATTTGAAAGAAGGCGGCAAAGAAGATGGCGTGAAAAGCATTAATATGTGCAATTGTCCTACAGCCAGCAGATGGATAAAATTTGCCAATTCATTACGTCTTCGTCTAGCTATGCGCGTATCTAATGTAGATAAGACACTTGCTACCAGTGAAGCCCGAAAAGCATTAGAAAACTCTTATGGTGTCATAGAATCTTCTGATGAAAACATACAAATCTCCGGTAAGGGGTATCAAAACCCGTTAGCAGGTGTTGCCGGTTGGGGAGAAACCTATATGGGAGCAACAATAGCTTCTGTCCTAAACGGTTATGAAGATCCACGCATCAGTATATATTATAATCCGGCGACATTGGCAGAGCATACAGAGGAATATCTAGGAGTACCTCAAGGAGTATATGCCAAGGACGGTGACCCCAATTATTACCAAAGCTATTCCTTTATCAACACCCAAACAATCACAGCATCCACACCCGCCGTTCTTCTGACAGCAGCAGAAACTTGGTTCTTACGTGCCGAAGCATCTTTACGAGGTATCAATCCGAAAAACGAAAGCGCAAAGCAATGTTATGAAACCGGTGTCCAAACTTCATTCAGCCAATGGGGTGCCGGAGATGCAAGCCTATATCTGACAAGTAAAGGTAAACCGACAGATTACATTAATTACGCAGCAGGCCCCGGAAAAGACATGAAAGCATTAATAACCACCACTCCCAATTTTGACGATGCAGTTAATCAAGAAGAACAACTTGAAAAAATTATCACTCAAAAATGGATTGCTTGCTGGCCAGAAGGCATGGAAGCATGGGCAGAACAGCGCCGTACCGGATATCCGAAATTATTCAAAGTACAAACCAACAACAGCAATGGTACAATTGATACAGACATCATGATTCGCCGCCTCCCCTTCTCACAAGATGATGCCAAAAAAGATCCTGAGCAGTATAAAAATCTGTGTACGGCTCTTGGTGGTGCAGACAATGGCGGTACACGGCTATGGTGGGACACAGGTAAAAACAACTTTTAATTCATATTCCAATAATAATGATTATTTATAAGAGAGAGTCTAAATGTTTCGCTTAATTTAAGGTATTAGCATAAGGCAAAAAGACTTTGTAAGACGGGGAGCGTG
>ERZ791815.2044-NODE-2044-length-10287-cov-2.999023_pt1 | contig 10287 bp, 8 predicted proteins | sample MGYA00510302_ERZ791815 | MGnify/ENA primary metagenome ERZ791815 (study PRJEB30046, sample SAMN00791995) | human gut metagenome | study: EMG produced TPA metagenomics assembly of the A metagenome-wide association study of gut microbiota in type 2... | reverse complement strand
TTCAGGGGTTGTGTACAACACTGGGGCAACAGTTGACGGAAACAGCAGTTTAGCTATAAAATAGATAACAGATGGAGGAAGCTGCGAGCATGAAATTAAAACATAGTATTTTAGGGTTACTTTTACTTTTTACCCTGGTACCGCTTGGTATCTTCGGAATATTTTCCATTTATGAAACGAACCGCAAGATTGATGAGCTGACGGAGCAGAATGTGCGGGCGATCAGCGAAAATCAGGTGATGAATATCAAAAACTTTACGCAGGACCGCAATAACGAGATGGACATGATCGCGAGTTATCAGCTGACGCAGAACGCGATCCTTTACAGTCTAAGGGAAAATGAAAGCCCTCTGGCACGAAACTATGTAGACAATCTGCTGAAGGAACGCAAAAAATACAGTATCTTTGTAGCGAGCATCTCTGTGGTAAACCGGAATTTTCATGTGGTCAGTTCAAGTGAAGAGTACGAACCGGGCACTGTCAGTGCAATGAAAGATGTCGATCCTAAATATCAGACCGGCGAATTTATTATCGGTGACGTGTATGAGCGTATAACAGATGACGGCAGGAAAAATGTCGTGCCCGCCTATACCGGCGTCTATTATAATAATGAACTGATCGGCTATGTGATGGAGGAGCTGGATACGGCATATTTTGACGACCTGCGGCTGAATATGGACACTCTTGCAGATGGAACTTTCTATCTTCTCGACGGCAATGGGGCGATCATCACGGCAGGTGACACAAAAAACAAGAGAAGCTTAAAGACATTTGTCTCTAAAAGTTCCGACCGCAATGATTTTCAGAAAAAATGGGATGCGATCGACCATGAGAAAAATCCGTCCGGTTATGTGCGCTACCGCTATCACAGACAGGATTATATTACATATTATTCCGATGTGGAAAATACCTGCTGGGGCATCCGTGTGACTGAAAATCTGAGTGCACAGAAGCAGACCGGCAGAACCTATGGCATGCTGATCACGCTCGGTCTTTCTGCACTCATCATCGGCGTGTGCTGTACACAGTATTTTATGACAAAGAAAATTTTCGCACCGATTACCCATATTCTGCAGGTATTTGCGCAAATCAGGGAAAGTGAGGATTATTCCCTGCGCGTTCACATTCAGGAAAAACATGAGACAGGTGAACTGGCTGCGGGTATCAACGAGCTGTTAGACTATGTGGAACAGGCAGACCGGAAAGAAAAAGAGCGTCAGCAGAAACTTTTACAGATGGCAGAGAACGACCCTCTGACCGGTATCAAAAATAAAAAAGCGATTGAAAAAGAGATGCTTTCGATGGTGCAAAGGGCGGTTGAAAGCCATGAACAGATCACATTCGGCTTTGTCGATATCGATGATTTCAGGGATTATAATACCAATTACGGTCATCAGGAGGGCGATGCTGTCATCCAGTTCGTAGCGCAGACACTTAAAGAAAACATACACGGTGCAGTCGGCAGGATCGGAGGGGACGAGTTTGCATTTTGCTATGCCGGTGAGTTAGAACCGGAACGCATCCGGCATAATGCCGACAAAATTCTTGAGATTCTGCGCACGCAGCATGTAAACGAACAGACCGGCGAGGTGCTGCCGGTGCCGTGCAGTATCGGCATTGTCATGTCCCAGGGCGATACGCTTGACTATACACAGCTAATCCGCAAGGCAGATCTGGCAATGTATCAGGCAAAAGAGAACGGCAAGAATACATTTGTCCTGAACGTGGACTGACAGGCAGGCTTTCCAGTGTACTGTATCAATGATTCAGTACACTAGCTCTGCTGCCCTGCGATCTTTGCCGCCAGCTCTTCTAAATACTCCCACCTGTCCATCTTTTCTTCTAACATTTTCTCTGCGTTTTCTTTCTCCTCAACCAGCTCCCGCAGCTTTGCTGCATTGGTGGCATTCGCTGCCATCTCGTTATCTAAATCTTCTAACTTTAGTTCGAGTGCTGCAATATCATCCTCGATCGTCTCGTATTCTTTCTGCTCTTTATAGCTGAATTTCAGTTTCTTTTTTTGCTTCCAGGTTGCAGTCGAATCATTTTTTTCGATCACACTTTCTTCGGATTTCTGGTTTTGTGAATTACCCGATATATCGGCACCAGCAGACCGCGCCGCAATGTTTCCACCCGGTGTCCTGCCCTCTGCCGCAAGTCGGTTTACATAATCTGTATAGCCGCCTTCATATTGTTTCAGTTTTCCGTCTCCCTCAAAGGCAAAGATACGCTTCATTGTTCTATCAAGGAAATAGCGGTCATGCGATACCGTGACAACAATGCCATCGTAACGATCCAGATAGTCCTCTAAAATTGTCAGCGTAGCTATATCAAGATTGTTTGTAGGCTCATCCAGCAGAATAAAGTTCGGGGATGTCGCCAGTACCCGAAGCAGATTTAATCTTTTCTTTTCCCCGCCGGACAGTTTTCCAATCGGACTGTACTGTTTTTCCGGCGGAAATAAGAAACGCTCCAATAAAACAGATGCAGATATGACTCCGTCCACAGTCTGAATATATTCTGCTGTATCCTTTACATAATCAATCACTCTCTGATTTGGGTCCATATATGACAGATCAATTTCATTTTCATCCTCATTTTTTTCTGAGGCTATTTCCTGCGCATAATATCCCATTTTCACAGTCTGTCCGATGATAACCTGCCCGGAATCCTGTGGAATAATGCCTGCAATAATTTTCATTAAAGTAGACTTTCCACAACCGTTTGGTCCGATAAATCCAACCCTGTCTCCCTTCAAAAAGATATAAGAAAAATCATCGATCAGTTTTCTTTCTCCATAGGCCTTGCAGATGTTTTCTAACTCCACAGTCGTTTTTCCCATTCTTGTAGAAATAGAACTTAATTCTACCTGCGAATCCTGCACCGGAGCCTGACGGTCTCTCAGCTCTTCATAGCGCTGGATATGTGCTTTCTGTTTTGTGGAACGTGCCCTTGCACCCCTGCGTATCCATTCCAGTTCCACACGCAGGATCGACTGACGTTTTCGTTCACTGGCTGCTTCCATTTCCTGCCGCTGGGTTTTTAATTCCAGATACCCGGAATAATTCGTCTGATAACTATAAATTTTTCCTTTATCAATCTCCACGATCCGGTTGCACACACTGTCTAAGAAATACCGGTCATGTGTTACCATGATAAGCGCACCTCTCCATTTTTTCAGATAATCCTCCAGCCAGTCTGCCATATCATTATCTAAATGGTTTGTAGGCTCATCCAGCAGCAGAATATCTGCCGGGGAAAGAAGTACGGATATCAGCGCAAGACGCTTTCTTTGTCCACCGGATAACTGTCCTGCAGGCTGCATAAAATCTTTAATGCCAAGCCGCATCATCATTGCTCTGGCGTCACTTTCAACAGACCAGCGGTTTTCATCCGTTACATTTCCTTCCAGCACACATTCCAGACTGCTTTTTTCCGGTTCGAATTCCGGATGCTGCGGCAGATAACGCATGACCACATGGTTAGCAGTCGTAACAGTTCCCTCATCCGTCTCCTCTTCCCCCATGATCATCCGCAGAAGCGTTGTCTTTCCGGTTCCATTGATGCCAATAACACCTATCTTCTCCCCATCCTGCAATGAAAATGATGCACCATCAAACAGCTTTCTTTCGGCATAGACCTTTGTCAGATCTTCTATATTAATCAGATTCATGTTATTTCCTCTTTTACTTTATTCTATGGCTCATGATACATCAAATAAATTTAGTACAGCTTCAATCCACTGCGTACAGGTTCACTTGTCAGATCCACACCCAGTTTTTTGAAGATTTTAATATCCACCTCGGAAAGCATAACCGAAGTATGCACCTGACAGCCGCGGAGTGCAGGAATCTGCTCAATGGCGCATTTTGCATTTTCATTTGAAACCGCCGCGAGAGATAACGCAATCAAAACCTCGTCTGTGTGAAGTCTTGGATTCTTTCCTCCTAAGAAACGTACCTTCAAATCCTGGATTGGCTCAATTGCCTCCGGGCGGATCAGCTTCTCGTCATGTTCAATTCCAGCTAAATATTTTAAAGCATTTAAAAGCAATGCTGCTGATGCTCCAAGGAAATCAGAAGTTTTTGATGTAATAATTGTTCCATCAGAAAGTTCGATTGCTGCGGTCGGAACACCTGATTCCTCCGCACGCTTCTTTGCGGCAACGGTAACTTTTCTGTCGTCTGTTGTAATCTTCGCCTGTTTCATTAGAAGCTCGATCTTGTAAACTTCATTTTCGGTCGCTTCTTCTCTTACCAGCTTATTCACTGCGGTGTAATAACGTCTGATAATTTCCATTTTAGATGCCACGCAGCAGGCTTCATCATCGATGATGCAGTTTCCTGCCATATTTACTCCCATATCAGTCGGCGATTTGTAATAGGTATTTTCACCGTATATTCCCTCAAAAATTGCATTTAAAACAGGAAATATTTCTATATCACGGTTGTAGTTTACCGTGGTCTTTCCATATGCTTCCAGATGGAACGGGTCAATCATATTCACATCATTTAAGTCTGCTGTTGCAGCCTCATATGCAAGGTTGACCGGGTGCTTCAACGGAAGATTCCAGATTGGGAATGTCTCGAACTTCGCATAGCCGGCTTTGGTTCCGCGAATGTTTTCATGATAAAGCTGTGAAAGACAGGTTGCCATTTTTCCGCTTCCAGGCCCCGGTGCAGTAATAACCACAAGCGGTCTTGTCGTCTCAATATAATCATTTTTTCCAAAACCATTCTCGCTGACGATCAGTGGAATATTCGACGGATACCCCTCGATCTTATAATGCTGATATACTTTGATTCCACGTTTTTCGAGCTTTTCCCGAAACTGCACTGCACCATTTTGTCCGGCAAACTGTGTGATGACCACACTTCCGACATAGAGTCCTTTTTTCTCAAACTCTCCGATCAGACGGACAACATCCACATCATAAGTAATGCCAAGGTCTCCACGCACCTTGTTTTTCTCAATATCTGCAGCACTGATCACAATTACGATTTCTGCAACATCTGAAAGCTGCATCAGCATCTGGAGCTTACTGTCCGGTGCAAATCCCGGCAATACTCTTGACGCATGGTAATCATCAAATAATTTTCCACCAAATTCCAGATACAGCTTATCACCGAACTGGCTGATGCGTTCTTTGATATGCTCCGACTGAATTTTTAAGTATTTTTCATTATCAAATCCTGTTCTCATTTTAACTATCCTCTTATGGTTTATTTCTCTCTCAGACACGGAATATATTATACTATATAATCCAGTCAAAATACACGTTTTCTTTTTCCTTTGTTCATTATAAAAAGCTGCCTAATGATATTATCACTATCATTGGCAGCTTTTCTCCTACACATTCATTTTCACTTTATACCTGTCTCTCTTATTTGACCACAACTTTTATTTTTTGTGCACATCCGTTTGTTGCATATACATATATAGAACAGGATCCTTTTCCTTTCGCGGTGATCTTACCATTTTTAGATACCACTGCCACTTTACTGTCTGATGTAGCATATCGGAATTTCGATATATGATTAATGATCGGACGTTTCTTATCCTTCTTGACAATCGAAGCTTTTACGACAGCTTTTTTCCCTTTTGCCAATACATAAGAAGTCTTTTTCAGTTTAATGCTTTTTGCATCTGTTACTGATTTATTCTTCTTTCCTGCTGCATGTATCGTGATCGATTTCGCAACTGTTACTTTTTTGCCATCAACCATCTTATATGCAAGAACATGACATTTTATATTTTTTTTCTGATTGATTCCTTTCTTTTTCAATTTGCTGATCTCAACAGATAAACTATCCGCTGCCTTTACGGACTTTACAACCTTTTCCTTATCTTTTCCGCAGTATGCCATATAAACATCATAACCATCTGCATCTTTAACTTTTCCCCAAGTTACCTTGACCGTCTTTCCTGCTTTCACATTAAATTTCGAATTTAATGCTGCGTCTTTTGCCTCTGTCCTTTTTACTTTTACCGGTTCACTTTCCGTATTCTTTTTATCTGCAGCCTCAGCTTCTTTTTTTCTTGTTTCACTTACATATTTGCAGACACTACAGGTATATCTTTCCACACCTGCTGTTCCATAAACATGAGCTGCTTCATCCTTTTTTTCTGTGGTGTGTTCACACGTGGCAGCATGCCAATGGGACGTATCATTGCTGCTCCACTCACCCTTGAATGTGTGCCTGTGTTCTACCCATTTTGCATAAAGAGTCGTGTCGGCAGTAAGTACCTGTCCCGGCCGCGCAATCGTCGTAAAATCTGCATCTGTATACCAGCCGACAAAATCATATCCATCTTTCGTCGCAGCTGGCAGCGGATCTGGCAGGTTCGTCTGATTTCCCTCTGCTATCTGACTGCCACCGTTTGTATTATAGGTAATCTTGTATTTAATGTTAGCATTTTCTACGATCGTATATGGCGTATTTTTTAACAATGGGCCGGAGCTGTCAAGATTAAAATACCAGTTAAACTCGCTATACCCCACCTTATCCGGATGATCCTTATGGGCTTCCGTAGCCACCACCTCAGAGCGTTTCATGTCTCCAGTACCGTAATCCGTGCCCGTCGTAATCCATATCATATTGCACTTTTTACAAACCACAATCTGTCTGTCTACCGTTAACTGAACCCCCCTGTAAACCACATCTCCAGCTTTCAATTCGGCAGGATCAATCGTTCCCGTTGTATATTGTGCTGCATGTACCTGTGTCGTTCCCATTGCAGCAAGCATCAAAAATGCCATCATCATTGATACAACTACATTTATGTACCTGCTTCTGTGTAACTTATTCATCCTTTGCATCTCCTTTTCTGCTAATTTTCTACCAGATAATCCCGTTTTTCAAATCCGAGCATATGTGCAAGTACACTGGTTGGGAAAATGTGAAGCTCTCTGTTTAATTTTGTCACCGAATCATTATAAATCAGCCGGCTGGTCTGCACCATTTTTTCATAACACTCTACCGCGTCCATACATTTGATGTATTCATTTTCATCAGTCGAACCCGGATATTCTTCTAAAACCGTCTGTGTCCGGAAAAGCACCTCGTTTATCACACCTTCCTGGCGCAAAACCTCCTCCGGTGTGGAAGTTTCCATAATGATACACCGTTTTTCATTTACTTCATCTGTAAGTGTCTGTGCCTCGTATCCTGCATATTTTTTTGTAAAATCAAGCAGGGAAAGTAACGCATCAAACCGTGACGAAAGCTGCACTCCGATCTGATTCATGGAATGATTGATATTTTCATCCATGATTGCTAATTTTTTCCGTACAGAAACAATCCATATGGCAAGCAAAATCACAAGCAAACAAACAATTACAGAGATTTCCATTCAAATACTCCTTTACTGTACAAAATATACTGCATTGTATCCGGAAGTATCGGACAATGCTACCATTGTCAGTCCGTCAAAATCTGCAAACACGCAGGCGTATACCAGATCTGTGCCGTTATTGTCAAATGTTAAACGCACACCTTCATCCTCATAATGATATTCACAGACACCGTCTAACGTTCCACCTCCCTGTACCATCTGTACAGTGGAACCATCATCGCTAAACACGATCTCCAATTTTCCGCCATACTGCTCTAATGCAGCATCATAATCGTCCTGTGTCATTTGCACACCGCCAATGTTACCCCCACAGAAACTCCAGGTTGTTCCTGCTAAGTCCGGCATCTCTAAAATCGGCACATCAAGCAGGCAGAATAAGTCTTCGGTAGAATCTGTTTCCACATCTTCGCTTTGTGCATCTGCTGCCTCTGTGTCCACAACAATATCTGCTGCATCGTTCTCTGCCGCATCGGTCTCCGCATCAGTGCCAGTATCTGCCACATCTACATCTGCCTCTGCGTTTGTCACTGTGCCATCAGCAGTCTCCTCGGTATTCCCGCAGGCGGTAAAAGAGAATGCCAGCATTGAACTCAACATAATTGCTAAAATTTTTCTTTTCATAATTTTTCTCTCCTTTGTCATTTGTTTTTCATTTCTCTCTGTTGACATTAATGTACCGTATTTTGTGCTGCAGTGGATTAACTTGTTCTGAATCGACTATAATGTGCACTCAATCGACATTTTTTATTTTTCATATGTAGTTTTGTTGTCTCTTTTAAAGTGCAGCATAAAGCTGCACATTATAAAGAAACGCGTAAAATAAATTTATTATCTTCTACCAGAAAGCTGTACATACCACCATACCGGTCAACAATTGCACAAATACTGCGTACGCCGATTCCATGCCCCGGCCGGTCGGTAACCGGAACACCGTTTTCAAATGGATTCGTGACCCGAAAAAAGAACCTCCCGTTCTTCTCATACGCTAAAATATCTATCGTTCCCTTCTGCTCCTGTGCTGTACACGCATGGAGTGCATTTTCTAACGCATTTGATAAAAGCACACACAAATCTGTCTCCGAAACCGGAAGAATATATGGCACCACCGCTTTTATGTTCATTGTGGCACCAGCACTTTCCGCCCTTCCTGCAAAAGAGGAAAAAATAAGATTGACCGTCTCATTCTCACAGTAATTTTTTACCCTGCCTGCCTCAATCTGCGCACATACTTCATGAATGTAGCCTTCTGCCTGTTCAATTTTTCCATTCTCGATACATGATAACAGATGCTGCATATGATGTCTTAAATCATGCCGGTAGGTACTGGCATCTTTCTGCGACTCCCTCAAAGCCTCAATCTCGCGGACCGCCTGGGAAATCTGCAGATTCAGACAGCTCTGCATCTGCTCAAGTTCATTTTTCTTCCGCTCCTCCTCTGAAGTACGAAGCACAAACACCAGATAAGCAATACAGCAGACGAACGGCATAAATTCCACTGCCGCCGGTATACCTTCTGAAAGTAAATCCGTATAAACTCTCGTCAGGTAATCAAAACCGTAGCCCAATGCCGGAATCAACCCGAACTGAAGCTGTATTGACACGGGATAATTTGATATTGCCCGCACCGAAGGTGCCACAAAGCGCAGTAAAAGAAATAATAACGGCAGTGTAACAATCAGTTCCGTCACATTTTGCACCGTTTCACTGTTCACAAACACAGCCATTATAAAAAGTGCCACCCACCTGCGAAGCTGACAGCAGAGATAAGCAGTCAGCACGGAAATCACTGTCCACAGACGTTTTTTCGTTAAAATGTAAAGGGCAATACACATCGGGACATGTGTGATCACAGGATAAAGATAACGGATCGTCGCTGCCCCGGCCAACAGATACATCACGCCCTGTATGGCAAGCAGCACAAAAATACTTCCAACAAGAAATTCCCGTTTTTCTTTCGTCCAGTGAATATCACAAAAAGCCCCGGACAAAACCATGCCGAATATCCCGACTGCTGCACCATTTGTTACATAAAGAAGATTCATGATAAAAATACCTGCTTTCTGTTAAACGCATACTCGAGATATTTATTCTTTATCTCCGAGCATTTTCCATGCGGGATTGGTATTTCTGCAAGACTTATCAGTTTGATTGCACGGTAAGAAATATTCTGTATATAATCCATATTTACCAGAAATGACCGATGTGACCGTAAAAAATTGCCATAAGGCTTTAACTGCAAAAATAAATCGTCTAAACTGCCGACACTCTCAAATACTTTTCCATTTCCGAGATGAAAAAAGAGCGTCCGTCCTATCACTTCACAATATTCTAACTTTTCAAGGTCAATTCTTGTAATTCCTTCTTTGCTCCGCAGAATCAGACTGTTTTCCTGTGTCTTTGTGCACTCTGCAAGCACGGAATCCATCAGCCGGAAAAAGCTTTCCTCCCAGACTGGCTTTAACTGATAAAAATATGCCCCGACCGTATAAGACTGTACTGCAAACTCCGGAGATGAGGTAAGAAAAATAATTTTCATATTATTATCATACTGTCTGATTTCTTTTGCAGTCTCAATTCCGTTTTCCCCCGGCATTAAAATGTCCAAAAATAAAATATCGAAAGAAAACCCTTTCTCAATCGCGGCCAGTAACTCTAAGGGACTCTGAAATACCGTATAGGTAAGGTCTTCGTCTCTTTCTTTTTTATATTTGTCCAATAAGATACCAAGTTCTTTTAATATCTCTAAATCATCATCACAAAATGCTATTTTCAGCATAAACTTTCCATCAACTCTTTCCATATTCCTCTTTGGCAAAATGCATTCTTCTGATATAGCGCAGACACTCCGTCTCCGGCATCGGTTTCCCGTAATAATATCCCTGGATCATATCCACACCAAGCGTCTCTAGGGCATCACTCTGTTCTTTCTTT
>ERZ791815.2040-NODE-2040-length-10300-cov-3.174036_pt1 | contig 10300 bp, 8 predicted proteins | sample MGYA00510302_ERZ791815 | MGnify/ENA primary metagenome ERZ791815 (study PRJEB30046, sample SAMN00791995) | human gut metagenome | study: EMG produced TPA metagenomics assembly of the A metagenome-wide association study of gut microbiota in type 2... | reverse complement strand
TATCTCCTCGTCCTGAGACAGTAAGTACCACTATATCTTCGGGACGGAACTGCATTTTATTGAGTGCACCCAATGCATGAGCCGATTCCAATGCCGGAATAATACCTTCCAAACGGGTTAGCTCGAATGCAGCGCGTATAGCTTCATCATCATTGATGGACAGAACAATGGCCCGCTTTTGTCGGGCAAGATTGGCATGCATGGGGCCAATACCCGGATAATCCAGTCCGGCAGAGATAGAATAAGGTTCCTCTATCTGTCCGTCCTCGTTTTGGATGACCAATGTTTTTGCTCCGTGGATGATTCCCATCTTTCCCAGTTGGATAGTAGCTGCCGACATTCCTGTTTCTATACCTTTTCCACCGGCTTCGGCCAATACGATTTGTACACGTTCGTCATCGATATAGTGGAAAATAGTACCGGCAGCATTACTTCCCCCACCCACACAAGCCATTAGATAATCGGGATACTCACGTCCTTCATGCTCTTTCAGTTGTTTTCTGATTTCTTCACTGATGACAGATTGCAGTCTTGCCACCATGTCGGGATAAGGATGAGGCCCTACCGTAGAGCCGATTACATAATACGTATCGGCTGGATGACAGCACCAGTCTCGAATCGCTTCATTGGTGGCGTCTTTCAGTGTCATGTTTCCCGATGTGACAGGGCGGACTTCAGCCCCTAGCATCTTCATTTTCTCTACATTGACATGTTGGCGTTCTACATCAGTTTTACCCATATAAATAATGCATTGCATATTCATCAGTGCACAAACGGTTGCGGTTGCCACTCCATGCTGACCGGCTCCGGTCTCGGCAATGATACGACTTTTTCCCATACGTTTGGCAAGCAATACTTGCCCGATGGCATTGTTTATTTTGTGTGCTCCTGTATGATTCAGGTCTTCGCGTTTCAGATAGATTTTACAGCCGTACTTTGCGCTTAACCGACGGGCAAGATAGAGTGGAGAAGGACGTCCTACATAGTCATGCAACAAGTCATTAAATTCTTGTTTGAAGTCTTCGCTATCCAATACATTTAAATAAGCGTTTTTTAGTTCATCTACACAGCGATGAAGAATTTCTGGGATATATGCTCCTCCGAACTCGCCGTAATAACCTTCATTGTTTACTTGATAAGTTTTCATTGTGATTGAGTATCTATTTTTTGTATATTGCATAAACGAAAAAAGGCCTGTCGTAAGTACGACAGACCTTTTCTGAATATCCTTTTAGAATGTTAAGTATATACACATGGACTGGTTCTCTTACGACTTATTCAGTTGCAAGAGACGCCACCAACATGTATTTACTAATATTCTTTTCATCTTTTTCTGTTTCTATTTCGGTGCAAATGTAATCGTTTTGATTTTATCTCCAAAGAAAAACTTACTTTTTTTTCTATTTATTGGTAACTTCGTTCAATTTGCCTTTCACAGCTTCGGCCTGTTGACTCATCTTTTCCACCACTTCTCCGCTTACTTTCTCTGCTTTATGCTTAGCGCGATGTGCAAAGTCATACGCATCTTCTTCCAAGTCCTGAATGGTGTCATAAATGTCTCTTCTCAGTTTGCGTCCTCTGTTGCTGTGGGCGAAACAACTCAATGCACTGCCGACCAACGCACCTAGTGCCAGTCCTGCGAAAAATTTTCCATTATTCATAATCTTATTCATTTAATTGGGTTTTATCTATGAACATTTCGGCTGTGTGGATGGTTCTTAATGCATCAGTTAATAAATCATTAAAAAGGAAATAAGATGAAACGTAAACTTTGGATAAGAATAGGAGCGGTGGTATTGGCTGCATTATTGTTGTGGTGGCTCTTTTGGGCTATATTGATTGACGAAGACGAGAATGATCAGGGCTTACCGGAAACAGAACAAATAGAGGCAGTGGATTAATTCCCTGCCTTTTCTTATTCTTTTTCAGAAATATTCTGTATATTCGCTTATTGATTATTGAAAAAGTGTAATAGTATAAATAATATGTAACAATGAAAACAATGAATTATTCTATAATCCGATGCATCTGTGCATTAGTATTGGGCGTATTATTGGTAGCATGGCCCGAAGCTGCTATCCTGTATTTGGTGATTACTATCGGAGCTTTGTTTTTGGTACCAGGTCTGTTCTCTGTCTTTGGTTATCTTACTCGTGGAAAGCAGAATGGAATGTCTTTTCCTATAGCCGGATTGGGTAGTCTGCTGTTTGGTCTTTGGCTGATGATTATGCCGGCATTTTTTGTCGGTATTCTGATGTATGTGTTGGGAGCTGTTCTTGTGTTGGCAGGTATCAGCCAGATTGTAAACCTGTCTGCTGCCCGTAGTTGGACGGTTGTGCCGGGAGGTTTCTTTGTCGTTCCCGTGCTAGTGCTTATTGCTGGTGTTGTTGTTTTGTTCAATCCGTTTACGGCTGCCACTGTGCCTTTTATTATATTGGGGGTCAGCAGTATCGTTTATGGACTTTCGGATTTGGTGAACATTATTCGTTTCCGCCAAAAGAAAGATATTCAGACTCCTATTATAGAGGATGTGACTCCTATTGAAGAGATTAAAGATTAATATACTATGAAAAAACGACTGAACTATTTATTGCTGGTATTGTGTTTATTGGTAGCCTCTGCATGTAAAAACGGAGTTTCTACCACAGCCTCCGGCAAAGATGAAGGCGCCGGAGGTTGTGAGGGCGAAAAGGCAAAAGCTATTTTGTGGGTAGACTATAAAAAAGGGCGTTCTATCCCTGCCGGAGTTGCTATCAGGACAGTGAAAGTGCGTGCCAATGTGTTTGCCGATGGTAGTGTGAAGGTTCTTTCTTTCTGTAAGAAACAATCTTTCAGAGTGGAAGACTATTTATTGAAGAGATTGAAAGTTTACCGAATTCGGGATTGGGCATTTGAGGGGAATTATATACAGACCGGCGAGCAATATTTACAGTTGCGGTATATTCCTGCCTGGATAAAGTAAAAGTGTTGCCATATTAGTATCTGTCTGCTGATGAAAGCAATGTACTCACTTTATGAAGGCTGCATTTTACCGAACTGAAATTAAGGTATCATACTGTGGGAGGTGCCGACAGGTATAGTTATTATGTATTGACCGGTCTTCGTTTCTCTTTCTTTTAGGGGGTAGCATCTCCCCCCTTCCTCGGACATATCTTTTTTTGTGAATACAATTAGGCAGACAAATTCATTCTACATTTTCCCTATACTGTTTGGGTGACATTCCTGTATATCTTTTAAAGTATTTCCCGAAGAATGAAATATCGGGGAAGTTCAGTGAATACGCTATTTCCTGAATAGTGAGGTCGGTGGACTTCAGTTTTGCTTCCGCATCGGTTATCACTAGTTTGGCGATAATGTCAGTAACCGTTTTCCCGGTTATCTTGTTTACGGTGGTGCTGAGGTGTTGTGGTGATATATGGAGCAAATCGGCATAAAAGGCTACACTTCGCTCTTGCGTATAATGTTTGATAATATATTGAACCAGACGTTTTACAATCTCTTCTCCGCGATTGAAAGCGCGGGTGGTCACATTGGTATTTTGATGAATATTGCCTACGCCATGCAGTATGGTGAGCAGCATGGAGCTGAGCAAGTCCTTATTGGGCTTTGCTTCTATGTGTTTCATTTTTATCAATAACATAAAGTAGTCTTGGAACAATTCGGATGTTTCGGGACGCAGAGGGGTGACAGGTGTATCAATCAGGGCCGAAAGATAATTCTTGGTGGAATTGAAAAAGTTTATTCCATTCAGCAATTCTTTGTTGAATCCGGCTAAGTATAAACGGCAGTCGGGACTTTGCCGGTGAACATGGACGAATGTTTCGGGCAGTATGGTAACAATGTCGTTTTTTTGTATCTTGTGTTCAGACAGGTGGATAGTTATGTCACACTCACCACGCAGGCAAAGAATAAATAGACAACCATTCATGCGCTGAGGGTAGTGGTAGATATGTCCGAAAGTACCGGTTATGTCAATTTCAGCTGTGAAATCTTTGTTCAGTTTAAAGATGTTAATGTCGTCAGTGTACTTCATAAAAATAAAGAAGACTTTGGTTATACACCACAAATATAGGACAGTTTAAGCAGATTACAAAGAAAATGCTTAAAAATAGACTAATATATCTTACTGTTAGCACTTGTGCACATTTAATAAATGTGAGAACTTTGCATTCGAAAACTAATGTGAAGATTAACAGTATGAAATGTAGAAAATTGTCTATTGTGGCAGTGAGTGTGGTATTGTTCTGTTCATGCGGACAGCAACCTGCTCAGGAACGAGGCCCCCGTCCGGTGAAATTGGCGGAAGTTGCGTCGTTAAATAAAATTGAAAAATCCTATTCAGGCGTAGTGTCGCCCGATCAATTCAGTGATCTTGCGTTTAAAATGTCCGGTCCGTTGGTGGCAATGAATGTACTCGAAGGACAGAGAGTGAAAAAAGGGGAGGTGGTAGCTGAAATTGACCCGACAGATTATAAGTTGGATTATGACGCAAAGAGAGCTTCCTTCCAGAAAGCATCATCGCAAATGCAACGTGCAGAGAAGCTATTGATGAAAAATGCCATATCTATGCAGGAGTTTGAAACGACTCAGGCATCTTATACCAATGCTAAATCTGCTTTTGAAAATGCACAAAACACATTGAATGATACAAAGTTGCGTGCACCGTTTGATGGATTTATCCAAAAGAAATATGTGGAAAATTATCAGCGTGTACAACCGGGACAAGGTGTGGTATGTCTGATTAACCCGGCAAAGTTGCAAGTGGAATTTACCATTCCCGAAACAAATATTGCCTATGTGACTTCTCACGGAAGTATTTTTGTAGAATTTGATGCTTATAAAGGCAAGTTATTTCAGGCAAAGGTAAAAGAGTATGTGGAAGCATCGCAAGACGGTGCCGGAGTTCCTGTATTCCTTTATATTGATGACCCCGAATTTGACTTGAAGAAATATAAGGTATCGGTGGGCTTTTCTTGCCGTGTGGTAGTTAATATTGAAAATGAAACGGTAAAAGGAGGAATTACCGTTCCGTTATCTGCTGTAGTATTTGATAACAATCTGAATAATAAGGTTGTATTCATTTATAATCCTTCTACCCAAAAAGTAGAGAAGCGTAAGATTTATGACGAAGGAACCATTGTGGGACGTAATGATTTAATTGTGACCGGAGAGGTGAAGGCCGGTGAACAAGTAGTAGCTGCGGGAGCTTCTTATCTAGTGGACGGTCAGCAAGTCAAAATATTAACCGAATAAAAGAGGAGAGTACAAATCATGAATATTCCAAAATATTCTTTAGAGAACCAGAAGGTTGTCTACTTTTTTTTGGCTATTTTGTTGATAGGTGGAGTTATCTCCTTTTTTAAATTGCCAAAGAAAGAAGACGCTCCTTTCGTGATAAAGACGGCGGTTCTTGTTACCCAATATCCGGGTGCGAATCCGCATGAAGTGGAGAAATTGATAACCGAACCGATTGAACGTGAGATTCAGTCAATGACTGATGTATATCAGATTAAATCGGAATCTTATTTTGGGCTGTCTAAGATTTCTATTGAGTTACAGCCTACTATCGACCCTGATTATATGCCGGTAAAATGGGATGAACTGCGTCGTAAGGTGGCAAATATCCAGCCGAAGCTGCCTAGCGGTGCATCTACTATCACGGTGAACGATGATTTTGGTGATGTATATGGTATTTATTATGCATTGACAGCCGATGAAGGTTTTTCATACAAAGACTTGCGTGACTGGGCACAGCATATACGTACGCAGCTTACTCCGATTGAGGGTGTGCAGAAAGTGATGCTTTATGGTGAGCAGACAGAAGTAATCAATGTGAAGATATCTACTTCCAAACTATCATCTTTGGGTATTGACCCGACTTCTATCATGGGGATTTTGCAAAAACAGAATGTACAAGTCAATACGGGAGATATCGCTACCGATATTTATCAGTTACGCTTGCGCACAGAAGGTACTTATACTAGTCTTGAAGATATCGAGAACCAGCTGATTGTTAGCAAAGATGGACGTGAAGTACGTTTAGGGGATATTGCAACAGTGGAACGCGGTTATTATGATCCACCTTCAACATTGATGCGTGTCAATGGCAAACGTGCTATCGGCATTGGTGTAGCCAGTGGTGCAAAGGATAATGTGGTTGCTGTTGGTGAAGCCGTGGATAAGAGCTTGGCAGAGATAGAACAATTGTTGCCTATCGGTATAGAATTGTCTTCTCTCTATCCCGAAGACAAGATTGCGGATGAAGCTAATAATGGATTTATTCTCAATCTGATAGAGTCATTGGTCATCGTGATTTTGATTATCTTTGTAGTGATGGGATCGCGTGCCGGTATGTTGATTGGTAGTTCGCTATTGTTTTCTGTAGGAGGTACCTTGCTTATCATGTTAATGTGGGGAGTGGGTTTGAACCGTACTTCTTTGGCTGCATTTATCATTGCCATGGGTATGTTGGTGGATAATGCCATTGTGGTGACAGACAATGCCCAAATCGGAATCAAGCGCGGAAAATCCCGTTATCTTTCTTTGATAGAAGGTGCTATCAAGCCTCAATGGGCATTGCTGGGAGCGACCTTTATTGCTATTTGTTCATTCTTGCCGTTGTATTTGGCTCCTGCATCGGTTGCTGAAATTGTAAAACCGTTGTTTATCGTGTTGGCTGTGTCATTGGGATTAAGTTGGATCTTGGCTTTATGCCAGACTACAACTTTCGGTAACTTTATTTTGCAAGAGGCTACTCCCGGTAGTGAAGGTAAGGATCCATACGATACCAAAATTTATCATAAGTTTGAGAAGCTCTTGACTTTATTGATTAAGCGCCGTTTTATAACACTGACTACTGTTGTTGTTACTTTGGTGCTTTCTCTGGTCATTATGGCAGTTATGCCTCAGAGTTTCTTTCCGAAGATGAATAAACCTTATTTCCGTGCCGATTTGGTATTCCCGGAAGGTTTCAGTATTCATGCGGTAGACGAAGACGTGATGAAGGTGGAAGAGTATTTGGAGAAGAATGAAAAAGTAAAATCTTATTCTGTGACTTTAGGTGGTACTCCGTTGCGTTACTATCTGGCAAGTTCTTCTTTCGGTCCGAAGTCTAACTATGCCAATGTGATGGTGGAAACAAAAGACCCTGAAGATGCTGCCGAAGTAGAACAACAGTTCTATGAACACATGACTCAGAATTTTCCGAATATCATTACCCGTTCGGCATTGTTTGCGTTGTCACCGGTGCCCGAAGCTGCCATTGAAATCGGATTTATCGGTGAAAATCCGGATACGCTGACCGCCTTGGTGGAGCGTGCGAAGAAGATTGCGCATGAATGTGATATGGTGACGGATATACGTTCTAACTGGGGTGATAAAGTGCCGGTATGGAAACCGATGTTCTCACAACAGAAAGGTTTGCGCCTTGGTATTACCCGTCAACAGGTTGCCAATTCGTTCCGTACTGCTACCAATGGCTTGCCGTTGGGCGAGTATCGTGAGGGGGATATTTCACTTCCTATCTTATTGAAGGATGAAGATGCAGAAAATATGAACCTGAATGATGTGAAGAGTGTTCCGGTATTCAGCACTAAAGGAAATTCAGTTAAGGTGGAGCAGGTGATTGATAATTTTTCTTTGGGTTATGATTATAACGTAGTGCGTCGTTTCAACCGTGAACGTTGCATGATGATGCAGTGTGAACCGAAGCGTGGTGCCAATACGATGGCTGCCTTTAAGCAGGTGTTGACCGCCGTACAGGAACAGATGCAACTGCCCGAAGGTTATAAGATGAAATACTTTGGTGAACAGGAGACACAAGATGTAAGTAATGCTGCTTTGGCAAAGAATATTCCGTTGACATTCTTGTTGATTTATGTCGTTTTATTATTCCTTTTCCCGAGCAATTACCGCAAACCGGTATTGATTATGCTGATGTTGCCATTGGTGTTCATCGGTGTGGTATGGGGATTGTTGTTGTTCGGTAAATCTCTTGATTTCTTTGCCATTCTAGGCTTGTTGGGCTTGATTGGTATGAATATCAAGAATGCGATTGTACTGGTAGACGAAATCGGACTTCAACTGAAAGATGGCAAAGGGGCAGTACCTGCCGTGGTTGAGGCTACCAAAACACGTATTGTTCCCGTAACTATGGCGTCGGGAACCACTATTTTGGGTATGCTTCCTTTGTTGGGTGATGCGATGTTTGCAGGTATGGCAGCTACCATTATGGGTGGTTTGTTCGTATCAACCATTCTTACCATCTTCGTGCTTCCGGTGACTTATTGTATATTCTTTAAAATCAGAGCAGACAGATAATGAAAACGAATCTTATATATATACTTGGAATGATGTGCTTGTCCGGCACGGTTTCAGCTCAGACTACCGTAAATTATACGGAGTTCGAACAGAAAGTGTTGGATTATAGTCAGACTTTGAAGCAGAGTGTGTCACAACGTACAGCCATGCAGAAAGCAATGAAAGCTGCGAAAACTGCTTTCTTCCCCGCAGTGGATGCCACGGGTAGTTATCAATATCGTATAAATAAATATGATATGGATTTTGGTGGAATGGCTGTTCCTATGGAGCATGATTCTTACAGTGCCGAAGTGGGAGTTGTCCAACCTATTTATGCAGGAGGTATTTATCATACTTATAAGGCATCACAAATTCAGTCTCAGATAGCTGACAAGTCGGTAGATTTGACCACAGATAATCTTATTTATGCTGCAGAAGCCAGTTATTGGGGCACTGCGGCTCAGAAAGAGATGTATAAAACGATGTGTCAGTATGTGGAAATTATCAGTCAGTTGACCAAAGTGTTACAAGATAAGTATGATGACGGTTATATCAGTAAAACAGATTTGATACAAATGCAGACTCGCCTGAAAGAGGCAGAGTTGCAACGTTCCAGCAGTTATCAGTCTTATCAGATAGCTTTGCAGAACATGAATGTGTTGATGGGATTGGAACCGGATAAAGAAGTAGGTTTGGTTGATTCTATTTTCGTTGAGTTACCATTACCAGCTTATGTCGGTGCTGATGCTGCACTGAATGTTCGTCCTGATTATGCTATTTCTCAGTTGGATGTGGATTATCAAAAAAGACAGGTTAAACTGGCTGCTGCAAAATATAATCCATCCTTGTCTACCGGCTTTAAGGAGACTTGGGGGACACAAATGTTGAACATTTCGGGCGAAACAATGTTTAATAGTAATGTGTATGCTTCTGTCAAGTTGCCGTTGTTCCACTGGGGAGCGCGATTTAAGTCGACGGCTGCACAAAAAGCGATTTTACTTGGTAAGCAGTATGCTTTGCAAGATAAACAAGACCAAATCACGAAAGAGGTAGCCAAAGCATGGACTAGTCTGACAGAAAATACCCGTCAGATAGATATTGCTAAGGAAAACTGCAAGTTAGCAGAAGAGAATTTGGATTTGAATACATTTAGTTATACGGAAGGTAGGCTGACTATTTTGGATGTACTTTCTGCACAGTTGACTTGGGTACAGGCATATACAAATCTTATCCAATCATATTATGAGCAGAAAATAGCATTGGCAGATTATAGGAAAGCAACCGGTATAAGGTATTTAGGACAGAAATAAGTAATTTCAGACCAAAATCTTATAATTTAAAATGCCACTTTAAAGCAGGTTTGGATTATCTTTGCATCCAAATCTGCTTTTTTCTTATATATGAATACATTATGAAGAGATTGTTACTTTTAACATGGATATTCGTATGTATGGCGGGCATATCTTTTGCAACTCCCAGACACAGTGAGTTGTTTGAGTTTCCAACAGATACGATACAACACAAAGACAGCACTGTACGGAAAAGAAGCTTTTTCAATAAGTTTCTTGACTACTTTAATGATGCGAACAAGAATAAGAAGCACAAGAAGTTTGACTTCAGTATCATCGGTGGACCTCATTATAGTACAGATACCAAGTTGGGACTTGGATTGGTAGCTGCCGGGCTTTACCGTTCGGATAAGAATGATACTATTCTTCCTCCCTCCAATGTTTCCCTGTTTGGCGATGTATCTACGGTAGGTTTTTATTTGCTGGGAATTCGTGGTACCCATATTTTTCCACAAGATAAATATCGTTTGGATTATACCTTATACTTTTATTCTTTCCCTTCCAAATTTTGGGGAATGGGATATGATATGGGAAATGTAGATGCCAACGAAACGGATATGGACCGTTGGCAGGCACAGATAAAAGCTAGTTTTTTATTTAAACTGACAGACAATTTGTATTTGGGACCGATGGTAGCTTATGATTATGTGCAT
>ERZ791815.2035-NODE-2035-length-10317-cov-3.026018_pt1 | contig 10317 bp, 4 predicted proteins | sample MGYA00510302_ERZ791815 | MGnify/ENA primary metagenome ERZ791815 (study PRJEB30046, sample SAMN00791995) | human gut metagenome | study: EMG produced TPA metagenomics assembly of the A metagenome-wide association study of gut microbiota in type 2... | reverse complement strand
CGCGCTCGCACTCATCCCGATAGTCCTGAGCCTTGTCTCTGGTTTCACCCTTCTTAGGCCGTCCCGGAGCTGGGCCGGAAAGACGAAAACATTTCTCCCCGGTTCGATTTGGACCGGGGATGAATTTTATAAGAGGTTTGGATCTCGATTTTCCGCAAAATAATGGCAGGCACATTCTTGCCTGCCATTATTGATGCGGTTTTGCCTTTCCCCGCTTACTTCATAGAGCGCGTCAGAAACGCGGCGATCTGCGCGCGGGTGCAGGTGGCGGTGGGGTCGAACTTGCCGCCGCCCACGCCGGTGGTGATGCCGTTTTCCACGGCCCAAGACACCGCGCCTGCGTAGTAAGTGTCAGCAGGGACGTCGATAAAGTTCGCCGCTCTGCCCACCGCAGGCTGGCCCTCGGCCCGCCACAGCATCGTCACCATCTGGGCGCGGTTGATAGCGGCGTTGGGGTTCGCGCCGTCAGAGATACCCTTCTCCTTCGCCCAATTCTGCGCGTTCTCGAACCAAGTGTTGCCGCCGTTCAGATTTGCGTCGTTCTGGCGGGCGAGGATCGTCCAAAGCTGGGCGCGCGTGGTGGAAGCGTTGGGGGCGTAGGTGGTCTCGTTCATGCCGTTCACGAGGCCGCGGGCACTGACAAAATCAATGGCGTCCTTTGCCCAATGATTTCTCGTGTCGGCAAAATCCTTAGAGTTATCAACGATTTTCACGGTCGCACCGCCGTTGACAGTCAACTGGATGCCGTCCTCGGTGGGAATGGAATCCTTCAAAATCTCCTCCGTGCCGTCGGGATGGACAAGCACCGCCACCGTGCCGGGCTTCACGTTGGAAACGGGAATTTCCACCTTGGTCTCGCCGGAATTTTGGGGCAGTTCCACCTTCACCACAGGCGCGGTGTTGCTGTTCCGGGTGGCCTTGACTTCCACAGGAGCCTTCACCGCCTCGCCGTTCTTCTTCGCGTCCTCAACGGCCTTTCCGCTGAGGGTGGTCTCCGCCGTGGTCTGACCGTGCTTGTCGGTCTTGACCGTGCCGGCGGAGCCGTCAGCGGCCTTGGTCTCGGTGACGGAGCTGCCGTCGGGCTTGCTCTCGGTCTTGGAAACAGAGCCGTCCTTCTTGGTCTCGGTCTTGACGGTGGTGCCGTCGGGCTTGGTGACCGTCTCCACCTTCGTACCGTCGGGCTTGGTGGTAGTCTCCGTCTTACCGGTGCTGGCAGAGGGCTTGTCAGAGCTGCTGGAGCCGCCACCACCGGAGGACGAACCGCCGGAACTGCCGGACGAACTACCGCCACCGCCGGAACTGCCGCCCGTAGACCCGCCGGGCTGAGAGGGCGTTGTGCCGCCCGCAGAGCCGCCGTCCGGAGTAAAGCGCCACGTTCCGCGGAACACCACGGTCGTGCCCTCTAAGGTGCCGCCGTCCCAGCCGGAGAAGGCCCATGTGCCGGTCAGGCCGCCGTTCTGCGCGTTGGAGGTCGAATCAGCGGTGAAAGTGGTATCCACAGCGTCCATCGCCTGCTCCACGCTGCGATAAGCCCTGCTGTCGGTGGGCAGCGTCCTGTCGGAGGGGGCTTCGCCCCAGTCATAGCGCACCGTGTAGGTCTTTACCTCCGGCTGCTCCGAGGTCTCCTGATAAACGAAGGTAACCGTGGAGCCGTTGTCCTTCATATTGACAAAGGTGTGGCCGTTCAGGGTCTGAGGCGGCTGCCAGTTCACGCTTGCGCCTGTCGGGACCGGCAGAACGGAGGGTGCGGTGTTGGGCATCGCCGTGCCGTCCTCCAATTCATATTGAATGGTAACGTCAGTGTAGGACTGATTTTCGGTGCCGTCGGTGGCAAGGGTATTCCCCGCCCCGTCCACCACCTCAAAGCCGATGGTATCGCCGCTTTGCAGCTGGGCGTTCTCCGGAATTCGGTAGACAAGAGAGCAGTTGACAAGGCCGGAATCAAAGTCGCTGCCGGTGTATTCCAGCGCGCCCTTGGGCCAGAACTTGGACTTTTCGCTCCAGACGGGAACGGTAAAGACCTTTTCCGCCCAAACGTCTCCGCCGTCTGCCGTGACCGCCCGGCTGCCGTCAGCGTGCTGCACCCACAGGCGCAGCGTCACGGTCTGCTCCTCGGTGTCGGAGAGGTTTTGAACGATGGTGCGCAGCTCGATCTCCTGCCCCTTCATGTCCGGAGAGAAGCGGTTTTTATAGCCACCGCTCAAAAGGCGGCTCTCCCGATCCTGCTGATAATTCCAATAGCCGGAGTACTTTGCATCTCCATAAGCCTCGGGGTTTTCGGTGGGATTTTTATAGTTGCCGGTATACAGCTTCACCTCCGGGACCGCCGCATAGAGGGCGGGCGGGTCGGAGATCAGCTGGCTCATGCGCTTGGTGCCCTGAAGGGTGCACACGTCGCAGAACTCGTTTCTTCTATTCTCCCGCATGAGGCACTCGAAGCTGGAATTGTACACATACGAATCGTCCCTGTGCGGGCAGGAATAGGTGTTACGGAAGCCCAGCATATTCTTCCACTTTACCTGCGTGGGGTCCGCCGTGTGAGAGATATTCAGCGAGGCGCTGTAGGACGCCTCCCCCACGGGGGTCGTGCTGGTGGCGTACTCGTCGCCCAGATGAAACAGTCCGTGTCCCAGCTCATGGCGCAGGATAAACGGGGAGGAGTCGTTTTTCGCGGCTGCCAGGATATAGTGGATGCCGCTTTTTATCTCATCGTGGGAGCCGCCGAAATATTCCCCGCTGTTCGCCAGCACAACGAACTGATTGATGTGCTCATAAACGTAATCATACTGTCTGTATTCATCGGCCTCCGGCATGGTCGTGTTGGGAATGTGCGCATCATGGATCTTTTCAAGGAAGGCCGTGCCTATGATGCGCTCGAAAATGTGGTTTCTCCAGCCTCCGTAGTTGACGGAGATGCCGTTTTTATTCGCCTGAAAAAACGTGCTGCTGCCATTAAAGCCGTCTTTCGACGCCGTGCAGAGCGCGTAGACATTGAAGCGGTCCGCCATGCTGCGGTACGGCTCCGTGTTCAGCGTTTCCCGCCACAGCCGCTGAACATCTTTGACGAAATCCGCCTGCTGGCTTTTGGTGTAGCCCTCGGCACAGAACAGGATCACCATGTTCTCCGTGTCGCTGCGGGGCTTCTGGATCACATACACCGGAATGGTGGGGTTGGCGTACTCACGGTCGGTCGTGTAGCGCTCGCTCATCTCCACCTGAAGATACGTCTCGGTGTCCACATCCCAGTTCCCGTCGCCGGTGTCCCGCTCGGCGGGAGAAAGAGGGGTGCTGTCCGCGGGCTTGCCCGGCGCGGCGCCAACATAGGGATCAGCCGCCGTGCCGCTGCCGGAGGTCACGGCATAATACGCCGCGTCCAGATAGAACGCCGGACGGACGCCGTAGTAGCCCTTGCAGGGCGCGTCGCGTCCGATGCTCCCCTGCGGACTTACATAGCGCATATCGTGGTTGCAGTCCGTCACCGGCGTCCGCAGCCAGTAGCTCCAGTTGACGCCGTTCCGGTTCTGCCCGATGTAGTAGCCGCCGAGGTTTTCATAGACGGTATGGAGCTGCTTGACGTCCAGCAGGAACACCTTGTCGGTGATGTTCTCGTAATGCGCGCCCTCATAGCCGTCCGCCACCGAGCCGATGTCGGTGTTGTAGGGGAGGTCGGTCCCCGGCGCGTCGATGTAGCCCGCGGTGTACTCCGGGTGGGAAACGATGGCGCGCTGCGTCACCGTTTTGATGGCGGCGGCCTCGTCCGGCGTAAAGCCGTTGAGGAAGCCCGCCTTGCCGTCATACGCGCCGCCGCCCAGAATGTACTCGTCCTTGGGCGGGTTGCCGCAGAGCCATTCCACCTGTCCGGCCCCGGCGTCGGAATTGAGCCACGAGCGCATATCGCTGTCCCGCCAGTGGTTGGAGCCGTATTTGCTCCGGTAGCCGCTGCGCCGGTGGGAGCCGCTGTCGGAATTCTCGCTGGTCTGCGCGTCATAGGGCATAGAGTCGCACAGTACCCTGTCCGAGAGCATCAGGGGGCCATTTTCGTCTACACCGACGCAGCGCCACAAAATCGGCTCGCCGTCGTAGCGGCCCAGTTGAATGTAATCGCCGAGCTGAACGCCCGCCTCCGTGCCCGCGGCCCTGACCGGCAGAGGGAGCAGGCCCAGCATCAGGACAGCGGAAAGGAGCAGAGCCGTCACTCTGCCGCTTTTCCTGTTCTTCATGTGTTGTCTCCTTTTTATGATGATTTTGCTTTTGGAGGTTTTATTTTACAGGAAACGACTGAAAAACGCAAGAAAAAATCCCCAATTCCCCGTTCGTTCCCACGCCCGCCTGACGGTGAACGGCACAGACCGTTGGAGCCTTTGTGTGCGCAAAGCCAGAGCGGAACAAAAATAAGCGTCAGACGGTACGCCGCCGTTGTATGTGGCGTCCGCGCCGGATCAGGAGGCCTTTCTCCTGCGGCGGTTTCTGTCGGACATTGGGGCAAAAAGAAGCTATTTGTGATAATCGCTTGATTTGCGGGGAACAACAGTGTATGCTATTCTTTGATATGTGGAGGGAGGTATGGGCTATGTCGTTGAGAGATTTTCGGAAAGAATATCAAGATTTCGTTTTACGTTATGTGCTGCCCCTGATGGGGCTGCCGCAGAGGAACCGCCCACTCATGGACACCTCGGAGCAGAAAACGAATTTAACAGGGGAGCTTCCGGTTGTTATATATGACAGTGAACGCGGCAGCTTGACCTTTACCAACAAACGCTGGCCCATTTTTGGGGTGGAGCGTGTGGAATCGGTCACAGAGGATACGAAACGTCTGGCCGAAAACCTGTGCAGAGCGTTTTTCCAAGTGTCGCCCTACCATCCGGATTCCTTTCGGGAGCGAGTGCCCTTTTATTCTCAGATCCACAGAGAAAAGATTTTTCAACTGGCTGTTCAGCGCGGCATCTGCACATGGCTGTTCGGTTCAAAAAATGACGCGGTAGAAGAACTGATGGATCTGCTGGAAAAATGGGCCGTGCAGACCTACGAGGGCAAAAAGGTCACCTTTGGATTTGTTATTTCGCCGAAAGCTGAACAGGTAAAGCTTCTCAAAAAGGATTGGTTCAAATTTCTTGGCGATGACTACGCCGCGGTTTTGACCGACTGCATTCATTCTGTCATTCAACTGGACAAGGAGTGCAACTTTGTGAAGTTTCTCTCTTTGACAGAGAACGACGGGGCGATCCCGCTGCACAAGGTCTCGTCCTATCTCCCCCTCCGTTTTTCTCAGTGCATCCACGAAAATGTCCATGATGGCGCGATTGGAATATTTCTGCTTAACAATGGTGATATCGTCCTGTCAAAGGATCGCCAGATCAAATTTGTTAAGCGGAATCTGCGGTGGCTGAATTTCAGCTTTGAGGCATTCCGCGCGGCGTCTTGCAGCAGGGGAAATATGTGGGACGGAAAACTGCTGCATGAGATCTACGCCACTATGCTGGATGTCTCCTTTGCGCACACCGGAGGGATCCTCGCGGTCGTAACGGCTCCGGAAGATCTGTGGCGTCCTGAAGCGGAGAATGGCGCTTGCGTTTTGAAAGCATACGACAATCTGCGTATTGAACCGGATGAGAAAGAACTGGGAATGCTCTCGTCAAAGGACAAAGAGATCGTAAAAATCAAGCGTCAGGTACTTAATCTGCTCATCGCCGGAAAAGCCTTTCCTGATCTTGACCGCAAGTTGCGCAGTGAATTAACGGCGATGGACGGCGCGTGTATTCTGTCCGCAGACGGCACCATGGTCGCGTTTGGCGCGATCATACGCAGTGACCCGGAATCCTCCGGCGGTGCCAGAGGTGCAGCCTGCAGGACGCTTTCTCACTATGGTATGGCGATCAAGATCTCAACAGACGGATATGTAGAGATGTATCTTGATCGGGAGAAAGTGATGGAGATCAAGTGAGACGATGGTATGGCAATGGCCGATCCCGCGCATACTATGAAAGTAGTTCCTAAAAACCATAAGAGTCGTCCCCAAAAGTCCGAAGGCCCAGTTCCAAAAATCTATTGACTTTTGCGAAAAACTCTGGTAAAATAAGCGGAACTACAAAGTTGACATGTCGGTGTACCGAGGATGTCAGATTGCCGATAGAGAGTGGCCGGCAATGAACGGCCCTTTCTTGAAAACGGCAAGCAAGACCGGCTTTGCCGGTCGAGTGTCCAGGGCTGCGCTCTGACGCTCAAAAAAACAGCAAGGATCTCATGCGATTGGGAGATCGAGCCTTGCTGTTCTAATGTAAGTGCTCAATATTGTACCTTATCGTCACATGCCCCGCCAGCCCCCCGTTTGATATGCGACCCGGTTTGCCGCTCAATAAGTTCAATCGCTTACCTCCGGACAGGACAAGCGCCCGAGCATCTGCTCGGGCGCTTGCTGCATGCGTTGGATTCTTTAAAAGGCCTTTGTGCCAACAAGTGTATTGCCAGAATAGGCGTACACAAGAATGGAAACATTGCTATCAATATAGGTATCTTCCGTTGTATTGAACACAATGCAGTTTGTACCGTCCTTGACAACGATGGCGTATCCGTCCTCGTTGTAGCTAAGTGCATCCGTATCAATGCCCTTATTCGCTGCAGTGCGTCTATCATAGGCATGGAAAATTTTGAGTGGTGCTTCGGCAGCACTTGCATCCTTGTTCAGCGCAATCAGATACTTCAGACCGTTGGAGACATTCCAAGCTTCATCCCAATTGCTCGGGATCTTAGCAACATCAGCATCTTCCCACGCTTCGCCGTCCAGGGTCCGATAGGTAGCTGCAACATTCAATACCAGCTTGTAAGTATAGCCGGACGCATCATCAATGGCGATGAAGAATTCGTCTGCTCCGGCGTTCTGGGTGACATTGATAGTCTTGCCGTTCAAACAATTGCCAACGATATACTTGTCCGCCTGCTGATAGGAAGTATTCAATTCGGCCGCCTTTTGGCTCTTGGAAGTACCGGGAGCAAAAGCGACGTCGGCAGAGTCTTTGGTAGACTTAATTACAGCATTGGTTGTGCAGTTCGTAACATTAATCGTACCAGATTCATCAAGGCTCTCAATGTAGGCAGAGTTACCGTACAGGAAACCGACAGAACTTGTACCGGTGATCGTACCGTTGTTCGTGCAGTTGATGAAGTTCATTGTGGTGCTGACATTGAAGCACGGGCCGGAACCAATGAGCACACCGGTGCAGGTGCCGGCGTTCTGAAGATTGACATTTACTGTGATATCTTTGAAGTTATAGGTCGCCGGATCGCCATTGGCCGTGTAGATTGCATTGATCACCACAAAGCCAAAGTTATTGCTGTTGGCCTTGGTCAGTTCGGATGTGCTGGTAAAGGTGAGATTTTCGAAGTCCGCGCCGTAGCTCGTGCCCCAGTCAGCGCAGGAGAGCAGGCTGGTAGCCAGCTCCCCCATCGTCACATGGATATTCTTGAAAGCGGCATGTCCGGAAAGTCCAGCAACATTAAAGAGAGCAGCAAATTTTCCGGAAGTGCGGGCACTGGAGAGTTCCTGGTTGCCGCCATCGTATACACCGGCAAATTTCGTGACCTCATCACCGACGGCAACCGCAATATCTGCAGTCTGCTTGAAGCAATAGGGTGCGCCATTGAGCTGATCGATGGCCTTGAACTGCTTGGATGTTGCAATCAGGAACGGATCTTCCGCCGTACCGGTGCCGCCGTCAAAGAGCGCAACGACTTCATATTTGTCATCTTCGAGCTTCTTTGCCGCATAGCCCGGGGCGACAAAGTTGGTGCCTGCGCCCTCAGCGGCACAGTTGGCGGGATTGAATTTTACAAATGTGCCGCCGGTGACGGTGATCTTGGCAGTGCCCTCTGTGCGGTGCTTGTCATAGCAGTTCAGTACGAATTCGTCAGCCTTGGCTGTGTCGGGATACTTCTGCTGAATGGAATAAGCACCGCCCTTAACGGTCAATTCACCTTGATACACATACACGGCATGGATGTTGCCGACAAAGGTACCATTCTCAATGGTGAGCGTTGCACCATCCTGCACATCGACTGCATAGCAGTCATTTTCCTTGGCTTTGAGTGTGCCGTTGCCAGTAATGGTCAAATCGCCGCCGGCGCGGACGGAAAGCAGCGACCAATCATCCGCGCGCTTTTCCCACAGGTCATTTGTGTTGCTGATGGTCTTGCCATTCAAGTCGAGCTTGACAGCCTTTGTAACAATGACAGTTTCAGAGATGTCAGCATCCTTCAGCAGCTTCACTTCGCCGCCTAACAGCCTCCTGCAGCGTCAGATAGTTCTTTCCGTTGATGGAAGCAGCAGCCTGAGCGGGATCGGCGGAACCACAAACGGTGCACTTATGATCCTCCCCATAAGTATGCTCAGCCTTGCCGCTGACGACATTGTGTCCGCAGGTAGCGGCATGCCAGTGATAGGTATCGTCATAGCTCCAGGCATCCGCGTAGCTGTGGCTGTGGCTGCTGCCGCCGCCGGAGCTGCTGCCGCCGGAGGAAGAGCTGCTGCCGGTGGTGGAGCTGCTGCCGCCGCTGACGGTGCTGTCCTTGCCGTTCTTGTCGGTGACGGTGATCTTGCTGTCACCGCTGTTCTTGACATCGGTGTCCTTGGTCTGAACGGTGATGTCCTGATTGGACTCCACCTTCTTCACGGTGCCGTTGCCGGTGACGCTGGTATCCTCCGCATGGTTCTCCACGTTCTTGATAGTGGTGCCATTGCCGGCGTTGACATTTGCGCCGGGGGCATTCTCGGACATGATGACGTTGTCGATCTTGGCGCCGTTCTTGGCCTCGACCGCGCTCTTTTCACCGTCCAGCGTCACATTGTCCGCGGAGGCGTTGTCCAGAATGACCTTGGAGTTGTCGCCGCTGACCGTGATGTCATCGATGTTCTCGCTGCCCTTAACGGTCACTTCGATGTCATTGGTGGGCACGAGCAGCTTGTCCACGCTGCCGGTGACGGTCACATCGTCCGCCACAACGAGGACGATACCCTTGCCGTCGGCATTGACCGTCTCGCCGGCCTTGTCCGCATAGGTGCCGATGGAGCGGTCAAGGATCGTGACGGTGGCCGCACGGGTGATGTTGTTCTGAGGAGCCAGCTGGTCGGCAGTCACGCCGCCCACAACGCCCGCCTCGATCAGAGCAGCCAGCATACCCTGAGCATAGGACGCCACCTGTGCGGCGTCGGTATATTTCGTCAGGTCGGGGTTTTCAATGGGCTCGATACCCAGAGCGCGGCCCAGCATGACCATGGCGCGCTCACGGGTGATGGGTGCGTTGGGGGTCACGGTGCCGTTGAGGTTGCCTTTGAGGATGCCGGCCGCCGCGCAGCGGTTGATGGCGTCGTAATGCCAGGCATCGGGAGTATTGTCGGAGAGGCCCGCGTCCTTGGCTGCTGGCAGCTTCAGGAGTCTTGCGAGAATTGCTGCGAAGTGGGCGCAGGTGAGCTGCCCGTTGGGGTTGAACTTACCATTATTGCCCTGAATGATGCCGTGGCCGCTCCAACGTTCGATGGATGCCTCAGCCCAGTGTCCCGCGATATCGCCGTAAGTCGGCTCTACCGCGCTTGCGCCTACCGTGAGCAGACTGACTGACATGGCAAACGCAAGAAAGATTGATAACAGTTTGCGTTTCATCTTTTCTTTTTTCCTCCTAAGAATGTATATATATTTCCGCGGCTCCCCGCGGTTGAGTACCTATTATAATTAGTGTGTCGGCTTCTCCGACCGCCCGGCTAAGATCGCCGTACATTGGCTCAGCGGCCTGCCTGCGCAGACAGGGCAGCCGCAGCGCTGTTTTCCTGTACGGCTGCTGATGACCGATTTCCACGCATGGCCGTTTTCACACAGCCACCATGCCTTCCGGCTGCTGCCGGGCGTCACCTGCTGCGGCGTGAAGCTGCCATTAAGGGTCGGATGCCATTGCGACGCAATCACCGGCTCCTTGGTCTCCAGATCATTAAATCCCGGCAGGACCTTGCGGTTGGTGCAGTACGGGCAATCGCTTTCTCTGTTCACACGGTGGGCGATGACCGCACAGAAGGAATGCCCCTTGTCACAGAGCCACCACACGCGGCGATTGGAATATGCGCTCACCGCCTCCGGCGTCAGCGCACCGTTCTTTTTCCGATCCCACTGTTCAGCAAGCTGCGGATGCAGCGAAGCGAGATCATTGAATCCGGACAGGACCTTTTGTCCCGCGCAGAACGGACAGCCTGCGTTTGATGTGACGCGGCTGGCAACGCTCGCCTGCCAGCTATGTCCTTTCGGACACCTCCACCAGACCTTCCGGTGTGCTCCCGGC
>ERZ791815.2028-NODE-2028-length-10386-cov-3.252251_pt1 | contig 10386 bp, 7 predicted proteins | sample MGYA00510302_ERZ791815 | MGnify/ENA primary metagenome ERZ791815 (study PRJEB30046, sample SAMN00791995) | human gut metagenome | study: EMG produced TPA metagenomics assembly of the A metagenome-wide association study of gut microbiota in type 2... | reverse complement strand
TATCCCGGAGTCCGTCATCTCGTCGTCCGCGCAGGAATTCGTGAACGTGCAGATGTACTACAGCCCGATCTGGTTCGTCATCAACAGCCTGTGCCTCGCCATCGGCACCTTTGTCATCTGGTTCGGCATCTTCTACTGGTTGGCCAGCCCGAAGGGCAAGGTCGCCTTTGAGAAGGTTTTGTGGATGCTCGTCGGCGTCGCCATCGTGGATTTCATGTTCTTCGGCAAGTACCTCGGTGTGCTCTCGTCCACGCTCAGCTTTGAGGGCGGCATGCAGTTTGCGCCGGCCGAGCTCTGGGGCAACCTGCTCGCAATCGCGGCCACCGCCGGCGTCATGTATCTGGTCTATCGGCGGTGGAGCAAGCATGTATTCAAGGCAGCGCTCGCGTTCATTCTGGCCATTGCCATCATGCTGCCGATCAATATCGGCAGCATCCACTCGCAGATCAAGAGCATCCGCCAGACGATGGAAGAGAGCGGCGGTGTGCCGGAATACACCATGAGCAAGACCGGCAAAAACGTCATCGTGCTCATGCTCGACCGCGCCGTGGGCGCATTCCTGCCGTATATTTTCAACGAAAAGCCGGAGCTCCAGGCGCAGTTCGACGGCTTCACCGCTTATACGAACGTCGTCTCCACCGGCGCTTTCACGAACATGGGCACGCCCGCGCTCATGGGTGGATACGAATACACGGTCGACCAGATCAACCTGCGCAAAGATGAAAAGCTGGTCGACAAGCACAACGAAGCGCTCAAGATGATGCCGGTCCTGTTTGACCAGAACGACTTTGACGTCACGGTCTTCGACCCCATCTACGCCAACTACCAGTGGGTGCCCGACCTGTCCGTCTTCTCCGATTACCCGGACATTCACCGCTATATCACCTTCGGCGCCTTTGAATCGGACATGAGCCCGAAAAACTGGGTCAGCGCGAATATGCGCAATTTCTTCGGTTACAGTCTCATGAAGGTGTGCCCCGTCGCTGCGCAGTCCATCCTCTATGACAACGGCAACTATAACCGCAGCAGCGTGCAGACGGAGGAGGAGGAAAATTTCGTCGAGCAGACGATCACCAGCCCCCACACCGCCACCGGCATGGACGCCACGTTCCTCAAGGGCTACCATGCACTGACCCATCTCCCGACGATCACGCAGACCACCAAGAGCGGGGACAACACGTTCCTGTTCATGACCAACGACACCACGCACTCCCCCGTGCTGCTGCAGGAGCCGGATTATTCCGTTGCCGGCACCATTGATAACACGGAGTATGACAAAACGCACGCGGACCGTTTCACCGTTGACGGCAAGTCGATCACCATGGAGGAGGATGTCCAGTTTGCGCACTATGACCCCAACGTGGCCTCGCTGATGCAGCTCGGCAAATGGTTTGACTATATGCGCGAAAACGGCGTGTACGATAACACGCGCATCATCCTCGTCGCAGATCACGGACGCGGCCTGTACCTCAATTGGGATCGCGTTATCGACAACGGCCCCGATACGGACTTTTTCTTCCCCCTGCTGATGGTCAAGGACTTCAATGCCAAGGGCTTCTCGTTCTCGGACACGTTCATGACCACGGCCGACGTGCCGACACTGGCGACAAGCGGGCTGATCGACAACCCGACGAACCCCTTCACCGGCAACGCCATCAATGCAAACGCCAAATATGACCGGCCGTTTTATGCATTCATGTCCTACGATTGGGACACTTCCAAAAACAACGGCAACCAGTTCTTCCCCGGCACATGGTACCGGGTTGACAATCAGAATGCGCGCGACAAGCGCAACTGGGTCATGGTCGGTGAGAACACCGTCCTGCCGGACGCCCTGCGCTGACCCCGCCGCGCCCATGCGGCGTGTGGATTGAAATTGCGGCCACAGGCTTAAGTACTGCCGGCAGATCCTGTCGCGCCCCCACCGGGCGCGTGGATTGAAATAGCTGCTCCACAGTCTCAAGCAGCGCCTCCATGTCGGACGTCGCGCCGCGCTCCTGCAAAGCGCGGCCGCCAAACCCAAACAGCCAAAATGCCCCCGGACGGGAACCCGTCCGGGGGCATTTTCACAGCTCAAATCTCAAACAACGACCGCCCCGAGGGCCAGCAGCCCTCGGGGCGGTGTTTGTCTGCTCCATTCCAGCTGACAACATTTCAATCCCCGTTTTCCTTCGTGCGAACGAAAACGACGGCTATACAATACCACACCGACCGCGTCCTGTCTATCAAAATTTGCGAAAAGTATCCATTACATCTTACAACGAAATATTTTTTGTTGACAGGCTGGTAATTTTATGCTATCATTTCGTCAGATAATGTAATCGGCGGGATCTTTTTGAAAAACCGCGCGCAATTTCCAGGGTTTTCGACCGTTCCCGACTGGCTGCGCGTAATTGTCCTGTTTATCGGACACACCGCTTGCTATTCTGAAGTCATTAGGAGGGGATGTATGAAATATCTTGCACATATCGCGGACGACGGTCGGGAGCAGACCGCGCAGGCACACTGCCGGAAAGCGGCGGAATATGCAGCCGCGGCACTGCGGCAGGTACGGCTGGCGTGCCTCGCCGCGCTGGCCGGCCTGCTGCACGACATGGGGAAGTTCAAGGAGGCCTACCGGCTGTATCTGCGGCTGGCCGCCGCAGGAGACCCCGCGGCCGTGCGTGGCTCGGTCAACCATACGTTTGCGGCCGTGCGCTTTCTCCTGCAGCGCTACCACAAGCAGGGCGGCGATCCAATCCGAAACCTGACCGCCGAGCTGCTGGCCTGCGCCGTCGGTGCACACCACGGCCTGTTTGACTGCATCGACGACCGGCGGCGCTGCGGTTTTCTGCACCGGTTGGAGCAAGAGGATATCGATTACGAGGAATCTCTGACCAATTATCTGGCACAGTGTGCGGATCTGGAGGAGCTGGACGCGCTGTTTGCGCAGGCAGCGGCAGAGGTCGGGCGCTGCATGGAAAAGCTGCAGCCGCTGGTGCAGGACGAATACGGTGTGGAAGGCGATTTTTATTTTGGCCTGCTGATGCGGCTGCTGCTCTCCGCCGTTATCGAGGGCGACCGCCGGGACACGGCGGAATTTATGAATCATATGACCTATCCCGCCTTCGCGGACGGTGAGGCGCGCGCCGCCATGTGGGACACCTTGCTTGCACGCATGGAGCAAAAGCTGGGCGAGTTTTCGTGCGATACGGACATCGCACGCGCCCGGCGGCAGATCTCGGAGCAGTGCCGCGCCTTCGCCGCACAGCCGGGCGGCGTCTATCGTTTGAACGTGCCGACCGGCGCCGGAAAAACGCTCAGTTCCCTGCGCTACGCACTGGCGCACGCGAAGATCTGGAACAGATCCCGCATCATTTTTACGTCGCCGCTGCTGGGTATTCTGGAGCAGAACGCACAGGTCATCCGCAAATATGTCGGTGATGACCGGCTCATCCTCGAGCACCACTCCAATGTTATTCACACAAAGGAAACCGCCGAGCGGCTCGACGAGCTGGAACTGCTTGCGGAAAACTGGAACTGCCCCATCATCCTCACAACGCTGGTGCAGCTGCTCAACACGCTCTTTTCCGGCAAGACGACCTGCATCCGCCGCTTTCAGGCACTGTGCAACAGCGTGGTCGTGATCGATGAGGTGCAGACGGTTCCAAACAATCTGCTGACGCTGTTTGATCTCGCCGTCAATTTTCTGGTCACGGTCTGCGGGGCGACCGTTGTCCTCTGTTCGGCGACGCAGCCCTGCCTCGAAGCGGCGGCACATCCGCTGCAAAACGCAGATCGGCAGATCGTCCCGTATGACACGGCCCTTTGGTCGGCCTTCCGCCGGACGCAGATCATCGACAGCGGCAGCCGGCGGCTGGACGAGATCCCGGAATTTGTCCTGCAGGTGCTGGAGGATGCGGACAGTCTGCTGATCGTCTGCAACCGCAAGGACGAAGCGGAGCGGCTCTATCGCGCGCTGCGCGCCGGGCCGTACCGCTGCTTTCATCTGTCGGCCGCCATGTGCATCGCTCACCGGCGGCAGACGCTGCAGGCACTGCAGAACGCACTGTACGCGCTGAACGCGCCGGGCGCAGATCACGAAAAAGTGATCTGCATATCGACCCAGGTGATCGAGGCCGGCGTGGACATTTCCTTCGCGCGCGTCATCCGCCTGGCCGCCGGCATGGACAGCATCGTGCAGGCCGCCGGCCGCTGCAACCGCAGCGGTGACTGCCCAACGCCCGCGCCGGTGCACATCGTGCAGTGCGCGGACGAGAATCTCGGGCACCTGCGCGAAATTCAAATGGCCAAGGACGCATCCCTGCAGTTGCTGGAAGCGTTCCGGCAGCAGCCGGAGCAATACGGAAACGACCTTACCTCCGACGCTGCGATCCGCTACTATTACCGCCGGCTGTACGCAGCCATGGCCAAGGGCTATCAGGACGACACAGTCCAGCTGAATGGAAAATACGTAACACTCTATTCCCTCCTGTCTGACAACCGGGACTTCGCCGATGCGGATTGTCCGGCCAGCGGGCGATATCTGCTGCAGCAGGCGTTCCGGATCGCGGGCGCAAAGTTCGAAGTGTTTGACGGCGAGACGACCGACGTGATCGTCCCGTATGAGGAGGGCCAGCAGATCATTCTGGAGCTCGGGCAGATCGACCCGCAGCGCGATCCGGCAAAGCTGTACGCGCTGCTCGAGCGCGCCAAGCCCTATACCGTCTCCCTCTACAGCTGGCAGCGCACCAAGCTGGAAAAGGAGGCGCACGCGCTGATCCCCAAATGCGGCGGGAGCATCCTGGTGCTGCAGGAGGGATACTACGATGAAAATACCGGCCTCGTTCCGGAGGCCGGACAAATGGACTACATGGAGGTGTGAACAAGATGGGAAAACCGGAACATCCCAATATCGTGGAGTTTCAGGTGACCGGGGACTATGCGCTGTTCTCCGACCCGATCCTGCGTGTCGGCGGCGAAAAATGCAGCTATCAGGTACCGACCTATGAGGCACTCAAGGGCATCCTGTCCTCGGTCTACTGGAAACCGACGCTCATCTGGTATATTGACGCCGTCCGGATCATGAACCCCATCCAGACGGAGGTGAAGGGCATCCGGCCGATCAAGTACAACGGCGGCAACGAGCTGGCTTATTATACTTATCTGAAGCACTGCTGCTATCAGGTGCGCGCCCACTTTGAGTGGAACGATAACCGCCCGGAGCTTTCTGCCGACCGCAATGAAAACAAGCACCATAATATCGCCCGGCGTATGATCGAAAAGGGCGGCCGGCGCGACATTTTCCTCGGCACCCGGGAATGTCAAGGTTATGTGGAATCATGCCGCTTCGGGGAGGGCAGCGGCGCCTATGACGCACTGCCGGAACTGAGCTTCGGGCTGATGTATCACGGCATCACCTACGCCGATGAGGCCTATTCCGACGAGACCCGCGAACAAATGACCGCCCGATTCTGGCATCCGGTCATGCGGTACGGCGTCATCGCGTTCCCGCGACCGGACGACTGCCCGCTGCACAAGCTGCTGCGGGCCATGGAAATGAAGCCGTTCGGCGAAGCGCTCGGCAACTTCACCGGGCTGAAGGAATTCGGGGAGGTGGAGTGAATGGGCCTGCTGCAAAAAGCGGTGGAGACCTATGATGCGCACGCGGCGCAGGTCGGTAAGATGCAGGAAGGGCACGAGGCGCTGGCCCCGGTGTCGCATATTCTCACGAGCGCGCAGATCGAGATCACGGTCAACGCAGCCGGCGAACTCGCAGATGCGCGTGCAGTGGATAAAAAGGAGTCCAAGATCATCATCCCCGTCACGGAGGATTCCGGCGGCCGCACCAGCGCCCCCTGCGCGCATCCCCTGTGCGACCAGCTGTGTTATCTGGCCCCCTATGACGAAAAGCGCCACCCGCTGTATCTCGAGCAGCTGGAGCGCTGGGCGGCTTCGCCGTACAGTCATCCCATGCTGCAGCCGATCCTGACATACGTGCGCCGCGGAACGATCCTGACGGATCTGGCAGCCCGGGGCATCATCCGGCTCAACGCGCAGGGGAAGCCGGAAAAGGAAAAGCTGCTCGTCCGCTGGCAGGTGATCGGCATCGGGGAAGACAGCGGCCCCTGCTGGAAGAGCCAAGCGCTATTCGATGCGTATATTGCGTGGTACGCGGCTCAACGCGCGGAAACCGATGCGGCCCTGTGCATGATCACCGGCAGCAATGATGTTCCAGCCAAACAGCACCCGAAGGGCATCATCCCCTTCAACGGAAACGCCAAGCTGATCTCTGCCAACGACAGCAGCAACTTCACCTATCGCGGGCGCTTTACCGACGATGCGCAGGCCGCAACGGTCGGCTATATTGCCTCCCAAAAGGCGCACAACGCGCTGCGCTGGCTGGCGGCGGAGCAGGGCGCGCGCGTGGGGTTCGGCGGGCGTACTTTCCTCTGCTGGAACCCGCAGGGAATCCAGATCTGCCACCCGGCCACCCCGCTTCGCCCCGCATCCGTTGAGACAAAGCCGTCGGATTACAAAGAGGCGCTGCAAAAAGCGCTCGACGGCTACCGCAGCGAGCTGCCGGAGCAAAACGCCGGCGTCGTCATCGCGGCGTTCGACGCCGCAACGACCGGCCGCCTCTCCCTGACCTATTATAACGAACTGCTGGGCTCGGACTTCCTGCAGCGTCTGTACGACTGGGACGAAACGTTCTGCTGGTGGGCACGAGATTACGAGGCGAACGGTTATCTGATCCTGTCGCCGTCGCTGTATCAGATCGTCAAATGTGCCTTCGGCACCCAGCGTATTGAGAATAACAAGGCCCGGCTCGTGCCGGATGACCGCGTGCTGCGACAGCAGATGCAGCGTCTGGTGTCCTGCCGGGTCGATAAGGCAAAATTCCCGGCGGACATCGTGCAGGCGCTGGTTGAGCGGGCCTCGACCCCGCTGGCATACGCCCCAAGCGTCCGCGAGCGGCTGCTCACCGCAGCCTGCGCCGCGATCCGGAAATATCATCACGACTATTTTGAGGAGGAGTTGCAAATGGAACTGGACAAAGGCCGCACCGACCGCAGCTATCAGTATGGCCGCCTGCTCGCCGTGCTGGAAAAAGCGGAGTGGGATACTTATGATAAATATGACAAGTACGACAAGGAAAAGAGCCGAGACCCGAACGCGATCCGGCTGCAGGCCATGTTCCGCCGCCGACCCCTGCACACGTTCGGCATCGTCAACGATCAGCTGGAGCGGGCCTACTTCCCGCGCCTGAAGCCCGTCTCCCGCAGCTATTACAAACGCCTGATCTCCGAGATCGTGGAGATCATCTACGCCTGCCCCGAATCCGAGTGGGACAAGCCCCTGGAGGACACCTATCTGATGGGTTATTACCTGCAGCGCAAGGACCTGTACACAGCCAAAACCGAAAAAACGGGAAATACCGACGAGGAGGAGAATTGAACATGAGCACCCTGAATCACAAAATCGACTTTGCGGCTCTGGTCTCGGTCACGATGGCCAACAGCAACGGCGACCCGCTCAACGGCAACCGCCCCCGCACCGACTATAACGGCCACGGGGAAATGTCCGACGTCTGCATCAAGCGCAAGATCCGCAACCGCATGCAAGATCTCGGAAACACGATCTTCGTGCAGTCCGAGGACCGCTGCGACGATGGATTCGGCAGCCTGAGCGAGCGCGCCTCGGCGGTCATGAAGGGCATCACCGACCGCGACGAATACGCGAAGAAGGCCTGCGAGACATGGCTGGATGTGCGCACGTTCGGGCAGGTGTTCGCATTCAAGGACAGCAAGGGGCTCTCTGTTGGTGTTCGCGGCCCGGTATCCGTCCATCAGGCGGTCAGCCTGTCGCCGGTCGAGATCGAGTCACTACAGATCACCAAGAGCGTCAACGGCGAAAAGAAGGCTAAGGGCGAGGCCCGCGCTTCCGACACCATGGGCGCCAAGCATTTCGTTCGCTTCGGCCTTTATGAGATCAAAGGCTCCATCAACGTGCAGCTTGCGGAAAAGACCGGCTTCACGCAGGCAGATGCCGAGACCGTCAAGGAGTGCCTGCGCACGCTGTTTGTAAATGACGCTTCCTCCGCGCGGCCGGACGGCTCTATGGAGGTCATCAAGCTCTTCTGGTGGGAACACAACTGCAAGGACGGACAGTATTCCTCCGCCAAGGTGCACCGCTCCCTGCAGGTCAAACTTAAAAAAGACGATGCGGGCAAAGACAGAATCCCCGCCTGTGCGGATGATTATGACATCACGCTGCTCCCGCTCGACGGTCTGGTTCCGGAAGTGATTGACGGTGTATGACCCCGATGACTGCCTGATGATCTCCGGCCTGCAGCACTTCCGGTTCTGCCGGCGGCAGTGGGCGCTGGTCCATATCGAGCAGCAGTGGGCGGAGAATCTGCGCACCACGGAGGGCGCGCTTTTGCACGAGCGCGCCCACGATGAGCAATTTCGCGAAAGCCGCGGCGACACGATCATCACGCGCAGCCTGCGCGTTTACTCGCTGACGCTCGGCCTCACCGGCCAGTGCGACGTCGTGGAGTTTCACCGGGACGAGCGCGGCGTGCCGCTGCACGGATATGAGGGCACATGGCTGCCGTTCCCGGTCGAATACAAGCGCGGCCGCGCCAAACAGGACGGCTGCGACGAGCTGCAGCTATGCGCCCAGGCCATGTGTCTGGAGGAAATGCTCTGCTGCGAGATCCCGGACGGCGCACTCTTTTATGGGGAAACGCGCCGGCGCGTGCGCGTGCCCTTCCCGCCGGAGCTTCGGGAAGAGGTGCGCACCGACGCCGCGCAGATGCACGATCTCTACCGCCGCGGCCGCACGCCACAGGTAAAGCCCACGAAAAGCTGCAGCGCCTGCTCGCTCAGGGAGCTGTGTCTGCCGCGCCTGTCAAGGACCGGCTCGGTGCAGGCTTACCTGCGCGCCAACATGGAGGATGCACCATGAAAAAGCTGCTCAACACGCTGTTTGTCACCTCAGAGGACGCATACCTGAGTCTCGACGGGGAAAATATCGTCGTCAGCCGCGACCGGCACGAGATCGGCCGCTTCCCGCTGCACACGCTCGCCGGGATCGTCAGCTTCAGCTATGCCGGAGCCTCCCCGGCGCTCATGGGCGGGTGCGCAAAGCGCGGCGTCGGGCTGACGTTCTGCACGCCCGGCGGCCGCTTTCTCGCCCGGGCCGTCGGCGAAGAAAACGGAAACGTGCTCCTGCGCCGAATGCAGTACCGCGTGGCTGACGACCCGGCGCAGAGCTGCCGCATCGCGCGCAATATGATCTTCGGCAAGCTGCACAACGCCCGCTGGAGCATCGAGCGCACAAAGCGCGACCACGCCCTGCGCGTGGACACGCAGCGCCTCCAGACCGCCATCGACCAGATCAAGGGGCTCTATCCGCTCGTCGCGGAGGAGACGTCGCTCGACACCCTGCGCGGCGAGGAAGGCGCCGGCGCCAAGGTGTACTTTGATGTTTTCGACGACATGATCCTGCAGAACAAGGCCGACTTCTTCTTTCACGAACGCAGCCGCCGGCCGCCGCTGGATAACGTCAACGCGCTGCTGTCGTTTGCGTACAGTCTGCTCGGCAGCGACTGTGCCGCCGCGCTCGAGAGCGTCGGGCTCGATGCCTATGTCGGCTTCCTGCACCGGGACCGCCCGGGGCGGACCTCTCTGGCGCTGGATCTCGTGGAGGAGCTGCGGCCGTGCTTTGCCGACCGGTTCGTGCTGTCGCTGATCAACAACCGCGTCATCGCTGCGACCGACTTTGTGCGCACAGACAGCGGCGCCGTACTGCTCACGGATGCAGGGCGAAAGAAGTTCCTGCGCGCCTGGCAGGAACGCAAGCGGGACACGATCACGCATCCGTATCTCAAAGAGAAGATCTCCTGGGGTCTGGTACCGTATGTGCAGGCACTGCTGCTCGCGCGGTATCTGCGGGACGATCTGGACGCCTACCCGCCATTTTTGTGGAAGTGAGGTGCCAGCCATGATGGTACTCATTACCTATGATGTCAACACGGAGGACGCAGCCGGGCGCCGCCGCCTGCGCCAGATCGCAAAGCAGTGCGTGAACTATGGGCAGCGCGTGCAAAACTCCGTTTTCGAGTGCCTGCTGGATGCCGCGCAGTGTAAACAGCTGCAGCACAAGCTGTGCTCGATCATGGATGAATCCGTGGACAGCCTGCGCTTTTACTACCTTGGGGATAAGTATCACACCCGCATCGAGCATTTCGGTGCCAAAGCGGGCTATGATGCCGAAGGCGCGCTGATAATCTAGCGGTATTGGGTGCGAAGTACAAGCGCGCAGAAAGTTCCGGAACCTTCGCACCCCAAAAAGGCCGAAAATGCGTGAATGTAAGCAAGCTTTTGCTTTATTTTTCCT
>ERZ791815.1996-NODE-1996-length-10519-cov-7.317565_pt1 | contig 10519 bp, 7 predicted proteins | sample MGYA00510302_ERZ791815 | MGnify/ENA primary metagenome ERZ791815 (study PRJEB30046, sample SAMN00791995) | human gut metagenome | study: EMG produced TPA metagenomics assembly of the A metagenome-wide association study of gut microbiota in type 2... | reverse complement strand
CGGCCTCTTGAACCCCATTCAAGCGCGCTACCAAAACTGCGCTACACCCGGATATTTGTTGTGGCTCATCGCTCACAGCTCCATTAGTATACCCGCTATAGGCCGTTTTGTCAAGCACTTTTTTTATTTTTCTTGGATTTTTTCTGGATTTTTCGCTCATCGTCCAGAAGCTCTCGATGGTGCGTCCATTTCATTTTCGGTGACTGCCATTGCCACGGCAAAGACGCTGTGGGCGCCCGCATCCAGCAGTGCCTGCGCACAGGCTGCGGCGGTAGCGCCGGTGGTGATGACGTCATCCACCAGCAGCACCCGCTTCCCTTCCACGAGTTCCGGTCCCTGTGCCCGGAAGGCACCGGCTGCATTTGCCAGACGTTCGTCCAGCGAGAGTCCTGCCTGATGACGTCCGGCCCGGACGCGGCAGAGCGCCTTTGGCAGCAGCGGGAGACCCAGCGCATGGGCCAGAGGCTGCGCCATCCGTTCCGGCACATTGTAGCCGCGCCGACGGCTGGTGGCAGGCACCGGAACGATGCAGTCGTAACCGATGGCCGCACCTGGGATCAGGCCCGGCACCAGCTCTGCAAAGTGCATCTCCACCTCTGCCCCGAACAGCCGGGCCGTCATCTCCACGCCAAGCTCCACCGCTGTCCAGCTTTCGCCTTCGTATTTGGCACGGAGGATGGCGCTGCGGACGACGCCCTCATACCGGTAGGGCGCAGCCGCCCCGTCCAGAGCACCCAGATAGTGGCGGCTCACGTCCAGCCGCATGACCGGGCCGCGGCGCAGCTCTTCCAGCCGCGGTGTACACACCTCACAGAGCGGCAGCGTTCCCAGCACCCTGCGGCAGAAGGGACACCGCCTCGGGAAAAGCAGCTGGCGCATCTGCCGGGCAAGCTGCGCGGAGCGGCTGTAATAACCTGCCATCAGTCTTTTTTGACGGCGACGATGATACGCACCTTTTTGCCAGCGGCGCAGCCAAAGTTGTCGTACCAGCCGGTAAGATAGTAATCATCGGAGTTGACGGAAGTGAGCTTGGTGTAGTAATATTGACCCTTGTACCACAGGTAGACCTGCGTATTATCGGCCATTTCAAACCTTTCGCCCTTGGAGGAAAGGACGCTGGCCGCACCCACCTTGTCGATCTTCATGGGCATCAGCTGCACCATGTTGCGGACAGAGCCGGTCGTCTCCTGGCAGACCGCGATGCCGCCGGCCAGAACAGGATACTTGATGGAAGTGCTCAGACTGACCTGCTGGCCGCTGACGTAGCCGATATAGGTCGCACCGCTGCCGATGAAGTTGAATATCTGGCTGACGGGAGTGCCGGTGATCTTGGCGATCTGCTGGAAGCCGAGGCCCAGAAGTGCGCCGGTGTTGCTGGTCAGGCGCTCCCATGCCGTGCTGAGGATGTCGCCGGAGATAACGCCCCACAAGATCTCTGTGGTGGTGGGTACCATAATGCTCTTCACCTGACTGACGACTGCATCGGTATCAATGGTGCCGTCACCCGGCTCAGACTGGATGGCGCTGAGAAGGGTGCTGTAGTTGGCGGCGACATTCTTCACATCGTCCAGCACACCGTAGTACCACAGGTCGCCGGTCACATCGTTCAGAATAAGCGTGTCGATCTGCCCCTGCGGATTGGTGGTGTAGTAGCGGACATCGGAAGCCTTTAAGTTTACCCCCGATAGGCGGCTGGGACGAACCGTCCCAGCCACACCCCCTGTACTCGTATCAAGGATCTGCACGTCATCTGCCAGGGCCATATCGCCCAGCGCGGTGGCGTTCTCGTTCACAGTGCCGCTGACGGAACGCTCATCGATTTTTTCCACGCTCTCGCCTTCGGGGCTGACCCGCACTTCCACCAGCCAGCCGGTGGGAAAATTCAGGCTCTTGTCTACATTCACTTCGCGGGCAAGGCCGTCGGTACACAGGACCTTGACGGTCTGAAGCACATCGGCACTGTTGTCCTCGTCGATAAGGTTGCGGGCGGACGACTGCACCACGCCGTAAAAGACCTCGTCGGCCTCCTCGCCGGTGATGATGCCTGCGGCCACATTATTCATGCCCAGCAGCAGAGTGACCACCTGGCCGACACCGCCGCCGTTGAGAGAAGACACCTGGGAAGCAATGGCCGTACTGCCCAGCGTATAGGACGTGCCTGCCACCGTGATGGAAGCGGGGGCGCTGGCCGAGGGAGACACCTCGGTGATGCGGCCTGCGGCACGGCGGGTATAGACCCACAGGGTCTTGAGGCTCTCGCTGTAGTAGTAGACGTCGTATTTGTTCAGCTCTGCGGAGCCGGAGACCTTATCGTTGCGGTAGACGCTGGCAGGGACGAAGGGCAGCACCGTGCTCTCCGAAGCCACGAAGGGACCTTTCAGGCTGCTGAGCAGGATGGTGGAGCCGTCCACCTGACCATTGCTCACGGTAAAGCCAAGGGTCGTGCCGTAGGCCGAGCCGCTGGCGTTGTTGGCGGTGAGGGCATTGTAGAGCAGGACGGCGCAGTCCTCGTAGTTCATCGCTTCGCCCTGACGGCGGTCGAGGCCGGCACGCAGGCCGATTTCGCTGGCCTTGTTGAGCTGGGCGTTGGGAAACGCGCCGCTCAGGTCGGTCATCTTATAGCCCATCAGCTTGAGCACTGCAGTGCATGCTTCTTCCAGCGTGACGGCGTTGTTCGGGCGGAAGCTGCCATCGGTGTAGCCGTTCATCCAGCCCTGCTGCACGGCGATGCGGACATAGGGCGCCCATGCCGAGGAGCCGGGCAGGTCGGTGTAGAGGGTACCCACTGCCCCCTGAGAAGAGACGCTCTCCCGGTAGGTAGAGTAAGAGGTCAGCATTCTGGCAAATGCGCCGCGGGTCACGGCTGCATTCAGTGCGCCGGACTGCTCGGAATCCATAGCACCCAGCGTGATGGCAAACTGGACGGCGGTGTTGTTGCCCGCAGCCGATGCCGGCATCACCAGCATCGACACCGCGATGCTGACCGCCAGCAGAAATGCGAGAAGACGTTTTTTCATTGTGATCTCCTTATAAAAAATGTTAAACCTCTCAGTCTCGCTTCGCTCGACAAGGCCGGGTTGCGGCACCCAGCATCCGCTGCGCATTGCGCGCGTCTTGCTGGCCGCTGCCCCAACAACGACTCCCTGTTTCCGCCACTGGCGGCGGTCGTCGTTGTTGCCCCTACCGAGGGGAGCCTCTGGCGAAGAGAGAAAGCTTTCCGTACTGCCAAGGCCTCCCCTCGTCAGGGGAGGTGGCTGCGCCAAAGGCACAGACGGAGAGGTTAATCATATCTCAACGCGTCGATGGGGTTGAGCCGCGCGGCGCGTTTTGCGGGCAGATAGCCGAACAGCACTCCGATGAATACCGAGATGCCGAAAGCTGCCGCGATGGAGTTGAAGGACGGGCTGACCGTGATGTCCATGCCATCGGTGAACATGGGCAGCACCTGATTGGCGATGGCCGACACGATGTAGCCGAGGACGATGCCCAGCGTGCCGCCAAGAGCCGAGGTAGTGGCCGCCTCGGTGACGAACTGGGCCAGAATGGTCTTTTCCTTTGCGCCCATGGCCTTGCGGATGCCGATCTCACGGGTGCGCTCGGTGACGGACACCAGCATGATGTTCATGATGCCGATGCCGCCCACCAGCAGCGAGATACTGGCGATGCCGGTGAGGATGACGATGACCATGTTGATCATCCTGTTCATCTCTTCCAGCCACTCGCTGGCGCTGTAGACGTAGTAAGCATTGTCGCTCTTGAAGATGTCATACAGTCCCTGCTCCACCGCAGCCTTGGCCTCGTTGGCCTGGCCCTCGTCCACCATGATGGCGGAGTAGGAGTCCGGCGAGCTTTCGTTGGAAAGGCGCATGGCTGTGGTGTAGGGCAGGTAGACGCTGTCGTCGTCGCTGCCCTCCTGCTGGTCGAAGTTGGAGATCTTGGCCTTCAGCACACCCACGATGCGGAACTTATAGGGGCCAAGCTTGATGGTCTGGCCCACCGCATTGCCGCCGTAGGCCGTGCGGTTGATGTAATCGCCGATGACGCAGATCTGCTTGTTGTCTGCGATGTCCATATACTGGATGTTCCGGCCCTTGGCGAGGGTGTAGCCCTTCGACTCGATGTAGTTCTCATCCACGCCGTACACCGTACCGTAACGGTATTGCGTCGTGCCCACCTTGGGGGTGTTGTCGCTGAAATCCAGCTGCGGCGAGATGGAGGAAAGCAGTTCTGGGTTCTTTTTGACGATGTCGTACAGATCATCCACCGTCGCAGTGCGGGAACCATAGCCCCATATTTGGATGGAGAGGGTGTTGGTTCCCATTGCGGAAAAGCTGTCCCGCATACTCCTGGTCATGCCGTTGCCCAAACCGACGATGACGATGACCGCCATGACGCCGATGATGATGCCCAGCATGGTCAGAAACGTGCGCAGTTTATTGCTCCAGACGTTCTGCAGTGCCTGACGGAAAGTCTCTAATACCATTATTTTGCTTCCTCCTGTGCCGCTTTGCCGGACAGAGTGGGCTGCACGACAGCCTCAGGCGCGTGGGCGTCGCCGTCGTACACCACCTGACCGTCTTCCAGACGGATGATACGCTCCGCCTGCACGGCGATGGAATTGTCGTGGGTGATGAGCACCACGGTATGGCCCTCTCTGTGGAGCTGCTGAAGCATCCCGATGACCTCGCGGCCAGTGTGGGAGTCCAGAGCGCCGGTGGGCTCGTCGGCGAGGATGACCGCCGGGTTGCGCACCAGAGCACGGGCAATGGACACACGCTGCTGCTGGCCGCCGGAGAGCTGGTTGGGCAGGTTTTTGAGCTTATCCCCCAGACCCACCTTTTCCAGCACTTCCTGCGCCATCCGGTGGCGTTCGGCGCGGGAGATATTCGCGTAGATCAGCGGCACCTCCACGTTCTCCATCAGGTTGAGGCGGGGCAGAAGGTTATACTGCTGGAAGATGAAACCCAGCATCTCGTTGCGCACATCTGCCAGCTCGTCTCGGTTCATCTTGCCCACGTCCCTGCCGTTGAGCCGGTAGGTGCCGTAGGTGGGGACGTCCAGACAGCCGATGATGTTCATGCAGGTGGACTTGCCCGAACCGGACTGGCCCACGATGGCCACAAACTCCCCTTTCTCGATCTTCATCGTGATGTGGTCGGCGGCCTTTACCAGCGTATCGCCCATCTGATAATACTTGCACACCTGCTCAAATTCGATCAGAGCGCTCATGGGGCACCTCCTTACCAGATACTGTCGCTGTAACTGTCGCTGTAATAGTCATCCGACACAGAGCTGGTGTCGTAGGCCACCGTGTCGTCCTCCTGCAGGCCGCTCTTGATCTCGGTGTAGCTGTCATCGCTGACGCCGGTCTCGACCTTGACGTAGACATAGCCGTCCGGTGCGTCCATGTCTTCCACCGCATTGGCTGCGCTGGGAGACTTCTTGCTCACCAGCACATAGCCGCCGCGGATAACGGCAGCATTCGGCACGACGAGAGCGTTGCCGGCCTCGGCCACGACGATCTCAGCATTGGCGTTCATTCCGGGGCGCAGGCCGTCGGTGTTATCGATGCGGATGGTGATGGGGTAAGTCGTGGTGCCGCCGCTGGAGCTGCCCTTCATGGACACACGGGTGACTGTGCCGACATAGGTCTTGTCCGTCACAGCGTCAGCGGTGAGCTGGACTTTCTGGCCCACGGACAGTGCGCCGATCTGCAGCTCATCCACATTGATGACCATCTCCAGATAGCTCAGGTCGTAGATGACGCAGAGGGTGCTGCCGGAGGTCAGGGCGTCGCCCTGCTTGGCGTCCTTCTCAATGATGGTGCCGCTAATGGGCGAGGTAATGGTGTAGTTAGACATATTGTCCTGCTGATTCTGCATCGAGATCTCAGCGCTGCGCAGGGACTCGGAAGCAGACTGGATGGATTCGGTCAGATCGTCGCCGGTCAGCTCGATGATGATGTCACCCTTGGAGACCGCGCCGCCCTCCTGCACATTGATGGCGGAAACGGTGCCGCTGGCCTGAGCGGTCAGGGTGCGCTCTGCCTGATAGGCAAAGGTGGCAGAGGCGATGGAGCTGACGCCGTTGACGCTGGCGGTAGCGGCCTGGGCGGTGGTCAGACCGCCGGCATTGTTGACCCGGATGGTGACGGTGCGCACCAGCAGGTTGCCGGTGCTCAGCTCATCGGTGCCGGTGACGGCGGTGATGGTGCCTTTCAGCGTCTCAAAGGTGCCGTCCAGCACCACGTCAGCGCTCTGGCCCACCGAGAAGTTGGCGGCATCGGCTGCCGGGAACAGCAGGTTCAGCAGCATCTTGGAGCTGTCGCGGATGACCGCCACCTCCTGGCCGCTGGTCACCTCGTCGCCCTTTGCGACCTTGAGGCTGCTGACGGTGCCGTCCACCTCTGCGCGGACATACTGGCGGTCCACAGTCTTGTCATAGCTGCGCTGGGCCTGCTGCAGGGCAATGCTGGCTTTTTCCAAATTGGTGGAAGCGTCCGAGCTGTCGATGGTGTAGAGCACATCGCCCTCCTCCACCTTGTCGCCCTCTTCAAAGCCGCCGGTGAGGATCTTGCCGTCCACCAGAGACTTGACGGTATATGTATTGGCCGGGTTCAGCGTGCCGGTGCCGCTCAGGGAGTTGGAGACATCCTGACGGACCGGCGTCGTCTCGGCGTAGGTCACATCGCGGCTGGCAGCGCCATTCCTGCCGCCGCCTATGAGAAAGACAGCGCCCGCTGCCGCCACGACGACCAGCGGCACGAGCCATTTCCAGTTCTTTTTGGCAAATGCGCCTGCACCGGTCCTACCCTTGGCTCCGGTCATTTCCCCGGCAGCCTCAGCAGACTGAGCCGCTGCATCCTTTTTCTTTTTCCAGATCATGCTTTTCCTCCTAGTCGATGCAAAAGGGCATAGTTGCCCCTTTGCACGAAAAATCTGTTATTGGTAGTGTATCGCATTTCACCAAAATACTCAAGCGTCCAAATTTCATTTCACCCTTTATTTACAAAATACACGCCCGTTTTTATGCAAAAAGAGACACCCACAGCGCCCTTTTCAGAGCAATGCGGGTGTCTCTTATTTTTTTCCTATCAGGATGCAGTTTCGGCCTCGCTCAGCGGAGCCAGCTGCACATACACCCCGGCAGGGACGCAGGCCGCCCATGCACCTTCCTCGCTCAGCTGGCCGAACTTCTCACAGACATGGTCCGGGCATTGGCTGTCCTGAAACGAGATGGTGCCGTCTTTTACCTGTAAATGAACGACATAGCTACCCACATCGTACAGGTAATCGTAGTCCTTATCCAGCGGCAGCACCTCGGTGATGCCGCCGCCGAAGTCCACGACTGCTGCCAGCGGTTCCGCCTTGCTGCGCGGACGCAGCAGAAAGATCAGCAGGACAGCTGCCGTCAGGATAACGGCTGCGAAGAGGAGGTTTGCCTTCCAGCTCAGGCGTTTTGCGCCTTTTGCCGGTTGAGGCTGCTTGCGGGTGCTCATGCAGCGTAGTCGCTGGCAGCGGCACCGGCAATGCGGCCAAAGACGGTGAAGTCAGCAACAGCGTTGCCGCCCAGACGGTTTGCACCGTGGACGCCGCCAGTCACCTCACCTGCTGCGAACAGGCCGGGGATGACCTCGCCCTTCTCGTTCAGCACCTCGGTGTTGGCGTTGATCTTCAGGCCGCCCATGGTGTGATGGACACCGGCGGTGACCTTCACAGCGTAGTAGGGCGCGGTGTTCAGGGGGTTGGCGAAGCTGGTGCGGCCGAAGTCGGGGTCATTCTTGGCCTCAACGCAGCCGTTCCACTTCTCCATAGTCTCTGCGAAGGCAGCGGCATCGACGCCCATAGCCTTGCCCAGCTCCTCGTAGGTAGCGCCGGTGACGGTGTAGCCCTTCTTGATGTAGCCCTGGATGACGCTGGAAGCATCGGCCATGGCCTGATCGACGACCAGCCAGCTGTAGCTGCCGGTCTGGGCGATCTCAGCGGCGGAGACGACGTCGCGGGTGCCGACCTCGTCGATAAAGCGCTGGCCTTCCTCGTTGATGAGGATAGCGCCGTCGCCGCGCAGGCCCTCGGTGATGAGGGCAGCGGTGTTGGCCTCAACGGTGGGGTGGATCTGGATCTGGTCCATGTCCACGGTAGCAGCGCCGATGGCCTCAGCCATCTCGATGCCCTGGCCCTGGATGCCGGGGGCGTTGGTGGTCATGAAGCCCTTCAGCTCGGGCTTGTACTTGACGACCATGTCGAGATTTGCGCCGAAGCCGCCGGTAGCCAGAACGACTGCCTTGGCGTTGACGGTGACGGTCTCACCGGAAGCACCGGTGGCCTTGACGCCCACGGCAGCGCCGTTGGCATCGGTCAGGATCTCAGTTGCAGTGGTGTCCAGCATCATCTTGACGCCGGCCTTCTCGCAGTTCTCCTGCAGCAGGGGGATCATGTAGGAGCCGACGGAAACGGTCTTGCCCTCTGCGTTCACAGGGCGATGGATGCGCTTGACGGATGCACCGCCGAAGCTGGAGACGTTGTGCAGGGTGATGCCGTGCTCGTCCAGCCAGTCGATGGCGTCAGCGGAGTTTGCGCACAGAGTCTCGACCAGCTCGGGGTCGTTGATGCCCTTGCCGCCGATCATGGTATCCAGCTCCATCAGCTCGACAGAGTCGAAGTAGCCGGTGGGGTTGGCCTGATAGGCAGCCCACTGCTCGGAGACGGTCTTTGCCAGAGCGGTGATGGTCTTGTTGTCGGCGTACTTCTCGGCAGCAGTCTTCAGGGTCTTCTCGACGCCGGCAGACTCGCCGAACTCGTTCTCATCCTGATAGACGGTCTTGCCGGCGTTCATGCCGCCGGTAGCGCGGACGGAGTTGCCGCCCACCATGGACTGGCTCTCGAGGATGACGACGGTCTTGCCCTCAGCGGCAGCGGTGATGGCAGCAGTCATGCCTGCGCCGCCTGCACCGACGACGACGACATCTGCGTCAACGGTGGAGTCCTCGGCGGTAGCGTTGTTCTCCACAGCGGTCTTGTAGTCATCGGGGTTCAGGCCGGCAGCGGTCAGAGCAGCTGCAGCAGCCTCCTTGATGGCGGTAGAGGTGATGGTAGCGCCGGACACGCCGTCCACAGCGATGCTGCCGCTCTCGGCGATCTCGCCGGGCATCTTGGCGATGGCCTCAGAGCCGACGCCCTGAGTCTCGTCCTTGCCCTCGGCGGTGCAGCCGGTGATGGCGCCGTCGGTCAGGGTCAGGGTGACGGAAACGTCACCGCCGAAGCCCTTGGCAGTGCCGGTGAAGTCACCGGACACACCTGCGTCAGAACTGGTAGAGGCAGGCTTTGCACCGCAGCCGTAGCCAAACAGGCTGACCGCGATGACCGCTGCCATAGCCAGTGCAGACACGCTCTTTTTGATCTGAGCTTTCTTCATGATTTTCCTTCCTTGCTTGCTTCGTGGTTTGTGGTTGCGAACATCTATCAGCATAAAAAGGGAGCTGCCCTTTTACAAGCAGCCCCCTCTGCCGAACTTGGGAAAAGGATTTAGGCGTTGGCCTGTGCAGCAGCAACAGCGCAGGCGACAGTAGCGCCGACCATCGGGTTGTTGCCCATGCCGATGAGACCCATCATCTCGACGTGTGCAGGCACAGAAGAGGAACCTGCAAACTGAGCATCGCCGTGGACGCGGCCCAGAGAGTCGGTCAGGCCGTAGCTGGCGGGGCCGGCTGCGACGTTATCGGGGTGCAGGGTACGGCCCGTGCCGCCGCCGGAAGCGACGGAGAAGTACTTCTTGCCGTTCTCGATGGCCCACTTCTTATAGGTGCCGGCGACCAGGTGCTGGAAGCGGACGGGGTTGGTGGAGTTGCCGGTGATGGAGCACTGGACGTCCTCCTTCTTCATGATGGCAACGCCCTCCATGACGTCGTTAGCGCCGTAGCACTTGACAGCTGCGCGCTCGCCCTCGGAGAAGGGGATCTCCTTGACGACGGTCAGGGTCTGAGTGGGGATGTCGTACTCGGTCTGCACATAGGTGAAGCCGTTGATACGGGAGATGATGTAAGCGGCGTCCTTGCCCAGGCCGTTCAGGATGACGCGCAGGGGGGTCTTGCGGACCTTGTTTGCGGTGCGGGCGATGCCGATAGCACCCTCAGCAGCGGCAAAGGACTCGTGGCCTGCCAGGAAAGCGAAGCAGGTGGTGTCCTCGCTCAGCAGACGAGCGCCCAGGTTGCCGTGGCCCAGACCGACCTGACGCTGCTCAGCGACAGAACCGGGGATGGTGAAAGCTTCCAGACCTTCGCCGATGGCGGCTGCGCACTCGGCAGCATCGGTCAGGCCGCGCTTGACGGCGATCGCGGTACCCAGGGTGTAAGCCCAGACAGCGTTATCAAAGCAGATGGGCTGCACACCGCGGACGATCTTGTCGCAGTCGATGCCCTTAGCGAGGAGCATCTCGTTGCAGGCGTCCAGAGATTCGAGGCCGTTGGCCTTCAGGCATGCCTCGATTTTCGGCATGCGGCGATCCATAGATTCAAAAGTTG
>ERZ791815.1994-NODE-1994-length-10533-cov-7.255201_pt1 | contig 10533 bp, 10 predicted proteins | sample MGYA00510302_ERZ791815 | MGnify/ENA primary metagenome ERZ791815 (study PRJEB30046, sample SAMN00791995) | human gut metagenome | study: EMG produced TPA metagenomics assembly of the A metagenome-wide association study of gut microbiota in type 2... | reverse complement strand
CTGCCCTATCCCGGCGGTCCCAGCGTCGCCAACGCCGCCAAGACCGGCGACCCGAAAGCCTACCGTCTGCCGGTGCCTCATGTGGAGGGCAAGTACAACGTCAGCTTCTCCGGCCTCAAGACCGCCGTGCTGAACGAGGTGAATCAGGCCCAGATGAAGGGTACTGACATCAATGTCCCCGACCTCGCGGCCAGCTTCCAGGAGCGCATCGCGGGCATCCTCGCAGAAAAGCTCCTTCTCGCCGCCGCCGACACCGGCGCAAAGCAGGTCTGTCTGGCGGGCGGCGTCGCGGCCAATGGCCGTCTGCGCCAGCTGGTCAATGACGGTGCCCAGAAGCTGGGGGCCAAGGTCTACCTGCCAGAGCTGAAATTCTGCGGCGACAACGGCGCGATGATCGCGGCTCAGGGCTACTATCAGTACATCGCGGGCCATACCGCCGGGCTGGAGCTGAACGGTCTGCCGACTCTGCCCATCGATTACGAATAACTGACATAGAAAACGGAATGGCCGCGCACAGCTGTGCGCGGCCATTCCGTTTATTTCATATCACGTCCGAAGTAAAGCTCCACTTCGCCGATCTTCTTTTTCCGCAGCAGGAACGCTGTGGGGATGAGATAGACCGCGATAGACGTCAGCATGGTGATGTCATAGGTGCTGATGCTGTCTGCCACCGTCTGGGTGCCGTACAGGCCGCCGATGAGCATGGACGTGATGTCCATCGCGGCGTGGATGAACACCGTCACCCAGATGTTTCCAGTGCGGAAATAGACCGCCGCCAGCAGCGTACCCAGCGAGGCCGCAAAGACGCACTGCATCAGAACGCCCAACGGCGCACTGCCGGTGAGGTTGGTCAGGTGGGCCGCACCGAAGTAGAGGCCCGACAGCAGGCAGGCTTTCCAGACGCCGGCCCGGCTGGTGCCGAAATGCTCCAGAAGCGTCTGGGCGATGACACCCCGGAACAGAAACTCTTCTGCCACACCGACGCTGGTCATGCCGATAAGGAACCACACGACATGCCACGCAGGCAGCATATCGCCCTCCGGTCTGCCAAACAGCAGAGTATTGTAGGCGTTGTAGCCGATGAGCGCGATGGGGTACAGGCCCACTAGCAGGCCGTTGAAAAAGCCGCTGCCCCGGCGGCGGAGCAGGCCGCTCTTCCCGGTGCGCGCCAGAAAGAACCACGCCACCAGCACGCCTACTGCCTCCTGCATGAAGGTCAGCATATAATCATCGACGGCATCAATGTCCCGCACGACGAACAAGATGAGCAGAAGCGACAGCAGCGATGCCACGAACAGCATCCCCAGAAACAGCACCTCAGCCGCAAGGCAGTAGAGCATCGGGTGGGCGCTGCGCAGACGTTTGAGCATAGAAAGACCTCCTGTGTCGTAGTGGTACTATTTTAGCATATTTCAGAAGAAAGAGATAGGGATTTGTGTGAATAGTTTAATCCCGCGCCCGACTAAATAAAAAAGCAAGTACACGAATGTGTACCGGCACATCCCGCGCCCGAATCGAAACGGCAGTCACCAACTATTGACATTCCTGAAGATTGGGACCCGCGCACTAAAGAAAGCCCCACTGGGGCTTTCTTTGCGGCACTTTGTGCCGCCGTGCTGTTCAAATCCCGCTGCGGAGATAGAAAAAGACCGGCACACGAATGTGTACCGGTCTTTTTCAGTCGGAGCAGCGGGATTTGAACCCACGGCCTCCTCGTCCCGAACGAGGCGCGCTACCAACTGCGCTATGCCCCGAAAATACCGCAACCCAATGGGCTGCGGTCTGGTTGGGGATGAGAGAATCGAACTCCCACAAGTAGAGTCAGAGTCTACCGCACTACCACTATGCAAATCCCCACTATTCGGTTTTGCCCTCAGCACCGAAGCGCCGCTGACGAAGAATATTATACAGCCTCCGCCTCCATTTGTCAACCACTTTTTTGATTTTTCCGTCCATGTTTTTTCTGCTTTCTCCACCACCGCGTTTTCACGTCTTTTTTCGTCCCCGGCTCTTGACACCCGCCCCCTTTGGGAATACTCTTATAGTATCATTCATCTGCCCCTTCTGAGGGAGAACGGAAGAAACGAGGGTTGTTCGATATGAAAAAACGTGTTGGTATCCTGACCTCCGGCGGCGACTGTCCCGGCCTGAACGCCACCATCCGCGGCGTGGCCAAAGCCCTGTATGCACGGTTCGGCGAGAACGTCGAGATCGTGGGCATCCTGAATGGCTACCACGGCCTCATTACCGGCGAATACAAGGAGATGTGCGAGGATGATTTCCGCGGCATCCTGACGCTGGGCGGCACCATCCTCGGCACCAAGCGCACCCCCTTCAAGCTGATGCGCGTGGTGGAAGAAGACAAGATCGACAAGGTCGCGGCCATGAAAAAGACCTACAAGGACGCCAAGCTCGACTGTCTGCTCTGCCTCGGCGGCAACGGCACCCACAAGACGGCCAACCTCCTCTCCCAGGAGGGTCTGAACATCATCGGCCTGCCCAAGACCATCGACAACGACATCTACGGCACCGACGTCACCTTCGGTTTCCACACCGCGGTGGACATCGCCACTGAGGTCATCGACCGCATCCACACCACCGCCGGCAGCCACAGCCGCGTCATGTGCATCGAGATCATGGGCAACAAGGCCGGCTGGCTGACCCTCTACTCCGGCATCGCCGGCGGAGCTGACATCATCCTGCTGCCCGAGCAGCCCTACGACATCGACCGGGTCTGCGACGCTGTGGAGCGCCGCGCCCGCAAAGGCTCCAACTTCTCCATCATCGCCGTGGCCGAGGGTGCCATCAACACCGAAGAGGCCAAGATGAAGCGGAAAGAGTGGATGGCAAAGCGCGCCGAAGCCGGTTACGGCGTCACCGCCACCAACCGCATCGCCGCCGCCGTCCAGAAAAAGACCGGCATGGAGACCCGCGTCTGCATCCCGGGCCATATGCAGCGCGGCGGCAGCCCCAGCGCCTATGACCGCGTACTGGCCACCGAGTTCGGCAGCTACGCCGCGAAGCTGGTGGAAGTGGAGCGCTACGGCGTCACCGTCGCCATGGTCAACAACCGCGTCATCGCCAACCGCCTCGAGGACATCGCCGGTAAGGCCCGCAACATCCCCGAGGGCTGTGAGCTGCTCACCGTCGCCCGCCGGATGGGCGTGAGCCTCGGCTGAGACCCTGAAAACAAAAACACCTCGCTGTGTCATACAGCGAGGTGTTTTTGTTTTTATGCTTCAGAACGAGCCGCCCGACGAGCCTCCGAAGCCGTCGGAATCGACGGACGAACCGCCGGAGGAGTGGGACTCCTTCTGGGGCGGGTCATAGGTGCGCTCCCGGGTGGTGTGGGTGTAGCGGTCACGCTTGACCCGCAGGGTGAAGCCGGGCATATACTCGTCGGCCTCCGTCTTCTGCCGGGCCGTCTTCATCCGGTGGTAGAGGATGAGGCAGATGAACGCCGAAATGCCGAGAGGGAAGATCATGGCAATGAGCAGGTCTTCCAGGCCGATGTCGTTATCCACATCGATGGGCTCGCCATAGTCGGCATAGTAGTCCAGTGCATAGTCGCACATATCGATATAGGTATAGGCGGCATCCGCCCATTCCTCATCGGAGAGCTGCGGGACGATCTCGTCCTCCTGCTGCTCGATGCGGTAGTCGGTGAAAGCCGTGACGCCCTCGCCGTAGGTGATGGTGACGTACTTGCGGGAGCCGACCGCCAGCAGGAAGAGGATGCCGCTCTGTTCGTCGCCATAGCCGAGGCCGTTGGAGATGTAATAATTTTTCGCGTAGTCGCGCTGGTCGGCATCGCCGATGTCGTCCACCACGAGGAAGTAGACATCCACGTCGTGGCCGTCGGAGGCGCTTTCGGCCTGCTCCTCAAGGTCGGCCAGCGTGTCGGCGTCAAAGACGCCGCACTCGTCCCGCACCAGCGGGGCCGCTGCCCCGGCCGGCAGAGTCAGGGCCATGCAGAGCAGGGCCGCAGCCAGAAGGGCAAACAGTTTTTTGCAGTATTTCATATTCCCGTCTCCCCCTCTCACAGCAGCATGATGAGAGCCGTCAGCATCATCAGCGGGATGCTGATGCCGGCAAACCATGCAGCTACTCTGCCCTTATCTACGGGCAGATCGCCGATGAGCTTGCCGGTCTGGCCGTTCATCGCAAAGAGGAAGTCCTGCTCCTTCCAGCGGGTGTGGAGCATCCAGACCGGCAGCAGGGCGTAGTGGGGTTCCAGCGTCCGCGAGTCGATCTGCTCCGAGAGAGTCTGAACGCCGGTGTAGCCGCCCAGCGTATCGTGGAGGGCCGCAGCGGTGCTGTTCTTCATCCGGGTCAGAACGCGGGCAGCACACTTCTTGTCGTCCTCGTCGTACCGGTCCGCCAGAAAGCCGGGCAGGTAGGCCGTGGAGAAGGGCTTGAGGTCGCTGTAGTCGAAGGGCTCGATGGCGTCCATATGGGCGTCCGGCATCTTGCTGGAGCCGTCCACCGGCACCCGGACAAAGTCGGCGTCGCCCACGCGGGCCACGTCGAAGTGCCTGGTGGTGGTGACAATGTAGTCACCCTCACGGTGGCTCTCGCTGATCTCGGCCTTGTAAGCGCTCCGGGCCTCCATCCGGCCATCGTAGAGCCAGAACGGCACATACACGCCCTGGATCTCCTCGATGTGGTTGGACTCTTTGAAGGCTTTGGGGAGGAAGGCTTTGCCCTTATAATACTTCTTCAGGTTCTCGATGGCGGTCTTTTTGTCCATCCGGAAGGGGATGATGTACTCCGGCTTGAGCTTGCCGGAAAGCTGTCCGCCCAGCACGGTGGGGTTTCCGCAGTAGGGGCAGGTGGTGGCAGCTGTTTCGGGGCCGCAGACCAGCTCTGCACCGCAGGAAGTGCAGGTGCGGCTGCTGAGATCTCCCGTCTCCATCTCCCCCCAGACAGGGCCGCTGGACGCTGCCTTTTCGGCGGCTTCGGCGGCCTTATCGGCCCGCGCCTGCTTCTCGCCGTAAAGAGCCTCGACCTGTGCTACATCGTAGGTGGAGCCGCAGTAATCACAGCAGAGCTTTCCGCTGGCGCTGTCGAACCGCAGCGGGCCGGTACAGGCCGGGCATTGGTAATTCGTGGTGTTTTCTGCCATATCTCAGCTCCCCTTTCAGGCTCCGAAAGGCTTGCCGCATTCGGGGCAGAACTTGGGCGGGTTGGCCGGGTCGGCAGGGGTCCAGCCGCAGTTCGGACACTTGGCCGCCGGGCGGGGCTTACCGCATTCCGAGCAGAATTTTCCGGTATTGTGTGCGCCGCAGCTGCACACCCAGCCTGCTTCGGGGCGGGGCTTGCCGCAGGCGGTGCAGAACTTGCCGGTGTTGCCGGTCTGGCCGCAGGAGCAGCTCCAGCTGCCAGCCGCCGGGGCGGCTGCGGGGGCAGGAGCAGCGGCAGGCTGCTGCTGTGCGCCCATCTGGTAGAGGGCCTGGGCGTTGATGCCGCCGGCAGCAGCGGCCTGATTCATGCCCATAAAGGCCATGGCCGGACCGGCGGAGGTATTGGAAGCCGCTGCCTGCATAGCCGAAGCCTGTGCGCCCACCATGTGGGCGGCGGCGCGGGTCGGGTCCATAAAGGCGGCGCTGCGCTGCAGCTCCTTGATCATCTGCTCGTCTTCTTCGCTGGCTTTGACGCCGGACACGCCGAGGGAGACGATCTCGATGCCGCGCAGCTTGCTCCACTTGCCGGACAGCTCCTGATTCAGAGCCTCGGCCAGCTCGGTGGTATGGCCGGGCAGAGCCGAGTAGCGGATGCCCATCTCGCTGATGCGGGCGAAGGCGGGCTGCAATGCGGTCATCATCTCGGTGCGCATCTGGCCTTCCAGCGCGTCACGGGTGTACTCGTTTTCCACATTTCCGCAGACATTGGTGTAAAACAGGATGGGGTTGACGATGCGGTAGCTGTACTCGCCGAAGCAGCGGATGCTGACGTCGATGTCGATGCCGGCACGCTGGTCCACGACGCGGAACGGCACGGGGCTGGGGGTGCCGTACTTGTTGCCCATCAGCTCCTTGGTGTTGATGTAATAGATGCGCTGGTCGGTGGCAGCCTGACCGCCGAAGCTGAACCGCTTGCCGATCTCAGCAAACACTTCGTCGATGTTCTTGGCCAGACCCTCGCTCAACAGAGAGGGCTGGGTGCCGGTGTTGTAGGTGTACTCGCCGGCCTCGGCGCAGAGGTCCACCACCTTGCCCTGCTCCACGATGAGGGCACACTGGCCCTCGGCCACCGCCACGATGGAACCGTCGGTGATGATGTTCTCGGCGCCGTGGCGGTTGGAAGAGCGCCCGGAGACTTTCTTCTGTCCCTTGACAGCCAGCACCTCCGCCGGGAGAGCACTGCAGTAAAAGTATTCTTTCCACTGGTCGCCCATCACGCCGGATGCTGCGCCCAATGCCGCTTTGACAAGACCCATAAGCCATATCTCCTTTATCTGCCCGTTTTTTGCAAATGCGGGCTTTTTTCAGTATACCACAAAACGCGCCGCGAAAAAAGAAAACCCTTGCATTTTATCCCCGATGGGTGTAAAATACTCCCGACAAACAAATACAGGGGAGCTTGTAGAAGCAGGCTGAGAGGGAGTTCTCGAACTTCGACCCTTAGAAATTGTTTTCGGACAGTTTCTGCACCTGATGCGGATAATGCCGCCGTAGGAAGTCATAACACTGTTTATGGATTTTTACAGGAGACACCGCTCGAGGCGTCTCCTGTTTTTTTGTTGCCGACTGAGGGGGAGCGCCCTGAGTCTGGGGTTTTGTATGCGATGGGAAGCCGTGTTCCGGCGTGAGAGGAGGCCAGTGAGCCTCGACCGCTTCTTCCGTTTCCGGCATCTCTGCGCGGGTGCCGGGTCTGTTCGTGTGCGGGAGCGGCGGTCTGCTCCTGCACTTATTTTTTATTGAAAAGGAGCACTCACTATGAAACACTATTCTGCCAAAAAGCTGGCCCTCGCCGGTATGTTCTGCGCTGTCGCTGTCGTGGGCAGCGTCTTCTCCTTCCCGGTCTTCGGCAGCAAATGCGCCCCTGTGCAGCACATGGTCAACATCCTCTGCGCTGTCCTGCTGGGGCCTTACTACGGCGTGGGCGTGGCTTTCGTCGCCTCTCTGCTGCGCAACCTGCTGGGTCTGGGCAGTCTGATGGCTTTCCCCGGCAGCATGTTCGGCGCACTGCTCTGCGGCATCGTCTTCCACAAGACCAATAAGCTGCTGCCCACCCTCGTGGGCGAGGTGTTCGGCACCTCCATCCTCGGCGGTCTGTGCGCCTATCCCGTCGCCATCCTGCTGATGGGCAAGAGCGCCGGTGACATTGCGTTCTACGCCTACATCGTCCCTTTCCTTGTCTCCACCGCCGGCGGTGCCATCATTGCAGGCGCACTGCTGGGCGCACTTTCCCGCGCAGGCGCACTCCGCGCCATGCAGGCCAGCCTGAGCTGATTCGAAGGAGAGGCCATGTTTCAGAACATCTTTGCCAACGTCCGGGCCAAAAGCCCGCTTGTCCATAACATCACCAACTACGTCACCGTCAACGACTGTGCCAACATCGTCCTCGCCTGCGGGGCGTCCCCCATCATGGCGGATGATGCCGCTGAGGTCGAGGACATCACCTCGCTGTGTGCCGGGCTGAACCTCAACATCGGCACGTTGAACAGCCGCACCATCCCCTCCATGCTGCTGGCGGGACACACCGCCAACCGGCTGGGCCGTCCTGTCGTGCTGGACCCCGTGGGCGCAGGCGCTTCCCATCTGCGCACCGAAACGGCACTGCGCCTCCTGCGGGAAGTGAAGTTCACAGTCATCCGGGGCAACATCTCCGAGATTCGGACGCTGGCGGCAGGCAGCGGCACCACGAAAGGCGTGGACGCCGACACCGCCGACAAGGTGACGGACGAGACGCTGGACAAGACCGTGGCATTCGCCAAAGCGTTTGCGGCCCGCACAGGGGCGGTCGTCGCCGTCACCGGTGCCATCGACATCGTGGCCGACGGAGAGCGGGCTTTCTGCATCCGCAACGGCCACCCCATGATGAGCGCCGTCACCGGCACTGGCTGTCAGCTCTCGGCCCTGACGGCGGCATTCTGTGCGGCCAACCCGGACAAGCCTCTGGAAGCCGCCGCTGCAGCTGTCTGCGCCATGGGACTTGCGGGCGAAGCCGCTCACAGCCGCCTGTCCAGGCTGGACGGCAACGCCACCTACCGCAATTACATCATCGACGCGATCTTCAACATGACCCCCGAACAGCTCGAGGAAGGAGCACGCTATGAAATGCGATAAACACACCATGCTTCTCTACGCCGTCACCGACCGGGCGTGGACGGGCCGCGAGACCCTCCGCCAGCAGGTGGAAGACGCGCTGAAAGGCGGCGTCACCTGCGTCCAGCTGCGGGAAAAGGAGCTGGACGACGCGGCATTTTTGCAGGAAGCCATGGAGCTTTCTGCCCTCTGCCGCGGCTATGGCGTACCCTTCATCATCAACGATAACGTCGAGATCGCTATAAAATGCCATGCCGACGGCATCCATGTCGGGCAGGAAGATATGGCCGCAGCGGACGTCCGGGCTAAGGTGGGCCCTGACATGATCATCGGTGTGTCGGCCCATTCCGTCGAGGAAGCACAGCTGGCCGTGGCCCACGGCGCGGATTATCTGGGCGTCGGTGCGGCATTTTCCACCCACACCAAAACCGATGTGGATGTCCTGCCGGAGGGCAGACTGAAAGAGATCTGCGACTCCGTAGATGTGCCGGTCGTGGCCATCGGCGGCATCCATAAAGACAATATCCTCAAGCTCAAAGGCTCCGGCGCGGACGGCGTGGCCCTCGTGAGCGCTATTTTCAGCGCCGAGGACATTGAGGCTGAGTGCAAAGAGCTGAAGGCACTGACAGAACAAATCATCTAAAGGAGCAAACCCATGAAAACTGCACTTACCATCGCGGGCAGCGATTCCAGCGGCGGCGCCGGCATTCAGGCCGACCTCAAAGCCATGACCATGAACGGCGTCTTCGCCATGAGCGCTGTCACTGCCCTGACGGCCCAGAACACCACCGGCGTATCCGGCATCTTCGAGGTCAGCCCCGAATTTCTGGCCCAGCAGATAGACGCCGTCTTCACCGACATCCGCCCCTGCGCCGTCAAGATCGGCATGGTGTCCTCTGCCCCGCTCATTGAGACGATCGCCGAGCGTCTCCGCTTTTACAAGGCGGAGCACATTGTCGTGGACCCCGTGATGGTAGCCACCTCCGGCTCTGATCTGATCGCATCGGATGCCGTGCGCACTCTGCGCCGGGAGCTGTTCCCTCTGGCCGAGGTCATCACGCCCAACCGGCACGAGGCCGAAGTGTTGTCCGGCCTGCACATCTCGGGCCGTGCCGACATGAGCGCCGCCGCCCGGGCCATCGCCGCCGACTGCGGCTGTGCCGTCCTGCTCAAGGGCGGCCACAGTGACACCGACGCCGACGATCTGCTCACCTTCCCGGATGGCACGGAGATCTGGTTTCCGGGCAAGCGTATCGCCAACCCCAACACCCACGGTACGGGCTGCACTCTGTCCAGTGCCATTGCAGCCAACCTTGCCAAAGGGTTTGCGCTGGAAGAAGCTATCGCCCGGGCCAAGGCTTACCTGACCGACGCGCTGAACGCGCAGCTCGATCTGGGCCGCGGCTCCGGCCCGCTGGACCACACTCTGGGCGGCGTCGGGGTCGAAAACTGGATGCACGGCGTCCCGGACGCTGTTCATAAATAAAGAGAGCGTATTTTCGGAGGATTTTCAAATGCAGACTTACACCACACAGATGGATGCCGCCCGCAAGGGCATCGTCACGCCCCAGATGGAAACGGTGGCCAAGAAGGAGTACCGCACCGTCGAAGAGATCCGTCAGCTGGTCGCTGAGGGCAAGGTCGCCATCCCGGCCAACAAGCACCACGAGTGCCTGAACCCCGAGGGCATCGGCTCCATGCTCCGCACCAAGATCAACGTCAACCTCGGCGTCTCCCGCGACTGCAAGGACTACAACATCGAGATGCAGAAGGTCATGAGCGCCGTCAACATGGGCGCAGAGGCCATCATGGACCTCTCGAGCCACGGCAATACCCAGCCCTTCCGTCAGAAGCTGACCCACGAATGCCCCGTCATGATCGGCACTGTGCCGGTGTACGACTCGGTCATCCACTACCAGCGCGACCTTGCCACCCTGACGGCACAGGACTTCATCGACGTGGTGCGTCTGCACGCAGAGGACGGCGTGGACTTCGTCACCCTCCACTGCGGCATCACCCGTAAGACCATCGAGCAGATCCGCAAGCATAAGCGGAAGATGAACATCGTCAGCCGCGGCGGCTCGCTGGTGTTTGCATGGATGTGCATGACCGGCAACGAGAACCCCTTCTACGAGCACTTCGACGAGATCCTGGACATCTGCGAAGAGCACGACGTCACCATCTCTCTGGGCGATGCCTGCCGCCCCGGCTGCCTCGCCGACGCCACCGACGTCTGCCAGATCGAAGAGCTGGTGCGTCTGGG
>ERZ791815.1993-NODE-1993-length-10544-cov-2.500906_pt1 | contig 10544 bp, 6 predicted proteins | sample MGYA00510302_ERZ791815 | MGnify/ENA primary metagenome ERZ791815 (study PRJEB30046, sample SAMN00791995) | human gut metagenome | study: EMG produced TPA metagenomics assembly of the A metagenome-wide association study of gut microbiota in type 2... | reverse complement strand
CATCTATCCGGAGTTCGCCTGCGCCGCGGACTACCTGCCCGCCGAGGCGCTGGTGTTCTTCTGCGACCACGGCAACCTCCGCCGCAGCGCGCAGCGCGCGCAGGAGGAGCTGGGCATGATGCTCGACAGCCTGCTGCAGTCCGGCCTGCTGTGCGGCGAGCTGTGCGATTTTTCCGCAGACTGGGAGCAGCTGTGCGGCCGCGTAGCCGGGCGGCGTTCTTCGACTCGTTCCTCGCCGCAAGCTACCCGCAGAGCCTGCAGCCGTCGCTGCTCGTGAATGTCACGGCCAAGCAGCTGCCGTCCTACGGCGGCAATCTGGACGCGGCGGCCTCGGACCTCGCGTTCTATCAGAAAAATGACTATGCCTCCCTTGTGCTGTGCGGCAACCGCCGCCGCGGCGAGATCCTCGCCCAGCAGCTGCGGGAGAAGCATCTTTCCGCCTTCCTCGCCTTCCCGCTGGCAAAGCTTCCCGCGCCGGGACAGATCCTGCTGACGGACGGCACGCTTCCGTTCGGCATGGAATACCCCGACCTGCGCTTTGCCATCCTGACGGAAGGCCAGCTGCTGGCGCAAACCGCTCAGAAACCGCGCAAAAAGCATCAGAAAGCGACCAATCGTCAAAAGCTCAGCTCGTTTACGGACCTTTCGCCGGGCGACCTCATCGTGCATGAGTACCACGGCATCGGCCGCTATGTCGGCATGGAGCAGATCCGCGTCGACGGCATCGTCAAGGACTATGTCAAGATCGCCTATCAGGGCACGGACACGCTGTATGTCCCGGCGACGCAGCTTGATCTCATCTCCAAATACATTGGCGGCGGCGAGGACACGGTCGTCAGGCTCAACAAGCTCAGCGGTGACCAGTGGCAGAAGACAAAGGCCCGCGCGAAATCCGCGGCCAAGGACCTTGCCGCCGGGCTCATCCAGCTCTATGCCGAGCGCAAGCGCCGCATGGGCTACGCCTTCGCGGCCGACACGCCGTGGCAGGAGTTCGAGGATAACTTCCCCTACGCCGAGACGGACGACCAGCTGCGCTGCATCGAGGAGATCAAGGCGGACATGGAGTCGCCGCAGCCCATGGACCGCCTGCTGTGCGGCGACGTCGGCTTCGGCAAGACCGAGGTCGCGCTGCGCGCGGCCATGAAGGCCGTGCTCGACGGAAAGCAGGTCGCCATCCTGGTGCCGACGACCGTGCTGGCGCAGCAGCACTACACGACGGCCCTCAACCGCTTCCGCGGCTTCCCCGTGAACATCGGCGCGCTTTCGCGCTTTTCCACCCCGCAGCAGCAGCGCAAGGTCCTGTCCGACCTGCGCACGGGCACGCTCGACCTCGTAGTCGGCACGCACAAGCTGCTGCAGAAGGACGTGGAGTTCCACGACCTCGGCCTTCTCATCGTGGACGAGGAGCAGCGCTTCGGCGTGACGCACAAGGAAAAGCTCAAGGAGCTGGCCCGCGGCGTCGACGTGCTCACGCTCTCGGCCACGCCCATCCCGCGCACGCTCAACATGGCCCTGTCCGGCCTGCGCGACATGTCCACCATCGAGGAGCCGCCGCACGACCGCTACCCCGTGCAGACGTTCGTGCTGGAATATGCCGAGCCGGTGCTGATCGACGCCATGCGGCGCGAGATCGAGCGCGGCGGGCAGGTGTATTATCTGCACAACCGCGTCGAGAGCATCGAGCAGTGCGCCGCGCGCATCAAGCGCGCCCTGCCGGACGCCGAGATCGCCGTCGCCCACGGCAAAATGAGCGAGGAGGAGCTCAGCGACGTCATGCAGCGCATGGATGAGGGCGAGGTGCAGATCCTCGTCTGCACGACCATCATCGAAACGGGCATCGACATTCCGAATGTCAATACCTTGATCATTGAGGACGCCGATAAGCTCGGCCTTGCCCAGCTGCATCAGATCCGCGGGCGCGTCGGCCGCAGCAGCCGCCATGCCTATGCCTACCTGACGTTCCGCCGCGGCAAGGTCCTCACAGAGATTGCCGAAAAGCGCCTGAACGCCATCCGCGACTATGCGGAGTTCGGCTCCGGCTTCAAGATCGCCATGCGCGACCTGGAAATTCGCGGTGCGGGCGATCTGCTGGGCGCGGAACAGTCCGGCCATATGATGACCGTCGGCTACGATATGTACCTGAAGCTGCTTGAGGACGCCGTGCTCGAAGAGCGCGGCGAGGCGGCGCAGAAGGAGCCAGAATGCACCGCAGACCTCACCGTCACGGCAAATATCAACAAGGACTACGTCGCCTCCGGCGAGCAGCGCATGGATCTCTACCGCCGCATGGCGGCCATCCGCACGCAGGAGGACGCAGATGAGCTGCTCGACGAGATCGTCGACCGCTTTGGCGACCCTCCGAAGGGCGTCATGAACCTCATCGCCATCGCGCTTCTGCGCGCAAGAGCCGCAGCGGCGGGCATCACGGAGATCACGCAGAAAGACGGTGCGGTTCTCCTGTCGCTTTCCACGATGGACTTTGCCGCCATCTCCGCCTGCTGCGCCGAGGCGCAGTTCAAGGGCCGCATTTTCTTCTCGGCAGGCAAGGTGCCGATGCTGTCCGTCAAGCTCAAAAAGGCCGAAGACCCGTTAAAGCTTGCAACCCAGCTCGTCGGCGTCTACGCTGCACTGCGCGCACAGACGGCAGGGGCGTAAATTCAGCGCGAATACGCATGCAATTATTTACCCGACTGTAGGGGTCGATGCCCACATCGACCCGGCAGATTGCACCGTTTTCTATGAAAATCTTCGGCAAATTCGCAGCTGCCCAACGGGCCGATGTGGGCATCGGCCCCTACAGCGGCTATGCTATTTGCCGCACGCATGTACCCCCCCGAAAATGTTAATAGAAATTTCAGAAATCCGGGGGCTGTTCCTGTCGGGAATGCCGTTGCAAAAAGCGGTCGGTTTATGTATAATACAGACACAAAATAGAGTATGTCGCCTCTGCGGCTTTTGAATAGGAGGGATTCTTATCAGAAAGAAAGGCAGATTTGAGGCCAGCCGTCCCGCGCACAAAACTGCGGCGGACAGAGCCGCCGCGCCGAAGAAGCAGCCGTCCGGCAATGCCGGGAAGAAGGCCGCGGTGATCGCGGGCTGCATCGTGCTGCTGGCGGTGCTCGGCGTGTGCACCTATGGATTTATATTAAAGGGAAGCGACACCATTTTCCCGAACGTCTATGTCGCCGGCGTGAACGTCGGCGGATTGAAGCGCGACGCCGCGATCAACGCTGTGACGCTTGCCGTCGAACAGGAGACGGCCACCGATACGCTCACCGTCGTCCTGCCAGACCGGACGATCGACTTCACCCCTGAGATCACCAACGTCGCCCTCAACCCGGACGAGGCGGCGGATGCCGCCATGAATTATGGCCGCGACGGCGGCCCGATCACGGCGCTTCTCACATACGAACGCGCGAAGAAGACCCGGCAGGACATTTCGCTCGAATCCGGGACGAATCTTGATACCGCGTATATCCGCGATCTGATCGACCAGACCGCGCGCGCCTGCGCGTCAGAAAAGGTCGACCCGACCGTTACGGTCGACGCCGATGCCAAGACCGTCACGGTCGTGACGGGCTCGCCGAAAATTTCGCTCGACGCCGATGCGCTCTATGACGCGGTCGTCGCCCGGTTCAACGCAGGCGACCTGTCCGAGCTGAAATTTGACTACGATACCGAGCCCTGCGCGCCGGTCGATCTTCAACAGTATTACGACCAGTTCGCAACCGAGATGAAGGACGCGTACTACGACGAGGAAAAGAAGGAGCTGGTTGCGGAAAAGGTCGGCTTCGGCTTTGACGTGTCGTATTACACGCAGCAGCTTGCCATGGCCGATCCCGGCACGAAGATCGTCATTCAGGCCGAGGCAATCCAGCCGGAGGTCACGCTGGCCGAGCTGGAGAAGGAATACTTCTCCGATGTGCTTGGCTCCTGCGACAGCCCGCATACCGCGCAGGCAGGCCGCACGAAGAATCTGGAGCTGGCCTGCAAGGCCATCGACGGCACAATCCTGAACCCCGGAGACGAGTTCTCGTTCAACAAGATCGTTGGCGAGCGCACGCCGGAGAAGGGCTATCAGTCCGCTATCGTCTACCAGACCGGCGGCAAGAGCGAGGCAGAGGCCGGCGGAGGCGTCTGTCAGGTCGCGTCCACGATCTATACCGCCTGCCTCTACGCCGATCTCAAGGTCACAGAGCGCTCTCCGCATATGTTTACCGTTACCTATGTCCAGCTCGGTATGGATGCGACGATCTACTGGGGCAATCTTGATTATAAGTTCGTCAACAGCACCGACCATCCGCTGCGCATCGACGCGTCTGTCTCCGGCGGCTATGTCCACGTTAAGCTCGTGGGCACCGCGCCGAAGGACAAGGGCTACGACCATATCGTCCTGCGGCACGAGGTTGTCGCGACCATCCAGCCCAAGATGGAGATCGACGGCGACAAGACCATCATCACCGACGCCGGTACCGCCCTCGACGAAAACGGCAACACCGTCAACATCGTCGTTGACAAGGACGGCAACAAGTATATCAAGGGCGACATGGTGCAGTATTCCTACGTCGGCAAGACCGTCATGGCCTACCGCGATTATGTGGACGCGAATGGAAACGTCATCAAGACCGAGACACTGCACAAGGATGCGTATCAGGCCCGCAACACAAGCTACAAGTGTACGCCGTACGTTGAGCCGGAAGTTCCGGAGGAGCCGGAACCCACCGACCCGGATTCCCCCGACTATCCGGATGAACCGGATGATCCGAGCGACCCGGACGACCCGATGAACCCGTGGGATTGACCCCCAAAAACACCAGCCCCCCGGCAGCCCGAATGGGCCGCCGGGGGGCTGATGCGTTACAGGCAAATATGCACGGTGATGTTGTTTTCACCCTCCGCACGGTCGAAGCCCTGTGATTCGTACAGGGCAATCGCGGCCTCATTGTCGATGTCGACCAGAAGCGCCATGCCGTTCGGCCGGTTTTCCTGAACCGCTGCTGATAGAAGCGCGCGGCCAAGGCCGCGCCTGCGGCTCTCCTTACGGACAAACAGGTCATATGGCTCGTTTTCCGCGCTGTTGTGGGTCAGGTCGATATAGCCCGCAGCTTCGCCGTCCTCGATCGCCAGCAGAACGCGGAAAATTTCCGGCGCAGCCAGCACGCGTTCGCCCGTCCAATAGCGGTCGCCGGTGTGCAGCGCCAGATACTGCGCCCGGTACTCCGGACGGTAGGGCACGATGCGCGCATCCGGCACATACGGGACAGTCCGCCGCAGGACGAGCTTCTGCTGCTCCGGATCAAATTTCGCGTCCAGCGCTTCGAGCGCCGTCTGCAAAAGCCGGTTGCGCGGGTTATAGACAAAGTCCGCCTGATAGCCGGGGTAAGCCGATTTCAGATGCGCAAGCAGCTCGTCATAGGCCGCCGCGCTTCGGGAAAGTCCAGCCAGAAGCTCCAGATACTTCTCGTCCTCCAGCACCAGCAGCGCAAACACGCCTGTGACGGTGTCGTTTTCGAACGTGCCGAGCACGCGCGTATTCGGGTTTTCAGGCGCATCCAGCAGGTTCCGGTGCAGCTGCTGCTCTGTGAGCAGCATGGGGTCACGGTAGTCGGGGTCTGCGCTGCAGGCATGAATAAAGTCCAGATATGGCGAGAGCGTGTGCAGATCTTTCAGCATATTGCGGCTTCCTTTCAGTCAATTTTTCTGATGTGTATTGTACGGCCTTCTCCGGCGCTTGTCAAACGGCGCGGAACACTGTATAATCATTATCAGATTTTTATTGATCCTCGGAGGTGGCTGCATGTCTCTTGCGGAAAAACGGCTGTTCCTGCTGGATATGGACGGCACGATCTATTTAAGCGAAACGCTCTTCGACGGGACGCTGGAGTTCCTGCGCTATGTGCGCGCCATCGGCGGCCGGTATTTGTTCCTGACGAACAATTCCTCGCGCGGGACCGACGCGTATATTGCAAAGATGGCCCGCCTCGGCATCGAGGCCTTCCCCGACGATTTTCTGACCAGCGCGGACGCGACGATCCGCTATCTGCGCGGCCGGTATCTGCCGGATACGGTCTATTATGTCTGCGGAACGGAATCTCTTAAAAATCAGCTTCGTCTGGCAGGGCTGCGAGTAGCCGAGACGCTGCGGGATGATTGCGCCGTTGTCCTTCTGGGCTACGACACGGAATTGACGTATGAAAAGCTGGAAAGCTGCTGCATTCTTCTGAACCGAGGCGCGGATTACGTCGCCACGCACCCCGATCTTGTCTGCCCGACATGGTACGGCAGCGCGCCGGACTGCGGCAGCGTGATCGAAATGCTCCATACCGCGACGGGCCGCCGCCCGAAGGTCATCGGCAAGCCCCAGCCCGAAATGGCGCTGCTGGCTATGGAGCAGACGGGCTTCTCGCCGCGCGAAACGTGCCTCATCGGCGACCGGGTGTATACCGACATCGCCTGCGGCGTGAACGCCGGGATCGACACGATCTTCGTCCTGTCCGGCGAGGGTGTGATGGACGATATTGAGAAATACGGCGTTCAGCCGACGTACTGTATGCAGAATATCCGCGAAGTCCTCAATACATTAGAAAATGGAGAACCGAAATGAAGCTCAACAACAAGCGCACCATCCTGGTTGGCCTCGCGTTCTTGTCCATCTGCGCGTTCTGGCAGATGTATGACAGCATTGTGCCGCTGATCCTCACGAAGACCTTCCACATGAACGAAACGTTCTCCGGCGCGATCATGGCGGCGGACAACATTCTGGCGCTCTTTCTGCTGCCGTTCTTCGGCTCTGTCTCGGATAAGAGCCATTCGAAGCTCGGCAAGCGGATGCCCTTTATCCTCTTCGGCACTGGCTGCGCCATCATCCTCATGAACATTCTCCCTCTGCTCGACAACAGCTACGCCGCCCAGCCCTCCGGCTTCAAGACGGCCTCATTTGTCATCGTCCTCGGCCTGCTGCTCGTCGCCATGGGAACGTACCGCGCTCCCGCCGTCGCCCTCATGCCCGACGTGACGCCCAAGCCGCTGCGCTCGCGTGCGAACGCCATCATCAATCTGATGGGCGCGGTCGGCGGCATTCTGTATCTCGGCGTTGCGGCGGTGCTCTATCCCAACTCCAAGACCGCCGGTTTGGATCATGTGAACTATCAGCCGCTGTTTATCGTTGTGTCGGCCATTATGTTCGTCGCCGTCGCCGTGCTCTTCCTCACGATCAGGGAGCCGAAGCTCACGGCGGAAAATCAGGCGCTTGAAAAGCAGCACCCGGAATGGAACCTTGCGCAGGACGACGGCAGCGGCCACGAGACGCTCCCGAAGCCCGTCAAAAAGAGCCTCGGCTTCCTGCTGGCCTCCATCGCGCTCTGGTTCATCGGATATAACGGCGTGACGACGTGGTTCTCGACGTATGTCGATACCGTCATGGGGCAGGGCCTCGGCGGCGCTTCGACCTGCCTGCTCATCGCCACGGCGGGCGCCATCGTCTCGTACATCCCCATCGGCCAGATCGCCTCGAAGATCGGCCGCAAGCGCACGATCCAGGGCGGCATCATCCTGCTTACCGCCTGCTTTGCCAGCGGCTATGTGCTCACAACGACATTCTCCTCGATCAACGCCATTATGTTTGTCGTCTTCGCCCTCGTCGGCCTTGCCTGGGCCGCGATCAACGTCAACTCGCTTCCCATGGTCGTCGAGATGTGCAAGGGCTCGGATATCGGCAAATTTACCGGCTATTACTACACGGCCTCCATGGCCGCGCAGGTCGTCACGCCCATCGCCGCCGGTACACTCATGCGCAAGATCGACTACCGCGTCCTGTTCCCGTATGCTGCGCTGTTCGTTGCGCTGAGCTTCGTGACCATGCTCTTCGTCCACCACGGCGATGCCAAGGCCGAGGCCAAGAAGGGGCTGGAAGCGTTCGAGGAAATGGACGACTAGTCGGAAACGGCCCCGCCGGAACGAATCCTTGCGAAGCAAGGCTTCTTATCCTCTTGGGCCGTTTTCTCCTGTCCAAAATGCAAGCCAAGCTTGCATTTTGGGGTTACGGGGCCGCGCCTTGGCTCTCCCTTTGGGAGAGCTGTCACCGAAGTGACTGAGAGGGCCTTGAAACCTCTTTTCTCCCTATTTTTTCCGGCAAGGCGGAAAAGAATGGGCCGCCGGCGGCGCGTCGGAAACAGCCTCGACGGAACGAGCCGCCGCTATGTGCGCCGTCTCTTATCCTCTGAGCCCGTTTCCTCCTTTCCAAAACACAAATGCTTCGCTGGTTTGTGTTTTGGGTTTCAGTGCTGCTCAAGCCTATCTAAAATATAGCAAGAAAGAAGTCTGTAACCATGCTGACAATCTGCATCATCCTGATCGTGCTTCTGGCGCTCGATCTGCTGTTTACGCTGGCGCTGCGGTGCCGGAAGGGACACCGGAAGTGGGAGGTTCTCAAGAAGTACCGTTACGCCCACCGGGGCTATCACGACAAGCCCGTCGTCCCGGAAAACTCTCTGCCCGCCTTCCGCCGGGCCATCGAGCGCGGCTTCGGCGCGGAGCTGGACGTGCATCTTTTGAAGGACGGCACGCTTGCCGTCTTCCATGACTCTGATCTGAAGCGCTGCGCGAATGTCGAGGGCGAGATCGAGGATCTGACGCTGGACGAGCTGAAGCAGCTCCGGCTTGAGGGCACGGACGAGCAGATCCCGACCTTTGACGAGGTTCTTGCCCTGTTCGAGCACGAAACGCCGCTCATCATCGAGCTTAAGACCGCGCGCGGCAACCATATGGCGCTGGCCAAGGCAGTCTGCGAGCGGCTGGACAGCTATCAGGGCGAGTTCTGCATCGAGTCGTTTGACCCGTTCGCGCTCATCGACGTGAAAAAGCTCCGCCCCGAAATCTGCCGCGGGCAGCTTTCTATGAATTTTGAAAAGGACAAGGCGGGCCTGCCGTGGTACAAGCGGTTCATCGCGGGCAATCTGCTTTTGAACTTCCTGACGGTCCCGGACTTTATCGCGTACAAGTTTGAAGACCGCAGCAGCTACTGCCTGCGCTCGTGCGTCCGCGTCTGGGGCGCGCAGGAGGTCGACTGGACGATCCGCACGAAGGAGGATCTGCTGGCCTGCGAGGCCGCCGGCGGCATTCCGATTTTTGAGCGCCTCGATCCGGAGGTCTGAGTGTCCGTACATACGCCAAGTGAAAACAGGAACTGCCGCCCGGCCGGGCGGCAGTTTCTGTTTTCAGAGCAGCAGCGTCAGATGGTACACTGCGAACGCGGCCAGCCACGCAATGCAGCACTGGGAAAGCGCAATGAGTGCGGCTCGCAGCGCCGAACCCGTCTCGCGCCGGATGGCGGCGATGGCCGCTACGCACGGGGTATACAGAAGCGTAAAGACCAGAAAGCTCAGCGCGGCTTCCGGTAAAGAGCGTCGAGACGGCGGCTGTGCCCAGCAGGATCTGAAGTGTGCTGACGACGGATTCCTTTGCGATAAAGCCGGTGATCAGCGCCGTCGCGCAGCGCCAGTCCGCGAAGCCCAGCGGCGCAAATATGGGTGCGAGCCAGCGCCCGACCATGGCAAGCAGGCTCTGCTCGCTGCTCGTCACAACGTCCAGCCGGGTATCGAAGCTTTGCAGGAACCAGATGACGATGGTCGCAAGGAAAATAACAGTAAAGGCGCGCTCGATAAAATCCTTCGCCTTGTCCCAGAGCAGAAGCGCGACGCTTTTTACGCTCGGCAGGCGGTAATTCGGCAGCTCCATCACAAACGGGACCGGACGGCCCCGGAAGGCGGATTTGAGCACGAGCGCGGAGAGAATGCCGAACAGGATGCCGAGCACATACAGCCCGATCATCACAAGCGCTGCATACTTCGGGAAGAACGCCGCCGAGAAGAACGCGTAGATCGGAATTTTTGCCGAGCAGCTCATAAAGGGGGTGAGCAGGATGGTCATGGTGCGGTCGCGCTCCGACGGGAGCGTCCGCGCCGCCATGACCGCCGGAACGGTGCAGCCGAAGCCGATGAGCATCGGCACGACGGACTTGCCGGACAGGCCGATGCGCCGCAGCAGCTTGTCCATCACGAACGCCACGCGCGCCATATAGCCGGTGTCTTCCAGAATAGACAGGAAGAAAAAGAGCGTCACGATGATCGGCAGAAAGCTCAGAACCGCGCCGACGCCCTGAAAAATGCCGTCGATCACAAGGCTCTGCACGACGGGGTTCAGGTGATAGGCCGTCAGCGCCCGATCGACCACGACGGTTAGCGCATCAATGCCGGAAGCCAGCAGATCGCTCAGTCCCTGGCCGATCACATGAAATGTCAGATAGAAGATCAGCAGCATCACGCCGATGAAAATCGGGATGGCGGTATATTTTCCGGTCAGAATTTTATCCGCGCTGACAGAGCGCAGGCGCTCCTTGCTTTCGTGCGGCTTGACGACGCAGGCTTTGACCAGCGCTTCAATGAACGTATAGCGCATATCCGCGATGGCCGCGTTGCGGTCAAGTCCGCGTTCCAACTCCATCTGGACGATGGAGTGCTCGATCAGCTCCTTTTCGTTCTGATCGA
>ERZ791815.1989-NODE-1989-length-10553-cov-2.851781_pt1 | contig 10553 bp, 9 predicted proteins | sample MGYA00510302_ERZ791815 | MGnify/ENA primary metagenome ERZ791815 (study PRJEB30046, sample SAMN00791995) | human gut metagenome | study: EMG produced TPA metagenomics assembly of the A metagenome-wide association study of gut microbiota in type 2... | reverse complement strand
CGATCTCCCGTACCAGTCCCGGATACACCAGATCCTCCATAAAAACAAGATAAACATTGGTATTCGAGCGCATACCACATTTTTTCTGCTTCACCTTGACTTTCGGGGAACGGATACGCTTTCTAATCAGCGCCGCATTCTGTTTTACCGAATCACAAAACCCCTCGTTTGAACCCCTTATGACCTTTTCAGAATCCGCCTCCGTGATCCCCATATTCGGATAACCGTCGTCCGGTATCTTTACCGCCCTGTCAAATCCGTCCACAAACAGGATCACCTCTCCGGTCAAAAGCCCGTCCACCGCATCCTCTATCGTATCAAAATAAGTTGCATCCGAAATTCCCAGCGCATTCTGCTCCAATGCCTGATAAATTTCCTCCTTCCCAAGCCCCTTTAAATACTTCAGCACCTCACTCAGTGCCGAAGTCCCCATGTCCACCGACACCTCAATAAACGTCAGATAACATGCCACATCCATCTGCCTGCCAAGCATCAATTCCTTCTTTTTAATATCATCGCACTCATGAAAAAACTCCTCCATCTGCGCGATATTCTCACTTAATCTCTTTGAAACCGCTACCTTTTCCTTCATAATATCCCTCATTTCCCGGCAACTAAAAAAGGATAAGCCTACGGCTTATCCTCAAAAATTCATTTCCCTTATTCTATGCAATTTTAACCAGATTATACAAAGCTCCCTTACTCCTGCTCTCTGATCATTTCCTTGACCGCCACAACCTGATTTTTGACATGCTTATGCATTGCTTCTGTCACACGTCCCTTATCCTTTGTCATCAATCCTTCCACGATCTCACTATGTTCCCGCATCAGTGTCGGATAATTTCTCTCATCCTTTAAATATTCCACACGGTAACGGTACATCTGCTCTCTCAAATTATTGAGCATATTGACGAGTTTTGGATTGCCGGTCGCCTGATAAATAATATCGTGAAACTGCACATCCGCAGCGGCGATCTTTTTCAAATCTTTTGATTTGGTAGATTCCTCAAACTCATGCATTGTTTCCGTCAGAGTATCTAACTGTTCCTTTGTCATCTGCAATCGATGCTGCAAGTTCATCTAACGCATCACGGATCTGAAGCACATCCTCCATATCCTTTTCTGTCATCTTGGCGACTTCCGCACCTTTTCTCGGAATCGTGACCGCTAAGCCCTCCTGCTCTAACATGCGGATCGCCTCACGGATCGGTGTACGGCTGACGCCTAACTTTGCAGCAAGCTGCAGTTCCATCAGACGCTCTCCGGGTTTTAACTCTCCTTTTAAAATCGCCTCACGCAGTGTGTTAAACACCACATCCCGAAGTGGCAGATACGCATCCATATTCAGCGTCAAATCGTCTGTCATAAACCTGTTTTCCTCCATTTCTTCGCTTATCTCATGTTGTTGTAAATACTGGTCAGGTAAACCTGCTTTGCCAGTCCGGATGCCTGCATCGCCTCATATGCCGCAACCGCTTTCTCCTTATCATCAAACAGTCCGAATACCGTCGGACCACTCCCGCTCATCATAGCTCCCGCAGCTCCATGTTCCATCATATATTCTTTGATCTCTGCGATTACCGGATAATTCGGAATCGTCACAGTTTCTAAAACATTTCCCATATCTGAGATAATGGCTGCAAGGTCTTTTCGTCTGATGTCTTCCACCAGACGGTCAATATCCGGATGAACTGTATTTTCATCCAGCTTCAGATTCTCATATACAAACTTTGTCGATACAGAAATCTGTGGTTTTGCGATCAGTATCGGACATTTTACCATCGGTGGAAGTGCGGTAAGCTGCTCACCAATTCCTTCTGCAAGTGCGGTTCCACGCATAATGCAGTAAGGAACATCTGCACCGATCTTAACCCCACGCTGCATCAGTTCTTCTTTGGACAGTCCAAGTTCAAACATACGGTTCATACCATAAAGCACCGCTGCAGCATCTGTACTTCCACCGGCCATTCCCGCTGCGACCGGAATATACTTGTGCAGCTTCACATCGATACCGTCCCTGATCTGAAATTCATCCATCAGAAGTTTTGCTGCCTTGTAGACAAGATTATTCTCATTTGTCGGCAGAAAGGACAGATTTGTCGTCATTGTAATCCCGCCTGCTGTCTTTTTCATTTCAAGACGGTCAAACAGGTGGATGGTCTGCATGACCATCTTCACTTCATGGTACCCATCCTCACGTCTGCGCACAACATCAAGCCCAAGATTTATTTTTGCAAGTGCTTTTACTGATATTTCCTTCATAATCCCCATACCATCGTCATGTATTTTCGTTGTTTTTTGTATACAACATAAATTTTATCATTTTAAGGCAAAAAGGTCAATTCCATCTAAATTATTTTTCCCGAAAAGCCGATATATTTTACAGAAGAAAAAGGAAAAAATGCATGAACAAATCAGTCATTCATTTACTGGAATGGAGGAATTATTTATGACTATGAATGCAATTAACAGCGTAAATTCAACAACTAACAGCTATCAGACAAGCACAGCTTCTAAGACAGCTTCTACATCTACAGACAAAACCACAACATCTGATAAGGCAGAAACCGGTGTCGTATATGAGAAATCTTCTCAAACAGACAAGGATACCGTTACCAAAAAAACTGACTATGCAATGGTTGCAAAATTAAAAGCAGATGCTGAGCAGCGTACTTCCCAGTTACGCAGCCTGGTTGAAAAAATGATGACCAAGCAGGGAACCGCAATCGCAAATGCCGATTCCATGTGGAGCTTCTTAGCAGATGGTAACTTTACCGTTGATGAGGAAACACAGAAACAGGCTCAGGCAGATATCGCTGAGGACGGCTACTGGGGTGTAGAGCAGACCTCTGACCGTATCCTTGATTTTGCAAAAGCCCTTTCCGGCAACGATCCGGAAAAAGCAGATCTTCTGATCGACGCTTTCAAAAAAGGCTTTGAAGATGCAACAAAATCCTGGGGCAAAGATTTGCCGGATATTTCCCAGCGTACCTATGATGCTGTTTTGGAGAAATTTGACAAATGGAAAAACGGTTCTACCACCGAAACTGCCGGAACTGAAACAGAAAATTAATATGTAAATTCTATCACATGAAAAAAATGCAGGAATCATATTTTATGATTCCTGCATTTTTACTTACAAACTTTTTCGCTGCGGTAATTCCTGTATTCCAGATAATAATGTTACCGCAGCGTGTGTAATCTAATCTGTTATTTTTCTTCTAAGATCTTCTCAATACTTGCTAATTTCACACAAACAACAAAGATTTCTGCTGCTGTTGTCAGATCCTCTAAGCTTGGATAAGACGGTGCGATACGGATTACGGAATCTTTCGGATCCTTTCCATACGGGAACGGTGCGCCTGCCGGAGTCATCACAACACCTGCTTTTTTTGCTTTTGCAACAACATTCTTTGCACAGCCCTCTAAAGTCTCATAAGTGATGAAGTAGCCTCCCTTTGGTTTGTACCAGGTTCCTACGCCCAAATCGCCAAGTTCTTTGTCAAACATGTCTGTGATCATCTCGAACTTCGGACGTAAGGATGCAGCATGTTTGCGCATATGCTCTGTGATGCCGTGAATGTTCTTAAAGAAACGTACATGGCGGAGCTGGTTTACCTTATCATGACCAATGGTCTGAACCTTTAACTGTTTTTTGATATCCTCCAAGTTGTTTGCGGAAGTTGCGATCGCAGCAACACCGGAACCAGGGAATGTGATCTTACTGGTGGAACAGAATTTGTATACCATATCCGGGTTTCCTGCACGCTTACACTCTGCAAGGATCTCAATCAGATGATCCTGATCGATATCATATAAATGATGTACACAGTAAGCGTTATCCCAGTAGATACGGAAATCTTTTGCAGCCGGTTTCAATCTTGCAAAACGGCGTACAGTCTCATCTGAATAGGTGATACCCTGTGGGTTGGAATATTTCGGAACACACCAGATACCCTTGATTGCCTCATCTTTGCTGACTAAATCTTCTACCATATCCATATCCGGACCGGTTGGCAGCATTGGTACATTAATCATTTCAATGCCAAAATATTCTGTGATGGCAAAATGTCTGTCATATCCCGGAACCGGGCATAAAAATTTTACTTTATCTAATTTGCACCATGGAGTACTTCCCATAACACCGTGTGTCATGGAACGTGCAATCGTATCGTACATGATATTTAAACTGGAGTTGCCATAGATAATGATATTATCCGGGTTGCACTCGATCATATCGCCGATGAGCACTTTCGCCTCATGGATACCGTCAAGCACACCGTAGTTGCGGCAGTCTGTTCCGTCTTCACAGGTCAGATCCACATAGGATGCTAAGACGTCCATCATTCCCATTGACAGATCAAGCTGTTCCTGGGATGGCTTTCCTCTGGACATGTCAAGTTTTAATCCACGCTGCTGGAATTTCTTGTACTCTGCCTCGAGTGATTTCTTTTCGGCTAACAGTTCTTCCTTTGTCATTTCCTGGTAAGATTGCATTGTTTGCTTCCTCCTCTTGGTTCGCTATACATTATTTATCATTCATGGGAATATTCCCCTTTGATCTTGTGGAAATATTCTCTGATCTGCTTTTCATAACCGTTTTCTGACGGTCTGTAAAACTTCCGGCCGGTCAGTCCGTCCGGCAGATACTGCTGCTCTACATAATGATTCGGATAGTCATGCGCATATTTATAGCCTACGCCGTGACCGAGCTTCGATGATGATTTGTAGTGGGCGTCCTGTAAATGTGGCGGAACCGGAGCTGTCATCGTATTTTTGACTGTCTCCATCGCCTCGCTGATCGCCGTAACGGCGGAGTTGCTCTTTGGCGCACTCGCCACATAGGTAACCGCCTGCGCTAAGATGATCTGCGCTTCCGGCATTCCAATACGTTCTACCGCCTGTGCCGCTGACGTTGCAACCACGAGTGCCATCGGATCTGCATTGCTCACATCCTCTGAGGCACAGATCATGATCCTTCTTGCAATAAACTTGATATCCTCCCCCGCATACAGCATCCGCGCTAAATAATAGACTGCCGCATCCGGATCGGATCCGCGCATACTTTTGATAAACGCAGATACGGTATCGTAATGGTTATCGCCGGACTTATCGTACTTTACCACACGCTTCTGGATACATTCGGAAGCAACGGAAAGCGTGATATGTATCAGACCGTCCCCGCTGCGCTCAGTTGTAAGGATTCCAAGCTCCACCGCAGTCAATGCGGCACGCGCATCACCATTTGAGATATCTGCAAGGAAATCTAAGGCATCCTCATCAATCACGGCATGGTATGCACCCATACCTTTTTGCGTATCATTTACCGCCCGCAAAATAAGAGTTTTGATATCCTCTTTTTCTAAGCTTTTCAGTTCAAAAATGATCGAACGGGAAAGAAGAGCCCCATTGACTTCAAAATAAGGATTCTCAGTCGTCGCACCGATTAAGATGATGGTTCCATCTTCCACGAACGGCAGAAGATAATCCTGCTGTCCCTTATTAAAACGATGGATCTCGTCGATAAACAGGATCGTCTTTTTTCCAAACATCCCCATGTTATTCTTCGCCTTAGCAATGACATCTTCCATGTCTTTCTTCCCGGCAGAAGTTGCATTCATCTGTAAAAATTCTGCGCTTGTGGAATTGGCAATAACCTTCGCAAGCGTTGTCTTTCCGGTTCCCGGAGGTCCATAGAGGATGATGGAGCTGAGCTTATCCGCCTTGATCGCACGGTACAGTAACTTGTCCTTCCCGATGATATGCTGCTGTCCGACCATCTCATCTAAAGTCGTCGGCCGCAGACGCGATGCAAGCGGTGACTCCGTCTCTTTTTTCTGTTCTCTCATATATTCGAATAAATCCATGTTTCAACCTGTCTTTCTGTTGCGTACATTTGCTCTTTTTGCATTTTTTATTCTGCAATCTTGCATTTTAAAGTTTAAAAAAACATTCTTTTGCAATAATTCCTGCAAATATGACAGATTCGCTTTTCAAAAATTCATTCATCTATTACCATACAGGAATTTTTCCGCTTTTGCAAGACGTAAAATTATTTTCTCTGTTCTGTATGTTTTTCCCTGAAAATCTGTCACCTTACTGTGCAAAAGCATGGACATACTTCTGAAATGTTTCTCCACGCTCCTCAAAGTTTTTAAAATAACCGTAAGATGCTGCTGCCGGTGAAAGGATACATGCGCCTCCCGGTTCGGTCATCTGTACTGCTGCTTCAACTGCCTGCTCTAAATCTTCCGCATAGACACAGTTCTCACAGTCGCCGACTTCCCCGAAAATACGTTTTCCGGATGCGTATGCACAGATAAACTGAAATTCTTTATGCTTCCTGATAAATGCGACCAGAAGATCATAATTAATTCCACGGTCCATACCCCCGATCAGGACCGTCTTTGCATCCGGAATACTCATCGCCGCATTGATGGCAGCCTCCGGGATCGTTGAAATCGAATCGTCATAATATCTGACGCCCCGATAAGTTCCGACATACTGCAGGCGGTGCGGCAGTCCTTCAAAGTCTGCCATGCTCTTTAACACAGCCTCTTTTTCGCATCCAAGCAGTTCTGCCACACGCTCCACAAACTGTGCATCATACTGATTATGCTCTCCGGCAAGTTTCAATTCATAATGCACACCTTTGGGCTGATGAAGCACTGTCCTTTGCGCCTTTGTATCGATCTGCGGTACATTTTCTCCCACAAAGAAATAATCTCCGCTCTTCTGATACGCCGCAATATGGCTCTTTGCCTCAAAATATTTTTCTACTGTTCCATAATAGTCAAGATGCTCCTCATAGAGGTTTAAAAAGATTGCAATGTGCGGTGACACATTCGTATGTGCAAGCTGATGGCAGGACATCTCATAAACAATGATCGTATCTTCTGTCACTTCCTCGAAATAATCAAGACAAGGCTGTCCAATATTTCCAAGCAGTAACACAGGTCTGCCGCTGCATGCCTTCAAAACAGTATAGAGCATTGCAGACGTCGTACTTTTCCCTTTGGTTCCGGTGATTCCTATTACCTGGTCACGAAACTGCTGTAAAAATAATTCTGTCTCTGAGGTATATTTTGGATTTTCCTCATTCATCACAATGCCAGGACTTTTTATGATAAAATCGTAATCATCCTCGTCGATCTCTTCTTTCTTCCCCTCAAATATATCCACGGACGCCGGTTTTACGCATCTCTGCAGAAAGTGCTCTGTCGCCTTTCCTTCTCTGCCGTAACCCCAGATCAAAATCCGTTTTCCATTCAACTCACTGATGATGTCCATCTTAATCTCCATTCCTGCCCGTTCCCCAGGGCATCTCTATTCCTGCTGTTTATGCCCGATTCATAAAATCCTTTAAAATCTCTAAGAAATGCTCCGGCACCTGGTTTTCGGATACCCACTCGGAAAGCATCTCATCTAACTCTCCCGGAGCAGCTTCGATCGTTTCTTTATAGCGCTCGGTTAAAAGACTCTTTCCACCGCGTGCAATAAATGTCTTTAATGCAACAAGGACTTCGCGTCTGGTTCCCACGCACTCAAACGGTTTGTTCTCCTCAATGCCGGTCAGCTCTCTAAAATCAAGATCAAGCGAATCTTTTTCCAACAGATTTTCTCCGAAAATGTGCACCAGTTCTTCCTGTGATAAAAACGGAGTTAAAATGATATAGACAAACAGACATTTCGGGCAGTTGCAGCACCAGATTCCCTGTTTGCTTCCCGCATTACAGCTCCGGAATACTTCATGATAACTCTTACATTTTGAAAACAGCCATGCAATCTGCATCTCAGTGAGCGGACGTAAGAGGCTGAAATAATGGATATCGGAATCTGTCACTTTCTTTATATATGATACAAAATCCTGCTCAAACTCAAAGCTCTTTGAATATTGATGGTTGACAAAAGAATCTTTTACCGTCGTCTCGTTTGCACTTGTCTCATTCGAAAGCACGATATAGCGGTTGCCACTCAAAAATGCTGAAATAAAGGATGAAAATGCAACGACTGCAGAGAACGGAATGTGTCCGTTTAAATATCCCTCTGCATTAAGTTCTAAAATCTTTTTGTCGAGAATACGTTTTGCAGCGTAGTCTCCCTGTTTGTGGTCACAGACTGCAATGACATTTTTTGTGGTCGCATTGCCATTGATACTGTAAGTAGTAATCTTTTCTCCCTTTAACACCTCAAGGGAAACCACGGAATCCTTTCCACCGCCGACAGACACCAGGCATCCATCATAGGACTGTGTATCATGCAGTGGTGCGCACGCTTTGTCCTCACATTCGATCGTAACAAGATCCTCTTTTGAAACCACGATTCCATTGCGGTACATAAACTCGCCAAGTCCGTTGTAATATAACTTTTTCCACCATTTTTTCTGTTCTGCGGAAAGTGTTCCACACAAAATTTTTAACTGCTTCGGGCAGGCACATTTCCAGTAGCTGATTGTCTCTGCCATTCCAAGATGAAATGCAAGCGCCTTTAAGATTGTCTCATCCACGCGCTCCTTTGCCGGAAACTCCCACTTTGACTGAAATTCACACAGCCCCGGTATCTCAAAATGATACACGATCCGATATGCACTTTCGATATACTCTACGGAATAATCTTTATATAAAAAAGAATTGTATTGATTTCTGAAATCCTCAAACTTTGACAACGTAAATCCTCCATTCCGGACGCGATACGCCCCAGACCTATTTTTATTATATGAAATCATCATCTGCGATAAACATTATTACACAGCAGACTCTGAAATATCATAGCACACATCCTAGCAAAAGTCGATAGCGGAGGGACGCACAAACGGCGTTCACCAAAAAAGGAGTGGGCATTTCGCCCACTCCCTATACAATCATTCCATTAATTTTTCTTGCCAAGTGTTACAGAAATCGTCTGCTCCTGATACTCACCATTCGTAGAACGCTCAATCTTCACATCAACCGTTGTACCTGCTTTATAATACTCCATTGTAGATGAAAGTTCTTCCATGGAACCAATCTGTTTTCCATCGAACTCTGTGATGATATCACCTTTCTGGATACCTGCCTGCTCTGCTGCCGAACCTCCGGTTACCTGTGCAACATAGACACCGGATGGCATGTTATAAGTTTTTGCAACATCATCTGTTACATCGACACCTGCGATACCAAGGTATGCGCTGTCAGACTCATCTACTTTTTCTTTCGTGATCAGATCATTGATAATCGGTGCTGCCGTATTGATCGGGATTGCATATCCAATACCCTCTACGGAAGTATCGGAATATTTTACAGAGTTGATACCGATAACCTCACCGTTTGCACTGAGTAATGCACCACCACTGTTACCAGGGTTGATTGCTGCATCTGTCTGGATCAGATCTGCAGTATAGCTTGTGTCACTCTCTGAATCACTGACAGATACCTGACGGTTCAATGCACTGATATAACCAACGGTTACAGACTGTCCATAACCAAGTGCGTTACCGATTGCGATACAGGAATTACCAACTTTTAAGCTGTCAGAATCACCAAGTGTGGCTACTTTAATATTATTCATCGTATCACTTTCAATGCTGCTTAACGCTACACGGATGACTGCAAGATCCGTAGAAGGAACTGTTCCTTTTACCTCTGCGCTGACTGTTGACTCATCATTAAATGTAACTGTCAGACTGTTTGCACCGTTTACTACGTGATTATTCGTTGCAACATAAAGATAATTATCATCCTGACTTACGATGATACCGGATCCACAGCTTGTGCTCTCATAAGTCTGTGGCATACCGCCCCAGAAACTCTGGTATTCGGTCTCGCTCACATTTGTGATTGCCACGATGGACGGCATTACGGATGATACGATGTCAGATACATCCGTTGCTACATAATTCGACGATGTGGAAGTTGCCTCCACCTTGTTGTCTGCTTTGGTCAGTGCATTCTGACTGCCGCTGTCTGATACTGCGGTTTCATCATTGCCAAATGCCTTGGACGATACAAGATGTACACCCTCAAATGCAGTGCCTGATACCAGTCCAAAGACTAACGCGATGGCTGCGCATTTTGCAAGTTTCGTTCCAAATCCACCCGGTTTTCTTTCTCTCTTTTTCTTTTGTTTTTTACCAGTCGTCTGTGCGTTCTGATAAAATGCACCGTTGGTATTCTGATATCCACCATTCTGGTAAGCACCGTTCTGCTGATATCCTGTGTTCTGGTATGTGCCATTCTGATATGCACTGCCCTGCTGATATCCTGCGTTTTGTGAATAAGAATTTGTGTTCTGATAAGAATTGTTGTACTGGTTTACGTTTCCTTCATTTGCATGTTCTGTCTGCTGATTGCTCTGGCTGCCGTTATTGTATGAATAGAAGGAATCCGAAGACCCATTCTGATTGTTGTTGTTATAATTGTTACCATCCATAACGATTTCTCCTTTCGTATTCGGAATTTCTTTTCCTTTTCTGATTATGAGTGTACAGAGAAATTGTGTTCTATTTGTGACAAAACAATCAAAAAATTATGTTTTCTTCTCAAATATAATTGATAACCTGATATAGCAGATTCCAA
>ERZ791815.1984-NODE-1984-length-10582-cov-3.294386_pt1 | contig 10582 bp, 9 predicted proteins | sample MGYA00510302_ERZ791815 | MGnify/ENA primary metagenome ERZ791815 (study PRJEB30046, sample SAMN00791995) | human gut metagenome | study: EMG produced TPA metagenomics assembly of the A metagenome-wide association study of gut microbiota in type 2... | reverse complement strand
TTTATGTGGCTTGTTGCAGTCCCACTTACTTTTCTTGCTGCATATGTTTTTAAACTGCCGCCTGTCTGGGTATACTTTGTCATGACCCTGGACGAGTTCGAAAAAATGCCTGTGGTATTCATTCACTATTTCAGAAATAAATGGCTTACGAACATTACCAGAGATTTTGAGTGATTGCAGTTACCGTAAAGTTTTCTAAACAAGTTGATAAAAAACAAGACTGTCAGATTAAAGTTTCGGTAAATAAGGGGTAACATCATACTCCTGAATGAATTTTACAAATTTAGTTAACTGATCCGGTACAAAAACACCCTTTTTCCAGATGATACCAAATTTACTGGTGATTTCCGGGGATCCCGGGATCACAACAAAATCACGGGGATTGGTAGCGAGAGAGGAATACAAAAAAGCCCCACATTTACCACCCCGGACAAAATTAAGGACAGTAACGAGCTGGCTGCAGTACATGTGGACATTTGGTGTGATCCCGGCACTGCGCAGACGGGTGATGACTGTCTGGGTTTGAACAGAGTCCGTATTGAATAAGATAATGGGCTCATCTTTTAACATATCCATTGTAATTTCTTTTTCACCGGCATACCGGTGCGTCTTGGAAACACAGTAGACATATCTGTCTTCCATCATGACATAACTGTTATATTTATCCAGATTATAAAAATCCATATTTGCCATGGCGATATCTAACTGTTCATTGTCGACTAAAGTACGGGCGCGGAGGGAGCCATATTCTAAAAGCTGAATGGGTATATTATACTGTTCCTGAAACTGGTCGGTCACCCGCGGAAAAAATACCGTGCTGATCATAGGAGGAATACCGATCCGCAGCGGGTGCCGCTTTTTTTCAATATTTGAAAAGTCGGTGTACAGTTCCTGCGTCTGTTTTAGAATAAATTCTGCTTTCTGATAAAAAGCCTCACCGTCTTTGGTGAGGGAAATTCTGTTCTTTCCATGGTTAAAAAGTTTCAGATGAAATTCTTTTTCCAGATCCCGGATCGAAGTGGAGATCGTAGGCTGGGAAACATAGAGCGCGTCAGCCGCGCGGGTAATACTATGGTAGCGGCATACCATACAAAAGTATTCTAATTGTGTCAGTGTCATAGAATCCTCCGTCATTGTACAGAAAAATTATACTATAGTTTCAGTATAGGGAAAAACTATGCTGACGTCAAGTATATGAAATGTACATTATACTGAAAATGCGATATGATGTGTTTACAAAAGGAAAACGACAAGGCCATGTCACTTTTTAACACGATAAAAAAGAGAAAAAAGGAGGTTTTCTATGAGCCCGACAGTAATTACATTAATATTTCTGGCATTTGCCATTATCATGTTTGTTACAGAGAAGATTCCGCTCGGCCTGACATCCATGATTGTCTGTGTTGGTCTTGTAATTACCGGTGTGTTGAGCGTAAGTGATGCTTTCAATGGATTTATCAACAGTAACGTGATTCTGTTTGTTGCCATGTTCATTGTAGGCGGGGCATTGTTTGAAACCGGTATGGCAAATGAGATTGGAAGTCTGGTAACAAAATTTGCAAAAACGGAACGCAGTCTGATTATTGCAATCATGGTGATTGTGGCAGTTATGAGCGGATTTCTTTCCAACACCGGTACGGCAGCAGTTCTTATTCCGGTTGTAATTGGAATTGCAGCGAAGTCAGGGTATAAGCGGTCAAGACTTTTAATGCCGTTAGTATTTGCAGCAGCAATGGGAGGAAATCTTTCACTGATTGGTGCACCTGGCAATATGATTGCACAATCTGCACTTGAACCGTTGGGATTGAAATTTGGATTTTTCGAGTATGCGATTGTCGGTTTGCCGATTCTGATCGTTGGTATTCTATTTTATGCTACGATCGGATTTAAAATTTTACCGCATCATGACACGACGGATGCAGATGATTCTATTTTTGATGAGTCACAGGATTTTAGCAATGTTCCAAAGTGGAAAAAAGTATTATCGCTGGTGATTCTGATTGCCACCCTGATAGGGATGATTTTTGAAGAACAGATTGGTGTAAAACTTTGTATCACAGGCTGCGTAGGAGCAATTTTATTAATCCTCACCGGTGTCATTTCTGAAAAGAATGCTTTAAAATCCATTGATTTAAAAACTATTTTCCTGTTTGGAGGTACGCTTTCTCTGGCAAAGGCACTCGAGGTTACTGGAGCAGGAGAACTGATTGCAGATAAGGTGGTTGGAGCATTGGGTGAAAATCCTTCTCCGGTACTATTCACTTTTGTGGTGTTTATTCTGTGCTGTATCATGACAAACTTTATGTCAAATACAGCTACTACAGCCCTGATGGCACCGATTTGTATATCCATTGCCCAGGGAATGGGTGCAGACCCAAGAGCAGTCCTGATGGCATGTGTCATAGGAGGTTCCTGTGCCTACGCTACTCCAATCGGAATGCCTGCCAATACGATGGTAGTCGGAGCCGGCAACTATAAATTTATGGATTATGTAAAAGCCGGAATGCCGTTGATCGTCATTGCAACCGTGGTCAGCATGATTATTTTACCAATAGCATTTCCATTTTATCCGTAGGATAAAATTTTTATCACGTAGGATAAAATTTTTATCACGTAGGATAAAATTTCACTTTTAAATTATATTATTAAAAAATCTGGAGGAAAAAAATATGTCAAATGAAGTACAAGTAAAGAAAATGACTGATATTATGGCGCAGTTCGTAGGATTTACAGCAAAGAAGCTGCCGGATGATGTTATCGCAAAACTGCAGGAACTGAGAGACAAAGAGGATTCTCCTATGACGAATGTCATCTACGATACCATGTTCCGCAACCAGGAACTGGCATTGAAATTAAACCGTCCTTCCTGTCAGGATACCGGTGTATTACAGTTCTGGGTAAAATGTGGAACAAAATTCCCACTGATTGATAATCTGGAAGCATTACTGAAGGATGCAGTGATGCAGGCTACAGTTGCAACACCGCTTCGTCACAATTCCGTAGAAACTTTTGATGAGTACAATACAGGTAAAAATGTAGGAAAAGGAACCCCTACTGTATGGTGGGACATTGTTCCAAATTCCGATAAATGTGAAATCTATACTTACATGGCAGGTGGAGGCTGTACGCTTCCTGGCAATGCCACGGTTTTAATGCCGGGCGAAGGCTATGAGGGAGTGACCAAGTTTGTATTAGATCGTATGACAACTTATGGATTGAATGCATGTCCTCCACTTTTGGTTGGTGTCGGCGTTGGTACTTCCGTAGAAACAGCAGCATTAAATTCGAAAAAGGCACTGATGCGTCCGGTAGGTTCTCACAATGACAATGCTAACGCTGCTAAGATGGAGAAATTGTTGGAAGACGGTATTAATGCCATTGGTCTTGGACCGCAGGGTATGGGTGGCAATTATTCTGTCATGGGAGTTAACATTGAGAATACCGCACGCCATCCATCTGCGATTGGTGTGGCAGTAAATGTAGGCTGCTGGAGTCACAGAAGAGGACATATTGTATTTGATAAGGACTTAAACTTTACGGTAGATACCCATACCGGTTTTGAATATAAGGAAGAGAACTAATTCAGAAGGGAGAGAATAATTATGGCAGTAGAAATAAAAGATGGTAAGAAAATTCTGGTAACACCTGTATCGGCAGAGGATTTAAAGGATATTCATATTGGAGATATTGTATACCTGACAGGAGATATTACAACCTGTCGTGATGTGGCACACCGTCGTGTTGTAGAAGAGGGAAGAGAGATTCCTGTGGATGTCAGAGATGCTGCAATCCTGCATGCCGGCCCGATTATCCGCCCCTTGGGAGATGACAAATACGAGATGGTATCCGTAGGCCCTACGACATCTATGAGAATGGAAAAGTTTGAGTATGAATTTGTAGAGACCACAGGCGTCCGTGTCATTGTAGGCAAGGGCGGCATGAAGGAAAATACCGAGAGAGCCTGCAAGGACTTTGGTGCAATCCATTGTGTATTTCCTGCAGGAAATGCAGTCGTGGCAGCAGTAGAAGTGGAAGAAATCGTGGAGGCACAGTGGAAAGATCTGGGAATGCCTGAGACTTTGTGGCATTGCCATGTAAAAGAATTTGGACCACTGATCGTATCCATTGATTCTTATGGAAGAAACTACTTTGAAGAGAAGAAAGTGGAATATAATAAAAAGAAAGATGAGCAGGTCGAAATCATCAGCAAACAGGTCGGGTTCATCAAATAAAATCCGAACATAGTAAATATGTGTAGAAAAATAAAAGACCTTCTGTGGAAAAAGCTGGATTCATCAAAGGATGAAACAGGCTTCTGCAGAAGGTCTTTTTAATACCATAAGCAATGCTGATCATATATCACGGGCTGGACAAATGCGTATTGTGAAGAAAAAATAATTGACATAGCAGAAGTATTACCCTATAATCGTTCTAAAAAGAACAATAAGGAGGCGCAGATGTATTTCTGGGACAAGCATAAGACGATTACAAGCTATTATGAATTACTTTCTGGCAAGGTGTGCGATCAATATGAGTTAACACAGATGGAATACGATATAATTATGTTTTTACATAATAATCCACATCATAATACAGCAGCGGAAATAGTAAGGATCAGAAAGTCAACGAAATCACATGTTTCTTCTTCATTGAAAAAATTGGAAAACAAAGGTCTTATAAAAAGAAAACAAAGTAAAGATAATAAAAAACATATTGAAATTGTCCTTCTGGATGATGCGGCACTTATCGTGGACGCAGGATTAAACGCACAAAAACAGTTTGCACAGAATGTTTTAAGAGGGCTGACAGAAGAAGAAAAGCATGTGTGTATGAATGTATTTGACAAAATTTGTAACAATGCGGAAGAACTATTAAGAGGAGAGAGCAAATGAAAAAGAGTAATTATAAACCACAGATTCCTGATTTGATGGAAGCAGTCTTTGATGCAGTGTATCTGACTTTTGATCTGGCAGCAGCAGCCTTATTTTTTTTATTCTCAAAAGGAAATATCCTGTATGTACTATATGGAATACTGACATTGACACTTTGTGGAGGGGATGCTCTTCATCTGGTGCCAAGAATTATAAGGGCTGTACGTGGAACAAATGATAAAATAAAGAGACAGCTTGGAATTGGATTGCAGGTATCGTCTATCACAATGACGATGTTTTATATTCTTTTAATGTATATATGGAAATATACATTCCCGGAATTAAAAATACCAGTAGTCATTGAGGTTGTTATATGGATATCAGCGGTTATCAGAATTGTGATATGTATGTTTCCGCAGAATAACTGGTGTACAGATGAAGGAAATATGAAATTATCTGTTATAAGAAATGCGGTCTTTGCTGTTACCGGTATAGGTGTAATGATCTTATATCTGATTTCCGGAAATACATATGGATATCATATGACGAGGATGGCTGCAGCCATCATTATTTCTTTTGGATGTTATCTTCCGGTAACACTGTTCAGTAAAACAAAACCGCAGGTCGGATTATTAATGATACCAAAGACCTGCGCATATATGTGGATCATTGTAATGGGGCTTCAGCTTATGTTTTAAGAGCAGTAATATCTGCAGAAAGGCAGGAAATTATAGTGAATGTAGAAAGATTTGTAAAACTAATGACAGGACATTTTGATAACAAAGAACAATTTACAGAAATGAAAGAAGCGGGGAAAATATTTCCATATGCACAGCATGTGAATACTGTCTGTAACGATAAAATAAAAAATATCCCTGAAGATTTTACCGGAATATTTATTGTAGAAGAAAGCTACTATGAGACGGATGGAAGACGGCATGCATCACCGCATTTATTTCTTATTACAGACAGTGATAATGGAATAATACTATCTTCCTATGAGATTCCGGAAGGGGAGGATAAGAATACTTTCTCTTATCATTCCATGAAGATTGTAGAGTATAGTGAACTAAAAAAATCTGAAAAGTTTACACCAGCTATATATCAGGAAAAGGATGGTGTCTGGGAAGGGGGCAGTGTGAGCCAATTTACCCCGGTTATGGTATTCAGGCTGTGGGAGAAGTTTTCAGACACTTGTCTGGAGGTATCCGAAAGTATGGAAGTCCATGGAAAGAGAACATTTGGATATGATGTGCCGATTAGATATAAAAGGGCAGCAAGTGAGGGATAAAGCAGGAAAGTTCATTGGTATTTGCCAGAGCAGAGTCTCTGGGAAAAGGGAGAAATATGATAATGTCAAAAGATGAATATTTAATTACAGATGAGCCCCTTAAAGCACTGACAATATTTGCACTGCCGATGATTCTCGGCAGTTTTTTTCAGCAAGTGTATAATATGGCTGATTCCATCATTGTTGGTCAGTTTGTCGGTTCCTCTGCACTTGCAGCTGTCGGTGCCTGTGCTGCACTGACGAATGTATTTATCTGTGTGGCATTAGGTGCCGGTGTCGGTGCCGGTGTGCTCGTAAGCCGCTATTTTGGTGCCGGAGATTATGGTAAAATGAAAACAATTGTGTCAACATCGTTGGTCAGTTTTCTGATTTTAAGCCTGCTTCTGGGTGGCTTTGGTTTTTGTTTTTCACATTCAATGATGAATTTATTACAGACACCAACTGATATACTGGAAGAAGCAGTACAGTATCTCCGCATTTATTTCGCAGGATTTCCATTTCTGTTTATGTATAATATTTTTTCAACGATGTTTAACTCAATTGGAGAATCAAAAATACCATTGGGTCTTTTGATATTTTCTTCTATTTTAAATATTCTTATGGATCTTTGGATGGTGGCAGGACTTGGTCTCGGTGTGTTCGGGGCAGCTCTTGCAACCCTTATTGCACAGGGGATTTCTGCGGTATTTTCATTTCTGATTTTCTTTTGCCGGATGCGTCAATATAAGAGTCAATTTCAGTGGTTTGATGGTCAGGAATTACATTTGATGCTCAAAATTGCTGTACCGTCGATTCTCCAGCAGTCCACAGTGTCAATTGGTATGATGATCGTACAGGCAGTTGTAAATCCATTTGGTACACAGGCACTCGCAGGTTATGCGGCAACAATGAGAGTAGAGAATGTTTTTTCGTTGATATTTGTGTCCATCGGCAATGCGGTTTCACCGTATGTCTCACAGAATCTTGGTGCAAAGAAAATTAACCGCATCAAAAAAGGATATCACGCTGCGCTGGTATTAGACCTGTGTTTCGCAATTCTTGCATTTGTAGTTATTGAAACCATGTACACACAGATTTCTTCATTATTCCTGGGTAAAGATGGAACTGACTTAGCATATCAGGTGTCCGGGGATTATATGAGATGGCTGGGCTGTTTTTTCATCTTCATGGGTATCAAGATGGCAACAGATGGAGTTCTGCGTGGACTTGGGATTATGCGCCCATTTCTCATTGCCAATATAGTTAACCTTGCAATCCGCCTGTCTGTTGCCATGATTTTTGCACCATGTTTTGGCATTGCATTTGTCTGGCTTGCTGTACCGGCTGGCTGGTTTGCAAATTTTCTGATTTCTTATATGGCACTTAGGAAATCATGGCCGGTTTCAACAGTCTGTAACAGTGTTGCGAACGGATAAGTGATGGGATGTAAATATTTTATAATGGATGTTTTCAGGCTTGTTTTAATGTGTTAAAATATAGACTATAAATCCATGCATGATAGTGCAAAAAGCGGGAGGTTCTGTTATGGCAAAAGACGATTCATTAAAGAAACCAAAGAAGATAGAGGTCAATCGTATTATGATTTTTATATCATCGATATTGATACCATTTTTGTGGATTGATCTGTATTTAGTTTCGAAGAATACATCAAAACTGATGGTTGTGGGTATTATTGCAGCGCTTATTTTAGTATGGACAGGTTTGCTTGTCACATATATCCATAGGATGAAAAATGAGGAAAAAGCCCATTCGGATGAACAGGTAGAAGAACTGCTGCGTACAGGAAAAGCCAATTATCTGATGCAGAAAAAGTTAGCGGAAAAGATAGATAATATCGGAGAAAAAGATGCAGTTCCAGCGGATGAGATCATTACGGCACAGAAGGCAATTGCAAAGCTGATGCTTGCACGAAACAAAGAAAATACAGATGCTCTTATGCATTCGAATGAGCAGGTGATTGAAAAAACGTTGGAAGTAGAAGAAAAGCTTTCTGAAAACAGTCAGCAGATCATGGACATGCAGAAAAACCAGATGGATGAAAAATTACAGGAATTGATGCAAAGTCAGAAATTAGTTCTTGATAATTTAAATGATGTCAAAGAATCACTGCAGAGTGATATGCAGGATGTTTTGTCAAATATGATTCATGACACATTGGAGAAAGAACTTGCATCTGCCATAGAGCAGATACATACTTATGTGAAAGAGGCGGTAAGTCAGGCTGTTGATTCCGTAAAGGAGAATCTTGCTGCGGAAGTGCCGGTTATGGCAGCTGTTTCCCCGGCAATGGATGAAGAATTACCGGATCCAGGAATGCCGGCAGAAAGTGAAGAATTACCGGATCATGGAATGCCGACAGAAGATGAAGAGTTGCCGGATCATGGAATGCCGACAGAAAGTGAAGAGTTGCCGGATTCAGGAATGCCGACAGAAGATGAAGAGTTGCCGGATTCAGGAATGCCGACAGAAGATGAAGAGCTGCCGGATCTTGGAGTGCCGACAGAAGATGAAGAGTTGCCGGATCTGGGAATGCCGGCAATGGATGAAGATCTGTCTAATATGGAACTGCCAACATTGGGAGAAGAATTATCAGAAACAGAACTCCCGGATTTAACTGACGGCGGAGATCTGGATGAGGAACCGTCAATCGGCGAGATGCCGTTAATGGAAGAGGAAGAGCCGGAAGCAGCCGATACATCCCTGATAGATGAGGAACCGTCAATCGGCGAGATGCCGGTTTTTGATGATTTGAACGATGCTGCATCAGCCGTGGAGGAGGTGCAGGCAGAACCGGTAGAAGAAGTGGAAGCGGAAGAAGTTCCGATTACGGAGGAAGCAACAGTAGAGCCGGATACGGATGCAGTAACTTTGACAGAAGAAATTCCGGTATCTGCGGATGAGTCAGTGATTGAAGAAGTAAAAATTCCGGAAGAAACTACCATCACAGAAGAAATTCCGGTTTCCGCAGATGAATCAGTAATCGAAGAGGTGCCGGTACAGGAAGCAGAGCCTTCCATGGCAGATATGAGCAATCCAAATAAGATCATGACACCGGATGAAATTGCAGCGTTGATCGCAAATTTATAGAAATGCATCATAAGTAAAACGCAATTAAAGATGTATTTGAAAGGGCGTGTGAAAAAATGATTCTTACTTTTTCACACGCCCTTTTTGGCATTTGGTCATCAAAGCTCTGCGGTAATGCGCACGATCTCTTTGATCACAGCTACAGCAGTTTCCATTCCTTCCACACTGATGTGTTCGAATGGACCGTGGAAACCGTAACCGCCTGTGCCAAGATTCGGGCACGGAAGTCCCATAAAGCTTAAACGCGCACCGTCGGTACCGCCGCGTACCGGACGTGAGACTGGTTCAAGACCAACAGAAGAAATAGCTTTCTTTGCGATATCCACAACATAAGTATTTTTCTCAATGATTTCCAACATATTTGCGTAGGAATCGTGGATAGTCAGTGTAACAGTTCCGACACCGTATTTTTGGTTCATGGAATCTGCGATTTCCTGCATTTTTTTCTGACGTGTTTCAAACATCACTTTATCGTGATCACGAATGATGTAGGAAAGAGTTGCTGCGGCAACGTCGCCGGACATATCGGTCAGATGATAGAAACCTTCTCTTCCCTCGGTGTGGGCAGGCGTTTCCATTGGAGGAAGCTGAGACTGGATCTCACATGCAACGAGAGCGGCATTGACCATGATATCTTTCGCCTCACCAGGGTGGACATTCACGCCTTTGACAGCGAAAACTGCGCTTGCGGCATTAAAGTTTTCATAGGCAACTTCACCCTCGTAATCGCCATCTACCGTGTAAGCAAAATCTGCTTTAAAGTAGTCAAGATCAAACAGATCCGCACCATGTCCGACTTCTTCGTCCGGTGTAAACCCGATCCAGATATCGCCGTGTGGAATGTCAGAGGAGATGAGCTGTTCAGCAGCAGTCATGATCTCAGCAACGCCTGCCTTATCGTCTGCACCAAGCAGAGTTGTGCCGTCTGTCGTGATCAGGGTTCTGCCCTTTAAAGTTTTCAATTCCGGAAAATCAGATGTTTTTAAAACGTCACCGGTTCCTTTTAAAATAACATCCTCACCGTTGTAATCCGGAATGATCTGGGGTTTGACATTTTTACCGGAAAAATCAGGTGCCGTATCCATATGGGAAATAAAGCCGACCGCTTTTTTGTCTTCGTATCCAGGGGTAGCCGGGATCAGGCCGTAGATGTAACAGTGGTCTGTCAGTGTTACTTTCTGTAAACCAAGATCAAGTAATTCTTTTTCTAATTCTTTTGCCAGGTTAAATTGTCTGTCCGTAGAAGGAATCGTATCGGAATCTTCACTCGAAGTAGTCCAATAGGAAACATATTTTAATAGTCTTTCATCAACACGCATGATAAATGAGTGGC
>ERZ791815.1967-NODE-1967-length-10671-cov-2.632159_pt1 | contig 10671 bp, 8 predicted proteins | sample MGYA00510302_ERZ791815 | MGnify/ENA primary metagenome ERZ791815 (study PRJEB30046, sample SAMN00791995) | human gut metagenome | study: EMG produced TPA metagenomics assembly of the A metagenome-wide association study of gut microbiota in type 2... | reverse complement strand
GGGCCGGAAGCCCACCGCCGCCGAAAAAAAGGATCTGGAGCTGGCCTTCTCCCGCTCCGGCTTTACAGCGGACTACTGGCAGGGTCGCCACGGCCCCGCCATGTTCGGCACCCGCCCTGAAAACACCCCGGAGCCGAAGGAATTGTTTGCCGCCGCCCGAGCCAAATACGAAAAGGACGACGCCTGCACCGTTCCCATCCATTTCTCCTGCTCCTGTCAGGCCGGACAGCCGGTTTCCCTGACAGTTTGGGACGATGGCGGCCATGTGGCCGCCGCCGAAGGCCCCATCCCGGAGCCGGCTCAGAACAAGGCACTGACGGCTTCCGATCTGGAAGCCCGCCTGCAAAAGACAGGCGGCACCGCCTTCCGCTGTACGGACGGCTCCGCCGATGTAGCAGACGGCCTGTTTCTCTCCGCCGGGGCGGTAAACGCCCTGCGCCGGGATGCTCTGGCCGCCTTGGAGAACACCCGTTGTGCCGTTCCGGTCCGCCGGGAACAGGACTTCTCCCCCCTGCCGGATCTGGACTGCACCGCCGATACCCCGGCCCTGACCGTTTCCGTCACAACCTGGGCGCAGGCAGAAGCGCTGCTGCCCCTGGCCCCCGCTCACATCGACCTCCCCTTGGAGCTGCTGGCGGAGCGGGACGCGCTGCCGGACTTTGCCGGGGAGTGGTGCGCCATTCTTCCCCGTGTCTGGCGGGACCGAAATGAACCCCAGCTCCAGACGTGGCTGGCTCACGCCAAAAAGCTGGGCGTCACCTCCGCTCTGGCGGGGAACATCGGCCATCTGCCCCTTTTGCGGGACGCGGGACTGACTATCTGCGGTGACTTCGGCCTCAACGTGTTCAACAGTCGCTCTCTGGACTATCTCCGGCGCAAGGAGCTCTCCTCCGCCTGCCTGTCCTTCGAGCTGCGGTTCCCACAGATGCGGGACATCCAAAAGCTGATCCCGGCAGAGGCCATCGTCTACGGCCGACTGCCCCTGATGATCACGGAAAACTGTCTGGTGCAGAACGAAACCGGCTGCCACCTGTCCGAAGCGGGTGACGCCGTCCCCCAGCAGGCTCCCTGCCGCAAGCCAAACGATCTTCAGGACCGCACCGGGGCAAAGTTCCCGCTGCTCCCGGCCTACGGCCACCGGACGGAGATCCAGAACAGTGCGCCGGTGTGGCTGGCGGACAAGCCCGAGTGGAAGCACTGTGGCCTGACCTATGCCCGCCTGCGGTTCACCACGGAAGCACCTGCGGAATGTGCGGACATTTTCCGGGCCTACCAGACCGGTGCCCCCGCCTCCGGCCCCTTCACCCGGGGACTCTACTACCGCGGTGTGGATTGAGCCGACGGCAGAATCTCTCCGGGAATCCCCCGCTTTTTCAGGCGATTTTCAGTTCTATTTGTATAGTAGAAACCATATAATACAATTTGTTTTTAATTTTGGAGTTTTACATGGAAGAGATCAAGGTAAAATATTTTGTGGACGGCATCGACGAGCTGTGCTATGTGGCAGGCAAATCCGACTGGATCGACCTCCACGCCGCCGAGGATGTGGACATGAAGGCCGGAGAATTCCGCCTGATCCCCTTGGGCGTCGCCATCGAGCTGCCGGAGGGCTATGAGGCCCATGTGGTGCCCCGCAGTTCCACCTTTAAGAACTACGGTCTGCTGCAAGCCAACTCCATGGGTGTGGTGGACTACACCTACCGGGGCGACAATGACCAGTGGCGCGTTCCCATGTACGCCACACGGGATGTCCACATCGACAAGAACACCCGTATTTCCCAGTTCCGCATTATGAAGAACCAGCCCCCTCTCGTCTTTACCCGTGTGGAGCACCTCACCGGTCCCGACCGGGGCGGCTTCGGCTCCACCGGCAAGTAAGGAGGGCCGCCATGTCTCGCATCGTTTTGGCCTCCGGCTCCCCCCGGCGGCAGGAATTATTGAACCGCATCGGCATCACGGATTTTGACATCCGGGTGCCCCAGACGGACGAGCACTACCCGGCGGGTCTCACCCCGGCGCAGATCGTGGAATACATCTCCCGGGAAAAGGCGGATGCCGCCGCCAAGCTCTGCACCCCGGAGGAGATCGTCATCACCGCCGACACCATGGTCTTTCTGGATGACCAGCGGCTGGGCAAGCCTCAGGATGAGGCCGACGCGCTGCGGATGCTCACCGCGCTGCAGGGCCGCCGCCACACGGTCTGCACCGGCGTCACCGTCCGTCAGGGAGACCGTGTACTCACGGAAAGCGAAGCCACCGGCGTGGTGTTCCGCCCCGCTGAGGAATCCGAGCTGCGGGCCTATATTGCCACCGGCGAGCCTATGGACAAAGCCGGGTCCTACGGTGTTCAGGGCAAGGGCGCGTTGCTGGTAGAGCGTCTGGAGGGCGACTTCTTCAACGTCATGGGCCTGCCTGTCCTGCGTCTGAGCCGGATGCTGGCTCAGTTTGGCATTAAGCTATTGTAATCGATTGCGTTTTAACTTTTTAGAAGGAGAACTTCCTTGAAGGATTTTCTGAGAAATCACGGATTATGGATCCTCTTCGCCGGGGCGGTGATCGCCGTGGCGCTGGCTCTGCTGTCCTATTTCAGCACCAACGCCTCCCCGCTGGTGGATCTGGCCAACACCATTACCAGTCCTTTCCGGGCAGTCTGCACCTCCGTATCCGGCTGGTTCACCGACAAGCAAAATTACTATGAGGACGTCACCGCCCTGAAAGCGGAAAATGAGGCCCTGAAAAAGCAGATCGCGGAAATGGAGGCCACCGTTCGTCAAGGCGAGGCCGCCAGTCAGGAAAATGTATTTCTCCGGGACCTGCTGGATCTGCGTCAGCAGCGCCGGGACCTCAGCGACTTCGAGACCGCTACCGTCACAGAGCGGGGCGTTACCAACTGGACCGCCTCCCTGACTCTGAACAAGGGCACAGCCCACGGCGTAGAGTTAGGTGACTGCGTTATCGACGGAAACGGCAACCTGGTGGGCCGCATCAGCAAAGCGGGCCACGACTGGTCCACGGTTTTGACTGTGATTGACACCGACACCTCCTTAGGCGCCCGTGTCTACCGCACCAAGGACATCGGCATTGCCGGCGGCGATTTCGCCCTGATGGACGACGGTAAGCTGAAGCTGGATTCCCTCCCCGCCTCCTGCCAGCTGTTGGAGGGCGACCTGGTAGTTACCTCCGGTCTGGGCGGCTATCTGCCCCCGGATCTGGTCATCGGCTCTGTCTCCGAGCTTCGGGCCGACGATTCCGACACCTCTAATTACGCCATCCTCACCCCCGCCGCCGACCTGAACGGTCTCACGGAGGTGTGCATCATCAAATCCTTTGAGATCGTAAGCTGACCGCTTACCGTTCATCCACCATTACAGAAGGGAGGGATTCCCCTTGCTGGCCCGCAGCGCCACGATTTTTAAATGGACTCTGTATACTTTGGCCGGGCTGGTCTGGGTCGTTGTTCAGGCCGCTTTTCTCCAGCGTGTGACCATCTGGGGCGTTATCCCCTTTCTCTATCCCCTGATTGCCGCCCTCCCCGCCACCTTTGAGGGCCCCGCTGCCGGCACGGTCTACGCCCTTGCCTGTGGCGTTTTCTGCGACCTGCTGCTCCCCTCCCCCATTTCCTGCTTTTATACCCTGATCCTCCCCTTTGTGGGCCTCGCCGCCGGACTGCTGTCCCAGAGTCTGATCCCAGCTGGGTATCTCTGCTCTGCCGCCGCGGCTCTGCCCGCCTATCTGCTGACAGGCATCTTCCACTGCATTGTCCTTTGGGCTCAGGGCCATCCCGCATGGGGTGCGGCCATGTCCGTCACCCTGCGGGAGCTGTGCGTCTCCCTGCTGTGGAGCCTGCCTATGACCTGGCTGTTCCGCCGGGTCTATCTCCGCGTTCGTGTTGACGATTAAGGACTTTCCACGGAGGTAATCATGAACCAACGCCCCTCCCAACTCACCAGATTCCGCGTCATGGCTGCCATGGCGCTGGCAGTGCTGGCCATTTATCTGGTGGTCCTTTTCAATACCCAGGTTGTTCACCACGAGGAATATCTGGCCAAATCCATCCAGACCATCACCCGCATGGAAAATGTGGAGGCCTCCCGGGGCATCATCACTGACCGCTCCGGCCGGACCCTTGTGACCAACCAATCCACTTACAGCCTGACCTTTGACGCCTCTCTTTTGAAGCCCGGTGAAAACCAGAATGACGCCATCCTCCGTCTGGTCACTCTCTGCCGGGATCAGGGGGTCGCTTGGGAGGATAACCTCCCCCTCTCTCTGGACGGCGCGGCCCATTTCACCGTGGATACCCTTACCGACACTCAGAAAAGCCGCTTTTTCTCCTACCTCCGGGACCTGAAGCCCACCCGGGAGCTGCTGGCCGTCTATGTCCGCCAGCACCCGGAGCTGCTGAAGGCCCCCAGGGAGGGTGAAACTGCTCTGGACCCGGCCGCCGCCAAGGATACGGAGCTTTTGAAGCAGACCAACAGCGCCGCGCTGACCAATTCCCTCCTGCTGAACGCCGGCGTCACGCCCGCCAAGCTCTTCGACTGGATGCGGGAGGATATGAAGCTCTCCGACAATTATTCCGACAGCGATGCCCGCTTGATCTTGGGTGTCCGGTACGAATTGAAGCTGCGGAAGCTGGGTGCCAACAACAATGCCTACGTTCTGGTGCAGAACGTGGATGTAGCCTTCTGCTCCCTCATCAGCGACGGCCAGTTTCAGGGGGCCAAGATCATCCGCTCCTCCGCCCGGCAGTACGCCACCACCTACGCCACCCATATTTTAGGCACCGTGGGCCGTATCCCCGACTATACCGATGAATGGGAAGATCGGGGCTATCTAATGGATGACACCATCGGCCTCTCTGGTGCAGAAGCCGCCTTTGAGGACTACCTCCGGGGTACGGACGGCAAGCGGATGATCTCCGTCAACAGCGACGGAAAGATCACCGGTGAATATTATAGTGTAGAGCCCCGCTCCGGCTATACCGTGGAGCTGACAGTGGATCTCAAGCTCCAGCAGGCGGTGGAGAACACTTTGGCCGCTAAAGTAGCCCAGTTGAACCAAAAAGACCATCTGGACAGCCGGGGTGCCGCCGCCGCTGTGGTCAAAGTCGGTACAGGCGAAATTCTGGCACTGGCCTCCTGCCCTTCCTATGACCTCTCCACCTGGCGGAAGGACTTTGCGGAGCTGCGGGACGATCCCGCCAAGCCCCTGACCAACCGCGCCACCAACAGCCCCTACGCCCCCGGCTCCACCTTAAAGCCCGCTACCGCTGTGGCGGCACTGGAATCCGGTGTCACCACCACCACCGAGACCATTTTTGACCCCGGCTACTGGAAATACCCCAGTGCCACTTGGGAAAACAACACGAATTGCTGGAAGCGCAGCGGACACGGCAAAATGAACGTCACCAGCGCCATCACCAATTCCTGCAACACCTATTTCATGGAAATGGGTTACCGCATGGGACTGGACACACTGAACGAATACTATTCCGCTCTGGGCCTCGGTGAGCCCACCGGCATCGAGATCGGTGAAAGCACAGGCCGGCAGGCCGTCAACGAAAGCGGCCAGGATCAGGCCCCGTGGGCAGCTTTCGGCCAGGCCAATCAGGAATATACCCCGTTGCAGCTTGCCAACTACATTGCTACTCTTGTCTCTGGTGGCAAGCATTACCCCGCCCATTTGTTGAAAAACGTCAAGTCCTACGATAACTCTGAGATCATCGCCACCGGCGACACAGAGCCCCTCAACACCCTGAACATCAGCGATTCCACCCTGCAAGCTGTGAAAAAAGGTATGCTGGGCTACACCACCAACGGCGGCTCCGTGGCCGGTCCCTTCCAGAACTGCGTGGTCTCCGCCGGTGCGAAAACCGGTACCGCCCAGATCGGCGGCTCCATGAAAAACGGCGTGTTCGTAGCCTTCGCGCCCTATGACGAGCCGGAGATCGCCGTGGCTCTGGTATTGGAAAAGGCTGACGCCGGCGCGGTTCTGGCCACCACCGCTGTGGACATTATCAACGCTTACTTTGACCGGGAGGACACTGCGTCCATTTTCCCGGAAAATCAACTGATTCCTTGATTCGGAGGTCTCTCCCATGCGTGATCCCTTTGTGTTCGACTCCCGCAGTGAGTTCTGCAAAAAGCCCTTTGGCGCTGTCCCTTGCGGCAGCGAGGTCGTATTTCATGTCCGTCCCCTCACCCGGGATGGCTATTCCCGCTGTGTCCTGGTGGCGCGGCGGGAATTTTCCGGTGAAGAGATCCAGATGGAGCTGCTGCCGGAGGCTGTGGACGGCGAGCGTACCCGCTTCACCGGCGTCCTCACCGCCCCCTCAGAACCGGAGCTGCTCTGGTATCATTTCCGCCTGATCCGCTCTGATGGCTCCACGGCCCTGTTGGATCAATCCGGCTGGCAGGAGACCGGGGAGATCCAAAGCTGGCAGCTCACCGTCTACGAGAAAACGGCCACCCCTCTGTGGTTTGGCGGCGGTGTGGTCTATCAGATCTTCCCGGACCGCTTCTGCCGTCTTTCCCTCCCGGACCCTACCGGTCTGGTGGGAAACCGCTGGGTCCACGAGAATTGGAACGACCAGCCCGTTTGGGTGCCGGACCCGGACGGCGAGGTACGAAACCGGGACTTTTTCGGCGGCTCTCTCAACGGCATCACTGCCAAGCTGGATGATCTGGCCGCTCTGGGCGTCACCGTGCTGTACCTGAATCCTATTTTTGAATCCGCCTCCAACCACCGCTACAACACAGCCGACTACCTTCGCATCGACCCTATGTTAGGCACCGAGGAGGATTTCCGCCGCCTTTGCCGGGAAGCGAAACAGCGTGGCATCCGGGTGATTTTAGACGGTGTATTCAACCACACCGGCTCTCAAAGCCGCTACTTCAACGCCGACGGCTTCTATCCCGGCGTAGGCGCGGCCCAAAGCACCGATTCCCCTTATTTCAACTGGTTTTCCTTCCATCCCTGGCCTACGGATTATGATGCCTGGTGGGGGATCATGACGCTGCCTGCTGTTCAGGAGAACGAGCCGGACTACCGGGACTTCATCATCCGGGGACAGGACTCCGTGGTGCGTCACTGGCTCCGGGCCGGGGCCTCCGGTTGGCGGCTGGACGTAGCCGATGAGCTGCCGGATGACTTTATTGCCGAAATTCGTACCGCTATGGAGGAAACCGCCCCGGACAGCTTCCTTTTGGGTGAAGTCTGGGAGGACGCCACCACCAAGGTGGCCTATTCCCAGCGGCGGCGCTATCTGCTTGGCCACGAGCTGCACGGCGTGATGAACTACCCCTTCCGCACGGCGCTCATCGCTTACCTGCGGGGTGGAGACGCTGACGATTTCCGGGAAACGCTGGAAACCCTCCGGGAAAACTACCCGCCGGAGGCATTCCTCTCCCTGATGAACTTCCTTGGTACCCACGATACCCCTCGCATCCTTACCGTTTTAGGCGCTGACAACGTACCGGACAACAAGGCAGACCGGGCAGCGTACCGCCTCTCCCCCGCCCAGCGCCAGATTGGCCTGGAGCGGCTGCGGCTGGCGGCACTGATCCTCTTTACCTTCCCCGGCGCGCCCACCGTCTATTACGGAGATGAAGCTGCTATGGAGGGTTGGGAAGATCCCTTTAACCGGGCCGGCTATCCTTGGGCGCAGGAAGATACTGATCTCAAAGCGCACTTTGCGGAACTGGCCCGGTTCCGTCGGTCCTTCCCGGTTCTGCAAACCGGTGAGCTTCATTGGATCTGGACCTCCGGCTCCATACTGATCTTTGCCCGTGAGTTGGATGGCCAGCTTCTGGCCACTGCGGTCAATGCCGCCGACGTGCCGCAAACGTTATCACTGCCTTGGCCCGCCCCGCCCGCCAGAGATCTCTTGACCGGGCAGTGCTTCACGCCGGTTGACAATGCAATCCCCTTGACACTGCCGCCCCGCAGCGGATTGCTGCTGCAAACCGATCTGCCGTGAAGCGCTCTCGCTTCCGCTTCATGTTTCACGTGAAACAACTCCGCTGACTTTTGTCAGCGGAGTTTCCTTTACAGCCGCCGCCAACAAAATGTTTCACGTGAAACCAGTAGAATCTGAGTTTCCCAAAAATTGTTTTTATAAAAAATACTGCAAAACCGCATTTTTTTACAGGAACCCTTGAAACACCGCAGGCTCCTTGTTATAATACTATTTGCTGAGTCATTGCACCGCAATGCTCCACGGCACTTATGCCGTGCATCAAACAGGGCTGTGGCCCGGAAAGCAGGTGGCCTGTGGCAAAAATCATTTCCATCGTAAACCAAAAAGGCGGCGTGGGCAAAACCACCACCTGTGTCAATCTGGCGGCAGCACTGGCGGAGCAGGGCAAGCGCGTCTTGCTTTGCGACTTTGACCCACAGGCCAATTCCACTTCCGGCATGGGCGTGGACAAAACCATTTCCAAAGGCATTTACGAGGTGCTGGTCTCCGACGTGCCCGCCGCAGACGCGGTGGTGCACACCCGATACGGAGACGTACTCCCCTCCAACAAGGCACTGGCCGGCGCTGGCATTGAGCTCATCGGCATGGACCGCCGCGAATTTCTTCTGAAGGACGCGCTGGACCAGCTGGCGGCGGAATATGACTTCATTTTCATTGACTGCCCGCCGTCTTTGGAGCTTTTGACGCTGAATGCCCTCTGTGCTGCTGACAGCATTTTGGTTCCGGTTCAGGGCGAGTATTTCGCTCTGGAAGGTCTCAGCGACCTGATGAACACGGTTCGCATTGTGCGGCGCTCTTTGAACCCGAAGCTGGCGCTGGAAGGCGTTCTGCTGACTATGTTCGACGGGCGCACCAATCTGGCCATGCAGGTGGCGGAAGAGGTCAAGCACTACTTCCCCGGCAAGGTCTACGCCACAGTGATCCCCCGGAACGTCCGGCTCTCTGAGGCGCCCAGCCACGGAAAGCCCATCACGGCCTATGACCGCACCTCCCGCGGTGCGGAGGCCTATCAGGCACTCGCAGTCGAGTTCCTGAAAAAACAGTAGAAAGGAGCGCTTCTATGGCATCAAAAAAGCCCTCTGGTCTCGGCAGAGGACTCGGCGCCCTCTTAGGCGACGATGTGATGAAAACCGAGTCCAGCGGCAGTCTGTCACTTCCCATTTCACAGGTGGAGACCTGCTCATCACAGCCCCGGAAGCGCTTTGATGATGAATCTCTCCAGGAACTGGCGGATTCCATTTCACAGCACGGCATCATTCAGCCGTTAACCGTGCGAAAGCTGTCATCCGGCTACTATCAGATCATTGCCGGAGAACGCCGCTGGCGGGCAGCCCGGCTGGCGGGCTTACAGGAGGTTCCGGTCATCGTGATTGAGGCCGATGACCGCAAGGCTGCCGAGCTGGCCATGATTGAAAACCTCCAGCGAGAGGACCTGAATCCCATGGAGGAAGCCGCCGGTTTTCAGTCATTGATCGAATCCTACCACATGACGCAGGAGGAGGCCGCCCAGCGGGTAGGCAAATCCCGCAGCGCCGTGACCAATGCCCTGCGGCTGAACACCTTTGACCCGCGCAGCGCCGCCCACGATGCCCCGCCGAAGCGCAAAGCCCCGGTCCGCGCGTCTGCGCCCGAAATCCCCTGCCCCACCGGCAGCTGCCCCGTGCAGCCTGCCCCGGAAAATAAAACCATCCAAACGGAGGGAACTGCCATGAAAAAGACGATTCACATTGAAGGCATGATGTGCGGCCACTGCGAGGCCACCGTGAAGAAGGCATTGGAGGCCCTGGACGGCGTGCAGAGCGCCGAGGTCAGCCACGAGAAGGGCACTGCCGTTGTGTCCCTGACCCACGATGTGGCCGACGCCGACCTCAAGACCGCTGTCGAGGCCAGGGATTACACCGTCACTGGCATCGACGCATGAGCGCCAGCCGCCGCCGCTGGCGCTTCACCGGCACAGTGCAGGGCGTTGGCTTCCGCTATTATGCCCGCGCCGCAGCCCTGCATCTGGGCCTGACCGGCTGGGTCGCCAACAACTGGGACGGCAGCGTCACGCTGGAGGCCCAGGGCGAGCGTGCCGCCCTCGACGCCCTTGTCCCCCTCATTGAGCGCAGCAACCGCTGGGCCCGCATCGAGAACGTTGAAGTCACCACCCTGCCCGTAAAGGAACACGAATACGGGTTTGGGGAGCGGAGCGGAGAGTAATTTTCAGAGAGGAGATAGGAGTTAGGAGAAAGGAGAGAACCCTGCTGTGGGAAAATCTCCTATCTTCTCACTCCTATCTCCTCTCTTTTTGGCTTGCACTTGTCTGTTATTGCAGGTATAATACTATTATATCAACATCAAAAGGGGTTTTCACATTGCCCGGTACTTTATATCTTGTCGCCACGCCTATCGGCAATCTGGATGACATGCCGCCGCGTGTGGCGGCTACCTTCGGCCTGGCGGACTTCGTCGCGGCTGAGGACACCCGCGTCACGCTGCGGCTGCTCAACCATCTGGGCCTCAAAAAGCCGATGGTCAGCTACTATGAGCACGCGCTCCACCACGGCGAGGCCATCCTGAACCGCATCGAGGCCGGGGAGAATTGCGCCCTGTGCAGCGATGCCGGTATGCCCTGCATCAGCGACCCCGGCGAGCAGATCGTCCGCGAGGCCCACGAGCGCGGCATCAGGGTCGTGCCCATCCCGGCG
>ERZ791815.1954-NODE-1954-length-10739-cov-11.323662_pt1 | contig 10739 bp, 6 predicted proteins | sample MGYA00510302_ERZ791815 | MGnify/ENA primary metagenome ERZ791815 (study PRJEB30046, sample SAMN00791995) | human gut metagenome | study: EMG produced TPA metagenomics assembly of the A metagenome-wide association study of gut microbiota in type 2... | reverse complement strand
CATGTGCTGATGACCAAAAACGCCACGGAGTTTATCACCCCGCTGGTGTTTGAAACCCTGACCAACAACCGCTGCATTGTGGATACCTTTGACCGCAACTTCCAGTATGATGTGGCCCATGTTTCGCTGGCCAACGCGGCGGATTTGATGCTGATCGCCCCGGCAACCGCAAATGTGATCGCCAAGCTGGCCCACGGCCTGGCGGATGACATGCTGACCACCGTTACCCTGGCGGCCCGCTGCCCCAAGCTGGTGGCCCCCGCCATGAACACCCATATGTTGGAAAACCCCATCACCCAGGATAACCTGAAAACGCTGGAACATTACGGCTTCACCGTCATTCCTTCCGGTTCCGGCCTGTTGGCCTGCGGCGATACGGGCTCCGGCCGCCTGCCCGATGAGGGCGTTCTGGTGGACTATGTGGCACGGGAGCTGGAACACGAAAAAGACATGCAGGGCATGAAAGTGGTGGTTTCCGCTGGCGGCACCCGCGAACCGATGGACCCGGTGCGCTACCTGACAAACCATTCCACCGGCAAAATGGGCTATGCCGTGGCCCGCGCCTGTATGCTGCGCGGCGCGGATGTGACGCTGCTGACATCTTCCGACTTGCCGCCGGTTCCGTTTGTCAAAATGGTGCCTTTTGCCACCGCGGCAGAACTGTTTGAAGCTGTCAAGGCCAACGCCATGGATGCGGATGCCCTGGTGATGGCCGCCGCTGTGGCGGACTACCGCCCGGCCCAGGTGGCGCAGGATAAGATCAAAAAGCACGATGGTGAACTTTCAATTGAGCTGGAACGCACGGATGACATTCTGGGCTGGGTCGGCGAGCACAAGCCGGAGCAGTTGTTTGTCTGCGGCTTTTCGATGGAAACGAAAGATCTGATCGAAAATTCTACTGCCAAGCTGCACAAGAAAAACATGGATATGATTGTGGCCAACAATGTCAAGGTGCCCGGCGCCGGTTTTGGCGTGGATACCAACGTTGTAACCCTGATTACCGAAAGCATTTCCACCGCGCTGCCGCTGCAAAGCAAGGATGATGTTGCCATGCACATTGCGGACGTCATTGTGGAAGCAAAGCGGAGAAAACAGAAAAAGTAAAGCTGCCCCCCGCAAAAGAAACGAAGCAGCAAAAGAATAAGCTGATTTGGCACCCCTGCAGCCGCGCAGGGGTGCTTTTGCATGTGCACACAATTTTCACATCCTGGCAAAAAAACGACGCACAATTTTCACAAATAGGCAGTATACTTCTGGATAGTTCGGGGGTACGCCTGCCCTGCGGCGGGCGGCCCCCAAGAAAAGGGGAGTGCATCCATTGATCGAAGTCAAGCATTTGACCAAGCGTTACGGAAAACACACCGCGGTCGATGATATCAGCTTCACTGTGCAGGACGGCTGTATTTACGGCCTGCTGGGGCCCAACGGCGCCGGCAAATCCACCACAATGAACATGATCACCGGGTATCTTGCGCCCACGGGCGGCACCGTTGCCATTGACGGCCATGATGTTCAGGAAGAGCCCAAGGAGGCCAAAGCCTGCATCGGCTACCTGCCGGAAATTCCGCCGCTGTATACCGATATGACCGTGCAGGAATACCTGCTGTTTGTCAGCGAGCTGAAAGGCAAAAAGAAAAAAGCGGACCGCGTGCAGGATGTAGCGCAGGCCGTGCAGCGCGCTGGGCTGCAGGAGATGGAAAAGCGGCTGATCCGCAACCTTTCCAAAGGCTACCGCCAGCGCGTTGGCATTGCCGCTGCGCTGCTGGGCAGCCCCAAGGTGATCATTCTGGACGAACCCACCGTTGGCCTAGATCCCGCCCAGATGATCGAGATCCGCAACCTCATCCATGACCTGGGAGAGACCCACACCGTCATCCTTTCCAGCCATATCCTGAGCGAAGTGCAGACGATCTGTGACCGCGTGCTGATTATTGCGCACGGTAAAGTGGCCGCCCAGGGCACGCCGGAAGAGCTGGCCGCCCAGCTGGCTGCCCGCGGCATGATTGCCGCCACGGCACTTGGCACCAAAGAACAGATTCTGGCCGCTGCCGCCAAGGTGGAGGGCCTGACCGACCTGCGCGTGACCGCAGAAAAGGGCGATGAAGTCAGCTTTACCGCCACCAGCACCGCCGGTGCAGACCTGCGCGCGGCCCTGTCCAAGGCGTTGGCCGAAGCTGGCTGCCCGGTTGTGTCCCTGACAAGCGATACGATGAGTTTGGAGGATATCTTCCTACAGATCACCGAGACTGCACCGGAGGAAGCCCAGCCGGAAGAAACCGAAGAACCGGCTCCGGAAGCGGCTGCCGCACAGCCGGAACAGTCTGCTGTGCCTGCCGAACCGCAGGCCCCGGCGGATGATACTCCGGAACAACCGGAAGCCGAAAACGACCAAAAGGAGGAAGAGTGAGCCATGTTTGCCATTTTTAAGCGGGAACTGCGCAGCTATTTCACCAGCCTGGTCGGCTATGTTGTCATTGGTGTTATGCTGGCGTTTATCGGGTTATATTACTCCGCCAACTGCCTGGTGTATGGCACGTCGGATTTTTCAACCGTTTTGTATTCTACCACGCTGGTCATGCTATTTTTGCTGCCGGCGCTGACCATGCGCAGCTTTGCGGATGAACGCCGCAATAAAACCGACCAGCTGCTGCTCACCAGCCCGGTGGGTATCCCTTCTATCGTGATGGGTAAGTACTTTGCCCAGCTGGCGGTGTTTGCCGTGCCCATGGCGGCAGCGGCCATCATGCCGCTGGTGCTCACGGCCTTTGGCACCATCTCCCTTACCAGCGCTTACGCCACCTGGCTGGCGTACTTTTTGATGGGCGCTGCCTGCATTGCCATCGGCACCTTTGTCTCCGCCCTGACGGAAAACCAGATCATTGCGTACCTGGCTACTTTTGGTGCGCTGCTGATCTGCTACCTGATGAACGGCATCAAGAGCCTGTTCACCAGCGGCAACACGCTGGCATTCATCGTGTTTTGCGTGGTGCTGGCGGTTGTGGCTCTGCTGGTCGGTCTGGCCTGCAAAAATGTCACGGTGGGCAGCGCGGTGTTCTGCGGCGGTGCCGTGGTGCTGGTGCTGCTGTTTAAGCTGCGCCCGGCCTGGCTGCTGACCGGCTTTAACAGCGTGCTTGGCGCACTGGCACTGTTCCAGCCGTTTACGGATTTTGTGGGCGGCATGTTCAGCGTGACCGGCATTGTGTATTATCTATCGGTGGCGGGACTGTTCCTCTTCCTGACGGGTCAGGCACTGGAACGCCGCCGCTGGAATTAAAGAGGGGGGTCCGACGATGAACTTTAAGAAAAAGAACGCGGCCAATGCCCCTGCCCCTAACCAGGCACAGCAGGCAGCGCGCCGCCGCAGCCTGCGCAGCGGTGCTTACGCCAGCGTGCTGGCCGTTGTGGTGCTGGTGCTGGTAATTCTGCTCAACCTTGTGGTGGGCGCGGTGCCCACCAAGTTTACCCAGTTTGATATTTCCACCGGCAAAATGTTCACCCTGAGCGATACCACCAAAACCATGCTGCAGGAACTGAACACCGATGTGACCGCCTATTACCTGGCGGAAACCGGCAACGAGGATTCCAACATTACGCGAATTCTGGACCGCTATGCGGGCGAAAGCAGCCATTTTACCTGGCAGCAGCGCGACCCCGCGCTGTACCCCACCTTTGCACAGCAGTATGACGCGCAGAACGCAAGCTCCTCCAGCGTGATCCTTGTATGCGGGGATAACCACACTGTGGTGGACTACAATGATATGTACACGGCGGATTATTCCAGCTATTATACCACCGGCAGTTACACAATGAGCTTCTCCGCTGAGAACGCGCTGTCCTCCGGCATTGCCAAGGTCACGCGGGAGAACAGCTATGTGCTGTACCAGCTGACCGGCCACGGCGAAGCCAGCCTGGAAAGCGATTTTACCGAAACGCTGGATAATTCCGGCGTTACCGTGCAGGACCTGAACCTGCAGACCACCGGCACCGTGCCCAATGATGCTGCCGCCCTGCTGATCAACGATCCGAAGGCGGACCTTTCCACCCTGGATGCCGATGCCACTAAGACCTACCTGGAAAACGGCGGCAACCTGTTTGTGACCACTGATCTGACAGTGGATACCCCCAATTTGGATGCCTTGCTGGCAGAATACGGCATGACCCGCCAGGAAGGCCTTGTGATTGAAAACGACAGCAACTATTATGCTTACGGCTACCCGCAGACCTACCTGCTGCCGAGCCTGAGCTCCAACGATATCACCGCGGGCGTGACCGATGGCATGTATGTCTTTACCCCCGTGGCACAGGGTATTGTGAAAGGCGACAGCACCGACGATCTGACCCTGACCACCCTGCTGAGCACCAGCAGCACGGCCTATTCCATGCAGGCCACCGCCGAGCAGGGGGAAAACGATCCCAACGGCCCCTTTAACATTGCCGTTGCCGTCAGCAACAGCGCTACCGGCGCCAAAGTGGTTTGGGTGAACTGCCCCAACATGCTGAACAGCAAGATGAACAGCGCGGTTTCCGGCGGCAATGCCCAGCTGTTGACCAGCGCCGTGAACTGGATGACCGGCGAGGGTGTGGTGATCGACAGCAAGAGCATGAGTGCCGAAACCCTGATGGTGCCGGGCAGATCGATTAAGCTGCTTGGCCTGCTGTTTACCATCGTGGTGCCGCTGGCCTTTATCGTGGCCGGTATTGCCATCACTTTGGTGCGCCGCCGCCGTTGATATTTCCAGTGCCGCAGAAACCTTAGGAGATAACAGCCAATGAACACAAAGAAAATGTTGCCCCTTTTTGTGCTGGTTCCCGTGGTGGTTGTGCTGGGCGTTGCCCTTGGTGTGCTGAACCATGCAGACACCGAGGAAGAGGATACCAGCATTGCACTGTGCAGCCTGGATGCTGACAGCGTGACCGCGATTGCCTACAAAGACGCCAGCGATGGCGCAACGTTGGAATCCGCCCTGACCAAAACGGATGATACCTGGACACTGGATTCTGACCCCGCGCTGCCCCTTGACCAGAGTAAGGCCCAAGGCGTTGCCGACAGCATGACCGCTCTGACCGCGCTGCGCGAACTGAGCGATGACGCCGACGTTGCCAGCATGGGCTTTGATACCCCGACTTATGAGCTGAGCCTGAAAACGGCAGATACCGAATGGACGCTGACCGTTGGCAGCAAGAACTCCATCACAAACAACTGGTATGCCCGCCTAAGCGCAGACGGCCCGGTGTATACGCTGGACAGTTCGGCCCTGAGCGGCATCTGCAAAACCGCAAAGCAGCTGTATGCCGCCCAGAGCATTACGGACATAGATGTGGACGATGTGACCAAGATGGTGGTGCAGACCGCCAACGGCGGAACCCTGAGCTTTGCCCAGAACGACGGAACCTGGACGCTGACAGATGATGCGGAATATAACCTGGATCAGGATATCGTCAAAAAGATGGCGAGCACCATCTGCGATCTGAAAACCAAGTGGAGCGTGACCGAACCGCAGGGCGATGCCGTGTATGGTCTGGATACCCCCAATGCTATCGTTACCCTGATTGCATCGGATGGCACCAGCATCCAGTGCAGCTTTGGCGGCAACGACGCCGAGGACGATACCCTGTGCTACCTGCGCAGCTCCAGCGCAGCAGGCGTTGTGTATGAAGTGAGCACTGACGCCCTGAACGCCTTTGCCTATGACAAGGCAGCGCTGGAAGCCGAGGAGGAAGCCACCCCCGAAACCGCCGATGTTGCCGCCGAAGACCCGGTTGGCAATGACAATACCGTTGATGATGAATAATCGGTCCGGCAGCAAAGCCTGAACCAATGCAAAGCCCCCGGTACGGTGCCAAACCACTGTGCCGAGGGCTTTTTGCAGAGTAATGCAGGATTTTACCACTTGATTCCTGTAAATTCCGTTCCATTCTGCCGCGAGACATGGTATAATCAAAATACAATAAAACACGCCGCAAGGCCAGCATATGCAGCAGGGCGCGTTGTGCGGGGAAAATGGCATTTCCCTATAGTGACCGCAGGGGCGCACATTGTGCGCCCGTCAACTTAAGGCAAAGATATTTCCCTGTGAAAATATGGATAGGAAAAATGCCTTTTATGTAACAATTTGGATGACTTCTTCGTTTATCTTATTAGAGGATACACCCTAGGGCAATACCGCATAATTCTAAGTGCCGATACGGCGAGCGAGGTGCGGCAGTTGCTAAGCCAAAAGCGCAGATAATACTGGATGCTGCAAAGGTGAGCGCCGCCAGTGGCGGAAGCAGCGAACCGAAGCAGGGGCAGCGGTCGCAGAGTGCGAGGGGCTTTTGCCCCCGAAGCACGATGCGGGTACCGCAACCCGACATTATCGAGCATTTTGGCAACGCAGATGCCGTGCCGCAGCCGCCGAAGCGGTGCTTAAGCCGCAAGGCGGGAATTGTGCGGTGTTGCCTTAGACAAACAGCAGGGGGCGGTAAGCATGAAAAAAAGATTCGCGGCATTTGTGCCAACCGTTTTGGCGGCAGTCTTGTGCGCCTGTTCTGCTGCCCCAAAAGATGTACTCCCCAATAAGGCGGCCCAGCCGACCGAAGCACCAACACAGCAAGCCCAAACCACGCAGGCAGCACCCACGGAACAGCCCACCCCGGAGCCGGACCTCGTGCAGCAGCTGATGGAGGAGATGACGCTGGAACAAAAGGTGGGGCAGCTCTTTCTTGTGCGACCCGATTCCCTGGACTTGAGCCAAACGCAGGACCAGATCAACGATGCCAAGGCGGACGGCGTGACCGAACTGACGGATGCCATGCGCCAGACTTTGGCGGAGTACCCGGTGGGCGGCGTGGTGATCTTTGGCAAAAATCTGGAAAGCCCGCAGCAGATCACCCAATTCCTGGACGATTTGCAGCAGGCGAGCGATATGCCGCTCTTTACTGCCATTGATGAGGAGGGCGGCCTGGTGGCGCGCCTTGCCAACAATGCCGCGTTTGACCTGCCCCAATACGAAAGCGCTGCGGCGGTGGGAACATCCGGTAACCCGGAAGATGCCCGCGCCATGGGCCGCACCATTGGCGGCTACTTAAAAGAATACGGCTTTAACCTGGATTTTGCCCCTGTGGCCGATGTGAACACCAACCCCGATAACCCGGTCATCGGTACCCGCGCGTTCAGCAGTGAACCGCAGACCGCCGCCGAACTTGTGGGCGGGGCGTGCGCCGGGTTTGCCGATGCGGGCATTGCCTGCACCCTCAAGCATTTCCCCGGCCATGGCGATACCAGCGAGGATACCCACGTTGGCACCGTAACGCTGAACAAAACGCTGGATGACCTGCGCAGCTGTGAGCTGGTGCCCTTTGCCCAAAATGTGAACAATGCTCCGCTGATTATGGCGGCCCACATTACCGTGCCGCAGGTAACAGGAGACGATACCCCGGCCTCCCTTTCCAGCGTCATGCTGACCGATCTTTTGCGCGGGGAGTTGGGCTATCAGGGCTTGATCGTGACGGATTCGCTGGCGATGCAGGCCATCACCGATGTGTATACCCCCGGTCAGGCGGCGGTCAAGGCGCTGCAGGCCGGTGCAGACCTGCTGCTGATGCCCAACGGCCTTGCCGATGCCTATACCGCCGTGCTGGAAGCTGTGCAGGATGGTACCATCCCCCAGCAGAGACTGGACGAAAGCGTGCAGCGCATGTTGCAGTGCAAATACCAATACGGCATCCTGACGCAGTAACGCGGTGCCGTTTATAAGGAGAATGAAAATGCCTAAGTATACAGTAGACGGTTCGTTTTTTGTGCAGCAGCTTTCTGGCATCCAGCGCTATGCGCGGGAAATACTCGCTGCCATGGACCCCATGCTGGAACCCGGCGAACTGGAAGTGGCGGTTCCGCCGGATTGTATCGTTCCCGAATACCGCAATATCAAGGTGGTCACCCTGCCGCAGTCCAGCGGCATTTTGGGCTGGCAGCGGGTGTATGGCCGATATCTGGCACAAAGCGGGCGCTGCTGGCTGGGCATGTGCAACGTTATTCCCATGTTCCACCGTGGGAACGAGGGCATTGCCGTGGTGCATGATGTGTGCTATAAAGCACGCCCGGATTTTTATACCGACCTGCGCGGCCGCACCAGCGCTGTCTGGCACTGCATGCAGTATGCGGCCATTGCCAAAAAGGCCAGAAAAATCGTGACGGTCTCGGAATTTTCCAAAAGCGAGATCGTGAAATATTACCATGTGAACCCCGAAAAGATCACCGTGGTGTATAACGCCTGGCAGCATATGCAGCGCGTGCGCCCTGACCCCATGCTGTTTGGTGAGTATAGCAAGTGGCCGCAGCTGAAAAAGGGCGAGTATTATTTCTCAATGTCCAACCTACTTAAAAATAAGAACTTTCCCTGGGTGCTGCGCGCTGCGCAGAGCAAACCCCAGGTTATGTTTGCAATTGCGGGCGGCGGTAGCCTTGCCAAAGAGGCCGCTGCCCTGGGGTTGGACCACCTGAACAACGTGATGTACCTTGGCTATGTGACGGACGGCGAAGCCAAAAGCCTGATGGAAAACTGCAAGGCGTTTTTGTTCCCCACGCTGTATGAGGGGTTCGGCATCCCCCCGCTGGAAGCCATTGCCTGCGGTGCTCCACGCGTGATGGTGAGCAATACCCCCTGCATGCGGGAAATTTACGGCTCCCACGCTGATTACATTGACCTTTCCACCAACCACGGCAGTGTGGACCATGTAACCCCCGGCCGGGATGCCGCCGCCGTACTGCAAAAATACTCGTGGGAAGGCAGCGCCCGCCGCATGCTGGAGGTGCTGCGCGAGCCATGACCGTAACGATACCGGGTGATTTCGATCTGCAAAAAATAGCCGCCAGCGGCCAGGCGTTCCGCATTGCGCAAACGCCGCAGGGCTGGCGGTTTTTGGCCGGGGATAAGCTTTTGTACCTGCAGCCCGGCAGCGGTGATACGTATACAGCTAGCTGTACCCCGGAAGAATGGCAGGGCTTCTGGCACCGCTATTTTGATTTGAACCGCAATTATGCGGCCATCCGCGCCGCGGTGCCCAAACAGGATGCCTACCTTTGCGCAGCGGCCCGGGCCGGGGCGGGCATCCGCATTCTGCGCCAGGACGCCTGGGAGATGCTGGTTACCTTTATCATCAGCCAGCGCAAAAATATCCCGGCCATTCAGGCTTGCGTGGAAACGCTGTGTACCCGGTACGGTGTGCCGCTGCTGCAGCCGGGCGGGAATGTGCTGTATGCGTTCCCAACGGCGCAGGCGCTCGCCGCGGCAGGGGAGCAGGCATTGCGGGACTGCGCGCTGGGCTACCGCGCCCCGTATGTTCTGGCTGCCGCCCAGGCAGTTGCAGCGGGAGCGCTGGACCTTGCCGCGCTGGAAACCCTGCCCGATGCCCGGCTGCTGGAAGCTTTGATGCAGCAGCACGGCGTGGGTATCAAGGTGGCCAACTGCGTGGCCCTGTTTGCCTATGGCCGCATGGAGTGTGCCCCCGTGGATGTGTGGATCCAGCGTGTGATCGACCAGCATTACGCCGGGCAGAACCCATTCCCAGCCTATGGCAACGCCGGAATTTTGCAGCAGTGGATGTTCTATTTCGCCCGTTCCGAAAAGGAACGAGTGAAATAGAAAGAATCATGAAAAAAGAATAAAGAATAATGCAGGTGGATCGCAGTGCTGCGCACGGCTCAGAAATATTAGTGCTCTATATTTGACAGAACTCTAATATTTTTGAGCGTTGTGCCAGCAACGCGGTCCACCTGCATTTTTAATTATTCTTTATTACTTATTCATTTGGCAAATATTCATTTGCCTACCGCCCTGTCCATTCTCCGGTATTGCAGCGCTTCCATCAGCTCTGCGGCACCGATCTGTTCCACACCGTTCATGTCGGCAATGGTGCGGGCCACGCGCAGGATGCGGTCATAGGCGCGGGCGCTGTAGCCCATGCGTTCAAACGCACCGCGCAGCAGCTTTTCGGCGGCGGGGGCAAGCGGGCAGTAGCGGCGCAGCATACCGCTGGGCAACTGGGCGTTGCAGGTAAAGCCAAGGCCTTGGTAGCGCTGGGCCTGCATGGCGCGTACCGCGGCCACTCGCGTGCGGATGTCAGCGCTCGGCTCGCCGCCGGTTTTTGCGGCAAGGGCATCGTACTCCACGGGGCGGGCCTCCACATGCAGGTCAATGCGGTCCAGCAGCGGACCGGAAATCCGCTGCCGGTAGCGCTCAATCGCACTGGGCGTGCAGCTGCATTCCCGCACGCCGGAACCATAATACCCGCACTTGCAGGGGTTCATGGCGGCAACCAGCATAAAACGGCAGGGGTAGGTGGCGGTGCCGTGTACCCGGCTCACGGAGATGCACCCGTCCTCGATTGGCTGGCGCAGCACCTCCAGCGCTTCGCGGCTGAACTCTGGCAGCTCGTCCAAAAACAGTACGCCGTTGTGGGCCAGGCTGACCTCGCCGGGGCGGGGCACTGTGCCGCCGCCCGCAATGGCTGCGGCGCTGACACTGTGGTGGGGGCTGCGGAACGGTCGCTGCTGCAATAATCCGGTCCCGGCCTGCACCAGCCCGGCAACGGAATAAATCGCGGTGGTTTCCAGCGCTTCCTCATAACTGAGCGGCGGCAGGATGCCCGGCAGGCGCTTGGCCAGCATGCTTTTGCCGGTGCCCGGCGGGCCCACCATCAACAGGTTGTGCCCACCCGCAGCGGCAACTTCCAGCGCGCGGCGGGCCTCCGCCTGGCCG
>ERZ791815.1949-NODE-1949-length-10762-cov-3.372000_pt1 | contig 10762 bp, 9 predicted proteins | sample MGYA00510302_ERZ791815 | MGnify/ENA primary metagenome ERZ791815 (study PRJEB30046, sample SAMN00791995) | human gut metagenome | study: EMG produced TPA metagenomics assembly of the A metagenome-wide association study of gut microbiota in type 2... | reverse complement strand
GATTTTTAAGTGTTCAACTTAATTATACAATCCGCCTACATGATTTATTTCAAGAAGAGTAAAAGAGGTAAATATGAAAATTTGTTTCTTGGCACCGGCCAATAATTATCACACGCAAAAATGGGTACGGTATTTTGTGAGCCATGGATATGATGTGTCGGTATTATCTCTTACAGAGGGGAACATTGATGGAGCAAAAGTATATTGGTTGAATTCTAATACAAGTTCACACGCATCGGATTTTGCCAAATTAAAATATCTTTTGCAGTTTTATCATATTAAACAGATTATAAATGAGATACAGCCTGATATTATAAATGCTCATTATGCTTCTAGTTATGGAACATTGGCTGCGTTGGCAGGACTTAAGAATCATATCGTTTCTGTTTGGGGATCCGATGTTTATGATTTTCCTCGTAAAAGTATTTTTCATAAAAAGATTTTATCGTTTAGTTTGAACTCAGCCAGATGCATTTTTTCAACCAGCAATGCTATGGCCAAAGAAACTCGGAAGTATACTAATAAAAATATCTATATAACCCCCTTTGGAGTGGATATGGATCTATTTAATCCGGATAAGAGGAACAGGCCTGATTATGATGGTAAATTTGTCATTGGAACTGTAAAGAAACTAGAGCCCAAATATGGGATTGATTATTTTCTGAAGGCAATCAAGCTGGTCAAAGAGAAAAGGCCGGATATACCGCTCGAAGTACGAATAGCAGGGAATGGAAGTCATGAGTTACAGTATCATCAGCTTGCAAATGAGCTGGGAATAGCAGATATTGTTAAATGGCTTGGATTTATTTCCCAAGAAAAAGCAGCAAAAGAGTGGGCAAATATGGATTGTGGTATAATCTTTAGCGAGAGCGAGAGCTTTGGAGTATCAGCCGTTGAGGCCGGAGCTGCCGGCATTCCAGTAATTATCTCAGATATACCTGGTCTCATGGAAGCTACTAGCCCTACCGTATCTTCTCTGGTTGTTCCTCGTGGAAATGTAAAGCTTCTCGCAGAAGCGATTATTAAGATGTATGACTCACCAGAGCAGAGAAAAATGATGGGGAATGCCGGTAGAGAATTTGAAGCTAACACTTATGAACTAAATCAATGCTTTGAAAGAATTGAGGGGTACTATCGTGAAGTAATGATTAGCAACTCAATTTAGTGGTTACAGATTAAAGAAAGGAGGTTAGTTTGGTGAAAATTGGTGTAAATCTAAATGGTATGAATTTCGATTATAAAGCCATAATTAATCCCAACACATTGCTTTGGGGAGTATCAATTGGTGCATGCATTTGTTTCATATTACTGATTCTGATTGGTGTTCCAGTACAATATAGTGCACTTTATGTTGAACCTATTATTTACATTCTCTTCTTAAATCTTTTTATAAAGCCACGATTTATTATAGGATTAGGTACTTCTGCTTTAATTTTTATGTATTTTGTGAAGCTTTGTATATTACCGATATCAACGGTATTAGGTGATTTTACGACGATAGTAGCAAGCTCCATATATAATGAATACTGGAATGAGGCGTGCTTCTATATAGCAGTTGAATGGGTTATAGTGTCTTTTTCTGTCCGAATTATTGGGGGACATTATCTGAATAAAATTTCAAGGCTCAAATCGAATGATTCAGAATCCTATTCAAAGAAGCATGATAAAGAAATTATGACATTCAAAAATCACCCAGTTTATTATCTCGCACTAGGGCTGTTTCTTGGTATTCTTACCTTACTGATTATAATTAATAGTAATTTACTTTCGGCAATTTTCTTTATTTGGGAAATGGAAGAAGATACGGTGGCTGCAGGAGGTGGGCCTGTGTGGTTTATGTTTAAAAACTTTATTGTATGGGCTCAGCCGTTATTCTTTTTTTGGATTACTGTCAAAATTTATAATTCAAAATTTAGAGTTGGAAAGTTTTTTACATTATTATGCCTAGCTTTTTTCTCCAGCATAATTATGACCGAATACAGAATACTATCCTTAATTATTGGTGTCACTATCTTTGGGTTTACAATTGGGAAATTTAATAAATTTAGGATTATGAGTAAAATACTTAAGATTATAACTGGGGTATTTTTATTGTTGACAATATATATGTTAACAACTCATGGCGATGACATGAATCAAACTTACGCTAATCTAGGGAGGCTTTTGGATATATATTGTGGGGGTTTTCTGGTTGCCGCAGCTAGTTGCAGCGTTCATATGGATGATGGGATTTTGATGTTTATCTTTGATACAGTAAGTGCAAATCCATTGTCTCATCTGATATTTGGAGACATTCCAACAACAACTGACGTAATAAATTCGGCATTAAACGCTAGTGCTAAAGGAATATTTTATGAATTGATGGTTCAGGCAAAAGATTTCTTTGGTGTTTTCTCGCCTATTGCAGTTGGTTTATGTATCTTTTTTTTGATGAAAATGGATTTTTATACATCAACTGAGGATGTTGACCTTTATCGGCTTTTTTATATTTTCTGTGCAGTTTCTGTTGCTTTGTTTATGGTTATGTATACTTATTCCATGGTTACTAATTTTATTATATACAAATGCCTTGTTTGGCTTATCGTTATTGCAGTGGACAGACATGTGCGGATTAAGGCATAAAATGTGTTTACAAGAGAAGGATCTTCTATGAAAATTAATTTTTTGACTACAAAGCTTTCCGGTTTGACTGGAGGGGTTATTTACGATGAAAAGTTTTATAACGAACTGGCAAAGTATTTTTCAGGCAAAGTATCGTTGATTGAGGATGCTTGCTTTGGGGATGAATATGCGAATGTATCTCCTAATTTTGTAAGATTTAATAAGATATACGTCAAGCATGCTCAGGATATTCTGGATTGTGATTACTTATTTATCAATAGCCGATTGTATACGCGCTTTTTCAGGTTTCCCTGGAAGATTAATTCCCGGTGTAAACTTATTCTGATTCATCATCATTTTGATTTTATGACTCATTCAGGAATACGAAGAGTGATTCATAAGCATTTAGAATTGGGATTTTTGGGAAAAGCATTTTGTATTATCACTCCAAATCCTTATACGAAGGATATGATCCGAAGGGTTAATCTCGACAATAATGTAGAGCTGTTGGAGGCTTACATCGATAAAGATATACATAGACCAAGTAATGATGATAAGAAAGATGTAATTTCTTTTATTGGTACAGTGGAACCAAGAAAGGGTCTTCACTATGGAATTCCTGCCTTTAGAAAATTTTTAGATCACCATCCGTCTTATGTTTTTAAAATTGCTGGGACGATAAAGTCTAATAGTTATACTAATAAATTAAAAGAAATAATTCAAGATTTACACTTAGAAAATCGAGTCCTATTTTTAGGAAGAGTTGATGATGCTCAAAAAGTAAAACTCTATAAAGAGTCCAAGTGTTTCCTCTTTCCGTCACAGAATGAAGGATATGGATTGGTTCTGATCGAAGCGATGAGTTATGGCCTTCCTGTCGTTGCTTTTGATAATACTGCTATGCCATATACGGTAAATAGTCAGAATGGGCGTATTGTAAATAACAGAGATATAGATGCTATGGCGCAAGCATTGGATGAAGTTGTTGATCACTCTGCAATTTATGATAAGTTAGTCCAGGGAGCTTATAAAACTGTCGATAAGCTTCCGGAGAAGAGTCAAATTGAGGCGGAATACAGTCATTTTTTCAATAAAATAGAAGAGAAGAAAGGAACTGCTTTATTATGATATCAGTTATTGTGCCTGTTTATAATGCTTCTTTATATTTAGATCAATGCATCACCAGCATTTTAAACCAAAGTTATTCTGATATTGAATTGATTTTAGTTGATGACTGTTCAAAAGATGAGAGCTTATCGATTTGTCGTAAATTTGTTTTGCAGGATGCCAGAGTGAAAGTTTATTCTAATTCGCAAAATATGGGACAGGTCCAGACATACATGAAAGGAATAAGTCATGCGGATGGAGAATTTATTTCTTTTGTAGATAGTGATGATTGGATTGCCCCTGACATGTTAAGAAAACTTCATACAGCCTTAGTAGATCATGAGGCAGATATTGCAGCATGTGGGTGCTGGCATGTATATAAAGATTGTAAAATAGTAGAACCTTCTAATATACAGATGATAGGGAATCGGATCTTTTCTCATCAGGATATTTTAGAAAGTGCGAAACAGGTTCATGTGCCGAATAATTCCATCGATACAATTGTTAAATTGTATCGATGTAATAAAATATTCCGGAGGAATATTTTATTACATAACCTTAAATATGTGCAGCCGGATATTCGGGTATTTGAAGATAATAATCTTGTGATACCGTGTATTTTAGATGCAAAAAAAATTGCGTATATTAATGAACCGCTCTATTATTACCGAAGAACTGGTGAATCTACCATGTCGTTATTTAACGATAATATATTCAATTCGAATTTAAGATTTTTGAGACATCTAGAGTTTATTTATAAAGATAAAAATGTTTATCATAATATGAAATCGGATGTATATGTTGTAAGCTCATATTCAATAACAGGTATTATGAGATCAAATTTATCATTAGGGAGTAAAGTTAAATATTTAAAAAAAATAAATCAATGTCTCAAATTCTATGGAGTCTCATTGCAGGATATGAGGCAGTTCGGCATGTCTGAGAAGCTAGGAATACTATATAAGCTTGTGTTAAATGGTTATTATATTTTAGCTATATTACTTGGGCAGCTTTATTTTCAGTTAAAACATTAAATATGAAAGCTACTGTATTTTTAGTCGCTAGCATAACATAAGGCTAATCCTTATATGTGATATGCTATATTCGTATCTATCGGTTCTACCTATTCTAGATAAATAGGGCCTTATTAAGCTAAATAGAACGCATAACACAATTTCAATAAGAAGCAAAATTCAAAGGTGTTAAAAGGTGCTAACAATGAGTGAAAGAAAGTTGGGGATATTAATCAGCTACATCAATATCCTATTACATACGCTGATTGGTTTCTTGTATGTTCCCATATTGTTACATTACATAGGTAAGAATGAATATGGATTATATCAGCTGATAGGTTCGCTGATTGCTTACTTCGGCATCATGGATTTTGGGCTTTCTACAGCTGTTATCCGCTATTATTCTCAATACAAAGCCAAGCATGATTTAATAGGTATGGAGAATATTCTAGCTGTTTCTGTCCGCTGTTATGCAGTGGTTACAATCATTGCCTTAGCAGCAGGCTGTATTTGTTATGCTTTTTTGAATGAGATATTCGGACGTAGCATGACAATAGCTGAATTGGTAGAAGCGAAAGATATATTTCTACTGTTGATTTTAAATATTGCGGTGACTCTCTTGACTATGGTTTTCAGGTCTGTGATTAATGCCAATGAAAGGTTCTTATTTTTGAAGGGCATGGAGACTATTCAGTTGTTATTACAGCCGGTATTAGTCGTTTTAGTCCTTCAGGCACACCCCTACGCATTTTCTGTTGCGCTTGTTCAGACCTTTTTAAACTGTTTACTTAGTGCAGTACGCGTATTTTACTGTTTTCATAATTTGCATATCAAAATTAAATATCATTATTGGAATCATGAATTAGGCAGGGGATTTTTTAAACTGTCGCTGAGCACCTTTGTTGTTACATTGATTGACCAAGTTTTTTGGCGAACGAATCAGATTATTCTTGGAATAGTTGATGGTACTGGTGCAGTAGCTGTCTATTCGTTGGCTTCTATTATTTATATGAGTTATATGGGGTTATCATTGGCTATTTCGGGGGTCTATTTACCACATGTATCAGAAATGGTTGCCAAACGCACCGACATCAAAAAGCTATCGTCACTCTTCATACAGATAGGACGCTGGCAGTATTTTCTACTTGCACTTGTAGGATCCGAATTTGCTATATTCGGGAAACAATTCATATCCATTTGGGCGGGCGCTGGATTTGATGATGCTTATTGGATAACCCTGTTGATTATTCTTCCTTTTACCATAGACCTTATCCAAAATATAGGGCTAACAGTTCTACAGGCTATGAATCAGTATGACTTCAGAGCTAAGGTTTATTTCTTCACTGGAGTACTTAATGCACTATTAGCCATTCCTCTTGGAATAAAGTTTGGTGGAATTGGGTGTGCGGCAGCCACGGGCTTTTCAATGCTCATTGGAAATGGCTTGATAATGAACTGGTTTTACCAAACAAAAATTCACATTGACATTAAAAAATTTTGGAAATCAATAGGGGGCATTTCCTACATAGTCCTCTTATGTACGATAGCAGGTTTCTTGCTGAATAATTTGTGGAATAATTACTCTATTGTTGCATTCGGAATTAAGCTTTGTATCTATACTTGTTTTTATGGATTGATGATCTATAGATTTGCAATGGTTCCTGATGAAAGGAAAACAGTATCTGCAGCTTTAAGTAAATTTTAATGGAGAAGAGAAGAATGAATACTCGAGTCAAGATAATTTTATATACCTTCTTGGTAAAAAATTTGCCAATAAGTTATAGAACGCCATTTAAAGTATCAAAGAAACTGCGTGGATTTTTCGGGGGGGGTATATTAAAGAAACATGGTAGAAATATTAATATTGAGCATGGAGCAGAATTTAATGGTCAATGTACATGTGGGGATAATTCCTCAATAGGTGTTCATTGTAAGTTATTTGGACCTGTTGAGATAGGTAATAATGTAATGATGGGTCCTGAATGTATATTTTATACTATTAACCATAGACATGATCGTACGGATATACCAATGATTGCACAGGGGATGACTAAACCAAAGAAAATCATTGTAGAAGATGATGTTTGGCTGGGGAGTAGATGTATTGTTTTACCAGGAGTCCACATTGGCAAAGGCAGTATTATTGGCACAGGAACTGTTGTCACCAAATCAGTTCCTCCGTATTCGATAGTTTGTGGCAATCCGGGGAAAATAGTAAGACACAGAAAGAATCTGTAATTTAGTATATTTTCTAACCAATGAATGCTTGACATAAGAGAGGGCAAAGTGACAGACAGACAGACAGACAGAGAGTCTGGGATAGAACTTCTTAAAGTCCTTGCCATGATGATGATTGTAATATCTCATGTGGCACTTACGTTTAGTTCGGGGCATCCCGATGTATTAAACTTTTTTCATATATCTCAGCCAGGTGATTATTTTGCTAATTTTAAATTACCTCAAACTAATATACAATATTTGACCATTGCATTATTTTGTCATTTTGGTGCTTTAGGCAATAATATTTTCTTCATCTGTTCTGCCTGGTTCTTGTTGGACAGCCGGGATTTTAAAGGAAAGAAAATTATCCAGATGATGGCAGATGTGTGGCTTATTTCAATGGCATTTCTGCTGGTATTCCATTTCTTTGGATTCTCTTTCAATACAAGGCAGCTCATTAAAAGTTTCCTGCCAAATACTTTTGCCAGTAATTGGTATATTACTTTTTATATTATTTTTTATGCTATTCATCCGTACTTGAATAAAATTATCAATGGCATTTCTCAAACCAGGTTATTGATCACCGCTCTTTTAGCGTCCTTCTTCTTTCTGGGATTGAGAACGGTTAAACCCAACATGCTATTTGGAAGTGAGTTGATGACTTATATTGTTATTTATTTTGACATAGCATATGTAAAACGGTATTTACCGATTCTCTCAAGTAAGCTCAAACTAAATATAGGCACATTGATTTTCTCTTTGGCAGTATTAATAGGGCTTGTTGCTGCTACAAATTATTTGGGATTTAGGTCTACGATATTAAGCAATAAACTCTTACATTGGTATACAAATCAGAATATTTTTATTGTGCTGGCTAGTTTTTCATTATTTAATATTTTTCGACATAAGATATTTATTAACCACTATATCAATTATATTTCCGGACTTACTCTCTTTATTTATATCATTCATGAGAATATACTTGTCAGAGAAATTCTGAGGCCACTGGTATTTGTATGGATTAAAGATCATTACGGATATGGACATATTGTCCTTTGGGTACTTCTCTTTGCATTGGCATTGTTTGCAATAACAACACTATTGAGTACAATTTATAAGGCTTCGGTAGAGAAGGTGACTAAAAGGATTGCCGGTAGAATTTATGCATTCGTAATGAGTCACTATGAAGTGGTGTTGAGAAAGATTTTGATTTTGAAATAACTGAATGGTAAACATTATCTATTTGATGGTACAAGACTATTGGCTCATAGTGCTGCTATCAAAGAGAAAACAGAATTATGTTAGCAACGAGTTAAATTAACCAGGCGCTAATGTAAATAATGGACTTAAACAGAGCTGAAATATGAGATGAAGAAGGTAAAGAATAGATTCTTTTTTTATCAAGTCAAGATGTGACTCAACGGTTAACTATTATATTTACTCTTTTCTAGGCACTGGATGGCGGGGTGTGAAATTTAAGAAATGAGGCTATAAAATATTTAGAAACCGCCCAACAGAAAGCCTCCCTAACTGAATAAGCCTGCCAAGAATGATAGTAAAGGAGTTTAAAATTCATAGCCTTATTTTGCTGCTATTGTGTATAAGTATTTGTGGGAGTGCGAAGAAGGTTTCCTGGTAGAAATACTTCTCGTTAATGCTATTGCAATACTTGATGGGGCTGATTACAGGCCGGAGGATTCTTGCATTTTCTTTCTATACTCCTTAAAATGAAGAAAAAATAAAATTTTTTATTTTCCATGTTCACGTAAAAGCGATTTTTTCTATTATATAAGTAGAAGGGACAAGTTTATAAAGCAATTCTGAAGGCACAGGCTTTCCTGCCAATCCTAGGTCCGGCAGGGGAGGGTATTTCGGACACGCGGGGATCCCCTTGTTTTCTTCCATCCAATTTGGCCAAAAAGGATAAAAGATATGAACTACACAATGAACCCAGGACTCTAAATCAGCTCCACATATGCAGAAATGACGGGAGACTCGTGTATGGCGCGCGCCATACATGAGTCTCCCGTCATTTCTGCCCTGTAGGGATTTTCTGGAGTCCTGAGTTTCTCTGCAGTTTTTCAATTTGTACTGATTTTTACCTTTCCGGAAAAGGTGGGGACAGGAAGGCGGTACACTTTTTTGACTTGTCCGCTCCATAGGATCATTTCTTATGTGCATCCGGGAAATATATGGAGCAGCTTCTGTCAAAGCCGCGGCCCTCTCGTGTTCCTCTACTACATAAATAACAGGAGACTGCGGTTTTTGAAAAGATGTCAAAATTTTTTTGATTTTTGCAGATGCCCCTTCCGTCTCGCTGTGCTCGTCATCCACCCTTTGAATGGGGGCAAGCAAAAAGGAGTGAGACTCCGCTGTTTCAAACCTTGCGCCCTCTGGCAGGCGGTGGGGTCTGGAAAGTACAAAGGAACTTGCCGACTTCACCTCGGTGGCAGGTTTAGGGAGTGAATAGGGAGAATATATAAGAATATAAACGGAAAAATCGTGTATATGATTGACCCACTTGGACTGGTTTGATATAGTAAAAGCAGAATGAATATAAGGTGATGCTTGTTATATAAGTCTGTTTTCATCTGAACAGGCAGGAAGCATAGAGTAGTTTACAGAGCTTGATTTTATAGGGATTTTATGCATTGATTTGTCCTTAATTAGCCTGCTATTCTTCTTCTCATTCCTTGTATTATGTAAAATTCACGAATAAAAGCAGTGAGTGATTTATCAAGCGTTTCCGTAGAGGTGGATGTTTATGATTACTTATTTTTCCATGGAAGGATTTCTTTCCGTAAAGGATAAGGCGGAGATCTATTTTGTGCCGCGGCCGCATACACGCATTGCGAATACAAGATTTGAAGATAATTTTATTCAGACTCCTCGATACAAACTGATGAAAGCGGTAGCTTTATTTGGAATTAATGCTTCCGGTAAGACTAATTTTCTTGCCGGACTGCAGCATTTGATTTCCATTATCAATCATGGACTGAATTTGGGATCCATAGATGATACCCGGCGGAGCTTGATTAATTTTGATTGTAATCATGTTTCTTTCGGAATAGGGTTATATGATGCGAAACTGGACAAAGATTATGTATATAAGGTATCTTATGATTCTGAGAGGATTCTGAAGGAAGAATTGTGTCTTGACGGGCAGATTATCTATAGTTTTTCAAATGGTCAGCTGCAGGTAGCAGATATCAGGGGAATAAGGGATAGAGATGCTATTATGCGGCTTTTTTCTGGAAATTCTACGGAGCTTTATCTGATTAAGCTTCATGATTATATGGGAAGTTACATCAGGGATTTTCGCAATCTGGCTGCCACAGTAAGAGTTAATATCAGGGATATCGTTCCTATGCTGGGTCGAAATAATATCCGTATTATTAACGAGAAAGAGAAGAATTTTTGGGAAGAGCAGAAAGATGGAGTTATCCGGATTTTTCAGATGCTGGATCCGACTATTACGTCTGTGGGTTTTGAAAAATGGCAGTCTGATAATTATGAAGTAGTCATTTATAGAGGAAATCGTAAGTATCATTTTGGGATGGAATCAAAGGGTCTTCAGAAAATCTGCCATTTGATGGATTCTCTGTTAAGAAATATGGTAGAGGGCGGTGTATTGGCAGTAGATGAGCTGGATTCATCAATCAGTACGATTTCTTTGTTGGAGTTATTTAATGGCCTTATTAATACAAAACAAAATAAGGGTCAGTTTCTGATTACGTCCCATAACCCTTTCTTAATGAATCAGAATATTTTCCCGAATTGCAATAATAAGTTGAACACCCGGCGAACCTTTATGCAGTAAG
>ERZ791815.1947-NODE-1947-length-10771-cov-4.746174_pt1 | contig 10771 bp, 9 predicted proteins | sample MGYA00510302_ERZ791815 | MGnify/ENA primary metagenome ERZ791815 (study PRJEB30046, sample SAMN00791995) | human gut metagenome | study: EMG produced TPA metagenomics assembly of the A metagenome-wide association study of gut microbiota in type 2... | reverse complement strand
TTCATTACATAAAATTATTGACTTGTGGGAGGACACTTATATCTGCCCTTTACACCCTAAGAAAGCACCACAAAATCTGCGACATTCACTACTCTTCGTGATCCCCATAGCTTGTATCTTCATGCAGGTTCGGCATCATATCAATACCACGGTTTGAATCCGCCTCAACATCTTTTCCAAAGTGATAGTCATTGCCAGGTAAAATTGCATTTAAGAGAATACCGGCAATTGCAGCAATTGCAAGGGAAGTTAAAGTAATATCAGTTCCAGCAACGGTAAAAGTAAGTCCGTTAGAAAATCCAAGACCACATACGAAAATAACACCGGCAATGATCAGGTTGCGCGATTTTGTGAAGTCTACGTGGTTTTCTACAACGTTACGGACACCGATCGCAGAGATCATACCGTAAAGCATAAAGCTGACACCACCGATGATCGCAGAAGGCATAGAACCGATCACTTCTGCCATCTTTGGAATAAAACTTAAAATAACCGCATACAAAGCAGCGATACGGATAACCTTCGGATCGTGTACCTTACTTAACTCAAGAACACCTGTGTTCTCGCCATAAGTAGTATTTGCAGGACCGCCGACTAATGCGGAGAGGGAAGTTGCAAGACCGTCACCGATCAAAGTGCGGTGAAGTCCCGGATCTTCGATAAAGTTTTCTCCGACAGTTGCAGAGATGGCAGACATATCACCGATATGCTCCATCATGGAAGCAAGGGCGATCGGAGCCATAACCAAAATAGCGGAGATATTGAATTTACAGATAGAGAATTTAGGAATACCTACCCATGCAGCAGATGCGATATTTGTAAAATCAAGGATTGCGGAACCGTCTGCATTTGTCATTCCAAGTGCATTGAAAATCAGTGCGGCAGCATAGGAAACAACAACACCCATCAGAATCGGGATGATCTTAAACATTCCTTTTCCCCAGATATTAAATACAATAATGGTAGCCAGTGCAATAAATGCAAGAAGCCAGTTTGTGGAAGCGTTGCTTATGGCAGAGCCGGCAAGACTTAAACCAATACAGATAATGATCGGACCTGTTACAACAGGTGGAAGGAAACGCATAACTTTTTTTACACCTACAAGACGGATGATAAGAGCAAGTACCAGATAAAGTAAACCTGCTACGACAATACCACCACAGGCATAAGAAAGCTTGTCTGCATTCGACATATCGGCAAAAACACCGGTATCAAGGTTTGCAATCGTTGCAAATCCACCTAAAAAGGCGAAGGATGAACCAAGGAATGCCGGGACCTTGAATTTAGAACAAAGGTGGAAAAATAAAGTTCCCACACCTGCGCAGATCAAAGTAACCTGAACGTGAAGTACATCTTCACCAAAGTAGCTGTTTACTAAAATCGGTACGAGAATGGTTGCACCGAACATAGCGAACATGTGCTGTAATCCTAAGATTAACATTTTTGGGACGCCAAGAACGCTGGCGTCACGGATTGCTCCGTTGTTTTCGTTCATAAAAAACTTCCTCCTTAAAAGTAAAATGAAAATGATAAGGTTTTATGATTTACCTCAAATTAATTTATTATAGCATAGGAAAACGGGATGTTACAATAAAAAAATGCAATTGCTTTTACTTGAAGCGTAAGAAGGGAACGTGGTACAATGGGTATCAGCAGGATTCTGACGGGAAAACGTCAGAACATTGGATTGGCAGACTGCGGATAAGTCTGTAAAACAATTCAGGAAGAAAGGATTTACCATGGATATTATTTTGAAACTCTCTGAAGAACTTGGTATCAGAAAAAGTCAGGCAGAGGCAACAGTGAAATTGATCGATGAGGGGAATACCATTCCTTTTATCGCAAGATACCGTAAGGAAGTGACCGGTTCCTTAAATGATGAAGTGCTCCGTAATCTATATGAGCGTCTTACCTATCTCCGCAATCTGGAAGAGCGTAAGGAGACGGTTTTAAACAGCATTGAGGAACAGGGAAAACTGACAGATGAATTAAAGGCGCAGATCCTTGCGGCTGAGACGATGGTTGCTGTGGAGGATTTATACCGCCCTTACAAACCAAAGCGCAGAACAAGGGCTACGATTGCAAAGGAGAGGGGACTCGAACCCCTTGCCAATGTGATCACTCTACAGATGTTAAACACGCCGCTTGAGACAGAGGCTGCCAAATACATCAATCCGGAAAAAGAAGTCAATTCCGCAGAGGATGCGGTTGCCGGAGCAAAAGATATTATCGCCGAGGCAGTTTCAGATGAGGCGGATTACCGCACGAAAATCCGTGACCTTACCATGAAAAAAGGTCATGTGACTTCCACGGCAAAAGATCCGGAAGCAGAATCTGTTTACGAGATGTATTACGAGTTTGATGAGCCTGTAAATAAGCTGGCTGGACACCGTGTACTTGCGTTAAACCGCGGTGAGAATGAGAAGATCCTTAACGTGAAAGTGGAAGCGCCGGAGGAAGATATTTTACGTTTCCTTGAGCGGAAAGTGATTACAAGAGACAATCCGAATACAACACCTGTATTAAAAGAAGTTGTGGCAGATGCTTACGACCGTCTCATTGCGCCTGCGATCGAGCGTGAGATCAGAAGCAGTCTCACTGAGATGGCAGAGGATGGTGCAATCCGTGTGTTTGGCAAGAACTTAGAACAGTTATTAATGCAGCCGCCAATCGCAGGACAGGTTGTGCTTGGCTGGGATCCGGCATTCCGCACCGGATGTAAACTTGCAGTGGTCGATCCGACCGGAAAAGTGTTAGATACGACTGTCATTTACCCGACCGCGCCACAGAACAAAGTGGAAGAGGCAAAGACGGTATTAAAAAAACTTATTTCCAAATATCATATTACATTGATATCACTTGGAAATGGAACTGCGTCAAGGGAATCTGAGCAGGTGATTGTCGATTTATTAAAAGAGATTCCGGTAAAAGTACAGTATATTATCGTCAATGAGGCGGGCGCTTCTGTCTACTCAGCAAGTAAACTTGCGACAGAGGAATTTCCGAATTTTGACGTGGGACAGCGAAGTGCGGCTTCCATGGCAAGACGTCTGCAGGACCCTCTGGCAGAACTTGTAAAAATTGACCCGAAATCCATCGGTGTCGGTCAGTATCAGCATGATATGAACCAGAAAAAATTAAGTGAGGCGTTAAGCGGTGTGGTTGAGGACTGTGTGAATAAAGTCGGCGTGGATCTGAATACTGCTTCTGCTTCTCTGCTGGAGTACATTTCCGGCATCAGCAAAGTAATCGCAAAAAATATTGTAGCTTACCGCGAAGAAAACGGAAGATTTGAATCCAGAAACCAGCTTTTAAAAGTTGCAAAATTAGGACCGAAAGCCTACGAGCAGTGTGCCGGATTTATGCGTATCACAGATGGTAAAAATCCATTGGATGCTACCGGTGTGCATCCGGAGAGTTATGATGCCACAAAGAAGCTGCTGGATAAATTAGGATTTACCATGGAAGATGTCAAAAACCGGAATCTGGATGGTATTTCCAAAAAAATCTCCAATTATGACAAACTGGCAGAAGAACTTGGTATCGGATCCATCACCTTACAGGATATTGTAAAGGAATTGGAAAAACCGGCGCGTGATCCGCGTGAGGATATGCCAAAACCAATCCTGCGCAGTGATGTCCTTGAGATGAAAGATTTAACACCGGGTATGATTTTGAAGGGAACCGTCAGAAACGTTATTGACTTTGGCGCGTTTGTCGATATCGGTGTACATCAGGATGGTCTGGTTCACATTTCACAGATGAGTGATAAATTCATTAAACATCCACTCGAAGTCGTCAGCGTCGGTGATATCGTGGAAGTGAAAGTCATGAGTGTCGATCTGAAAAAACAGCGTATCCAGCTTACGATGAAATTGTAATTGTTTTAAAATTGATATTGACAAGTGACAGACATATGCATAGAATAAATATGTAAAACAAATAAGGAATTCTTCGGGGCAGGGTGATACGATAACGTAGATTCCCGACCGACGGTGATCTGGCAGAGTTGAATTGTCAGAAAGTCCGTGACCTGCGCAAGCAGCTGATCCGGTGTGAGTCCGGAACCGACAGTACAGTCTGGATGAGAGAAGAAAGCGTGTTTTTAGCATGTAGAATTTAACAGGGAAACCTGTATAAGCCCCGGATATTTATATATCCGGGGTATTTTATTGCACGTAATATTCACCTCGAATTCCAAGTTCAAACAGAGAAGGAGACGAGTGACAATGAGCACACAAACAGCAACCGTAAACAAAACAGAAAAGAGAGTCAATGTAAGATACCTTACCGTAACAGCAATGTTATCCGCAGTAGCGTATATTTTAATGTTTCTGGATTTTTCCGTACCATTCATGCCTGCATTTATTAAGATGGATCTTTCAGAACTTCCGGCATTAATTGGTTCATTTGCAATGGGACCTTTATGTGGTGTCGTGGTATGTCTGATCAAAAACGTACTGCACTTATTCATCACAACGACAGGCGGCGTCGGCGAGTTATCAAACTTTATTTTAGGCGTAGCCTTTGTGCTTCCGGCAGGACTCATTTACAAACACAAAAAGAACCGTAAATCTGCACTGATTGGCTCTCTGGTCGGTGCGGCATTCATGGGAATCTTTAGTATTGTTTCTAATTACTTCCTTGTGTATCCGGTATATTACAACTTTATGCCGGAGGAAGTGATTTTGGCAGCTTATCAGGCAATTCTTCCATCTGTAAAAAATATTTTACAGTGTCTGATCTGCTTTAATATGCCATTTACCATTATCAAGGGAATGTTTTCTGTTGTGATCACGTTCCTTACTTACAAACATATCTCCCCGATTTTAAAAGGAAGCCAGAACCGTTAAGTATGAAAAAGCTGCTGGAATAGGCGGGCGGACAGTAACGAAAAAATTGGAAAAGACGTATTTGATATGCGTCTTTTCTTTTTTTGCAAAAAATGATATACTTTCCCTGTTAAAGAATAGGAGACTTAGGAGGGTTAGGATTATATGCAATTTGATATAAAGTTAAGATCTCAGGATATGTACCGATTTAATATGTATCAGACCTACACAGGATTTCATGGATGGTTTTCCATTATTGTATCCATTATTATTTTTATTGTGGCGGGCTTAACATATGGTGGACTAGACATTACCTATACGGTTTTGTATATTGCGTTTGGCATTATCTTCCTATTATATATGCCGGTCACGCTGTGGCTGCGTTCCAAGAGTGCACTTGCAGCATCGGAAGTGCTGCGTGGAACATTACATTATCTTGTAGATGAAAACGGATTTACCGTTTCCCAGGGGGAGGAGAGTGCAAACCTTCCATGGGATCAGATTTACAAAATGGTAGCGACAAAAAGCAATGTTTTGGTTTACAGCACAAGGATCAATGCGTATATTATTCCGAGAGAGCAGTTGGGGGAACAGTATAAGTATCTTGCAAAAATCGCAAATGAGAAGCTGCCAAAACATCGTGTAAAAATGCAGTAGGGGACATTTAACAGGAAGGATAGCGATATGAAAGAGACAATGATCGAGACATTTTCTCCCGAAGAGACACATGCCATCGGGAAAAAAATCGGGCAGCAGGCAAAACCGGGAGATGTATACACATTAATTGGAGATCTTGGTGTCGGAAAAACTGTATTTACGCAGGGAATTGCGGAGGGTCTTGGTATCAGGGAACCAATCTGCAGCCCGACATTTACCATCGTACAGGTTTACGAGGAAGGGCGTATGCCGTTCTATCATTTTGATGTTTACCGTATCGGGGATATTGAAGAGATGGATGAGATCGGATATGAGGACTATTTTTATGGAAATGGTCTGTGCATGATCGAGTGGGCAAATCTGATCGAAGAGATCCTGCCGGAGAAAAGACATGATATTTCTATTGAAAAGGACTTGGAAAAAGGCTTCGATTATCGTAAAATTACCATTCGAGAGTTAGATTAGCAGGAAAGGCAAAAAACGTTATGAAAATATTAGGGCTTGACAGTTCAGGACTCGTCGCAAGTGTTGCGATCGTAGAGGACAATGACTTAAAGGGCGAATATACCGTTAATTATAAGAAAACACACTCCCAGACACTTCTCCCGATGTTAGATGAAGTGGCAAAAATGATCGAATTGGACTTAAATTCCATCGATGCCATCGCAGTTTCCGGTGGACCGGGTTCTTTTACCGGACTTCGTATCGGTTCTGCCACAGCAAAGGGACTCGGACTGGCGCTTGGGAAACCGTTGATCCACATCCCTACAGTGGATGCTCTTGCATACAATCTCGCAGGTAACAGAGACATCATCTGTCCGCTGATGGATGCAAGAAGAAACCAGACGTACACAGGCTTGTACCGTTTTGACGGAAATCAGATGGAAATTATAAAACCGCAGTGTGCAGTGGGAATTGATGAGATTATCGCAGAAGTGAACAAACTCGGACAGGCAGTTGTCTTTTTAGGGGATGGCGTGGCAGTGTTCGAAACATATATCCATGAAAACTGCACGGTGCCATTTACCTTTGCACCAGCGCATGTGAACAAACAGCGTGCGGGAGCAGTGGCAGCACTTGGAGAGATCTATTATACAGAGGGAAAAACAGAGACAGCGGAGGAACACAAACCTGATTATTTAAGACTTTCCCAGGCAGAGAGAGAAAGACTTGAAGGGGAGCAGAAAAAATGATTCAGATTCGGGAAATGCAGGTGAGAGATACCGATGCAGTCGCAGAAATAGAACGGCAGATATTTTCACAGCCGTGGAGCAGACAGGGATTTTTAGATGCAGTCAACCTTAGTAATACGGTTTTTCTTGTAGCAGAGGAAAACAACCGCATCATTGGATATATTGGTATGTATCTGGCAATGGATGAGGGAGAAATTACCAATGTTGCAGTAGCACCGGTAGAGCGCTGCCATGGAGTTGGTGGTATGTTACTTACAGAATTATTAAAAATTGCAGAAAACAAAGGCGTCGCAAGAATTGTTCTGGAAGTACGTGCATCAAATGACAGTGCCATCAGGCTGTATGAACGCAATGGGTTTGTACAGTGTGGTATGCGCAAAGGATTTTATGAATTTCCAAAAGAGGATGCCTATGTAATGGTACATGGGCACTGAGAGATAGTATAGAGTTAGAAAAGGAGAAATCCATGTTAGACGTATGTCTTTTAGGAACAGCAGGCATGATGCCGCTTCCACACAGATGGCTTACCGCAGCGCTGATGCGCTATAACGGCAGCAATCTGTTGATCGACTGTGGTGAGGGAACGCAGATCGCCATCAAGGAAAAAGGCTGGACATTCAAACCGATTGACGTTATTTGTTTTACCCATTACCATGCAGATCATATCAGCGGACTTCCGGGGCTGCTTCTCACAATGGGAAATGCGGAACGGACAGAACCACTCACAATGATCGGACCAAAGGGACTTGAAAAAGTAGTAAGTGCGCTGCGCATGATCGCTCCGGAACTTCCTTTTGAGATCAGGTACATAGAATTGACCGGACCGGAAGAGGATATGGAGATCAACGGATATCATATTCATGCATTTAAAGTAAATCATAATATCAGCTGCTATGGATACACAGTCGAGATCAGACGTGCCGGACGATTCGATGTGGAACGAGCCAGAAACAATCACATTCCACAGAAATTGTGGAATCCGTTACAAAAAGGTCAGACAGTCACAACGGAGGATGGAATTACTTTTACCCCGGACATGGTGCTTGGGGCACCGAGAAAAGGAATCAAGGTAACCTATTGTACGGACACAAGACCAACAGAAAACATTGTAAAATGTGCAAGGCATTCCAATCTTTTCATCTGTGAGGGTATGTATGCAGAAAAAGATAAAATAGCAAAAGCAAAACAATACAAGCATATGACATTTTATGAAGCCGCAGACATGGCCAAAAGAGCCGGGGTGGAAGAAATGTGGCTGACTCATTTTTCACCATCTTTAGTTCATGCAGAAGATTATATGCCTGAGGTGAAAAAGATTTTTCCAAATGCTTATCTTGGAAAAGATGGGAAGAGTGTCGAATTGCTTTTTGATGAAAATGAATAGGATTTTTGGATCCTGAAATGTTACATGTAGTTTGGATAAAAAGAAAGGCAGGGCGATTTTATGAAGAATACAAAATTTGTGATCATAATCGTGGTGTGCGTGTGTGTAATATTGGGCGGTTATTACTATCTGACCAATCGGAACAATGCAAAAGAAGAAGAGAATATTACATTGACAGAGGTACAGGAGCTGACAACAAAAAATCTGGATAAAAATTATCCAGCTACTCCCCGTGAAGTTGTAAAGCTTTACAATCGTATTATCACCTGTTTTTATAATGATGACTATACGGATGACGAACTTTATGATCTTGGAGATCAGGCAAGAAAACTTTTTGATGATGAATTGCTGGAAAATAATCCAAGAGATGAATATTTTAAGAATTTAAAAGAAGATATTTCAGAGTATCATGATAAAAGTAAGACCATTGCGTCTTCTGCTGTAGACAGTAGCAATGATGTGGAATACAAAGAAGTAGATGGGGACGACTGTGCTTATGTGAAGGCTTCCTATTTTATAAAAGAGGGAAACGCATACAGCCGGACTTATCAAATGTACGTATTGAGAAAGGATGCAGATGGAAACTGGAAGATTCTGGTGTTCTATCAGGTGAATGGTGATTCTTCGGATGATGAATAAAGAGATAAAAATACTTGCAATCGAAAGCTCCTGTGATGAGACCGCAGCAGCCGTAGTGGTAAATGGCCGCGATGTCAGAAGTAATGTGATCTCGTCTCAGATCGCACTGCACACTTTATATGGTGGCGTTGTACCGGAGATTGCTTCGCGTAAACATATTGAGAAAATAAATCAGGTAATCGAACAGGCATTGTCAGATGCATCTGTTACATTGGATGATATTGATGCGATAGGAGTAACTTATGGACCTGGTCTGGTGGGCGCTCTCCTTGTTGGAGTGGCAGAGGCGAAGGCAATCAGCTATGCCAAAAACATTCCATTGGTAGGCGTACATCACATTGAGGGGCATATCAGTGCAAACTACATTGAAAATAAGGAATTAGAACCGCCGTTTTTATGCCTTGTTGTATCGGGTGGACACACACACCTTGTGAAAGTACTTGACTATGGAAAATACGAGATTCTTGGCAGAACGAGAGATGACGCAGCAGGAGAAGCTTTTGATAAAGTCGCACGTGCCATTGGACTGGGGTATCCGGGCGGACCGAAAATCGAGAAAGTGTCACATGAGGGAAATCCACATGCGATGGAATTTCCACGTGCTAAAATAGAAGATGGACCATACGATTTCAGTTTTAGCGGTCTAAAATCAGCGGTATTAAACTATATTAACGGATGTAATATGAAGGGAATTGAGGTTGTACAGGCTGATGTTGCAGCTTCTTTCCAGAAAGCGGTCACAGATGTGCTGGTTGGAAATGCGATGAAAGCAATCGATGAGTTTAAAATGGACAAATTTGCGATCGCAGGAGGTGTGGCGTCCAATGGAACATTAAGGGAGGCTATGCGTGAAGCCTGTGAGAAAAAAGGTGTGAAGTTTTATCATCCGTCACCAATTTTCTGCACCGACAATGCAGCGATGATTGGTGTTGCAGCTTACTATGATTTCCTGGCAGGAAAAAGGGATGGATTAGATCTGAATGCAATTCCAAACTTAAAACTTGGAGAACGTTAGTAAATAATTGGCTATAGAATCGATAATGGAAGGAACAGGGATGGAAAAACAAAAATATGCCGCAATTGTTCTGGCAGCAGGTTCCGGAAAGAGAATGAATTCCAAAGTGCATAAACAGTATCTTATAATACAGGACAGACCAGTCCTGTATTATTCGTTAAAAGCGTTTGAAGATAGTGCAGTAGATGAAATTGTTCTTGTAGTTGGAAAGGGCGAAGAGAAATTCTGCAGAAAAGAGATTGTGGATAAATACGGAATTTCAAAGGTCAAGGCTATCGTAGAAGGGGGCAAAGAACGTTATCATTCTGTGTTTGAAGGGCTAAAGCAGACGAGTGATGCGGATTATGTGTTGATTCATGATGGAGCAAGACCTTTTGTGAATCAGGACATTATCAGACGCTGTATGCAGGAGGTACAGAATTATCAGGCATGTGTTGTTGGTATGCCAGTGAAAGATACCATTAAGATTGCAGATGAAGAAGGCTATGCAAAGCAGACACCAGACAGAAAAAATGTTTGGATGATACAGACACCACAGACTTTTTCGTATGCACTCATTTACGAGGCATATGAGGAAATGTTAAAAACAGAGGATACTGCGATTACGGACGATGCTATGGTGTTGGAACGCATCAAAGGCAAAAAGTCAAAGCTGATCGAGGGAAGTTACCGCAACATCAAAATTACAACACCAGAAGACCTATTGATCGCCAATGTTTATTTACAGCACCCGGAATGACAATACATTTGAGGGCAAAACAAAAAATATCAAAAAATGTAAAAAAAATGGTTGACAGAGAGGAATTCTGATGATAGAATAAATCTCGCACTGATTGAGGTGCGAAACACGGAGAGGTATCGAAGTGGTCATAACGAGGCGGTCTTGAAAACCGTTTGTCCGCAAGGGCACATGGGTTCGAATCCCATCCTCTCCGCTCATTAAAAATACAATTGAGTTTGAAATTTTTAAAGAGCGAATCAAATAACGTGTAATATATTCGGAGAAGTACCCAAGCTGGCCGAAGGGACACCCCTGGAAAGGGTGCAGGTC
>ERZ791815.1938-NODE-1938-length-10828-cov-2.262508_pt1 | contig 10828 bp, 10 predicted proteins | sample MGYA00510302_ERZ791815 | MGnify/ENA primary metagenome ERZ791815 (study PRJEB30046, sample SAMN00791995) | human gut metagenome | study: EMG produced TPA metagenomics assembly of the A metagenome-wide association study of gut microbiota in type 2... | reverse complement strand
CCCGCTGGAGATTGCGGGGGCCATCCGGTACGCCGGCAAATGGAAAATCGGCGATGTCATCATCACCGGCCGGGGCGGCGGCTCTATGGAGGACCTGTGGGCCTTCAACGACGAACGCGTGGCCCGCGCCATTGCCGATTCGCATATTCCGGTCATCTCGGCCGTCGGCCATGAGCCGGATGTGACGATCTCCGATTATGTCGCGGATCTTCGTGCCGCAACGCCCAGCAACGCCGCCGAGCTTGCCGTGCCGGACCGGCAGGAGCTGCTGAAAAAGCTTTCCATGATGCAGACGGCCATGCAGCAGAGCGTACAGAAAACGCTCAAGCTCAGCCGCCAGCGGCTGAACAGCCTTGCAGAAAAGCGTGTGCTGCAAAGTCCGCTGAATTACGTCGAGGACCGACGCGTCCTGCTGGATTTCCTGTCTACCCGGCTGCACGCTGCCGGACAGAAGACACTCCACGAAAAAAAGCAGCGCTTTGTCCGCCTGACCGCAGCGCTTGATGCGATGAGTCCTTTAAAGGTGCTCTCCCGCGGCTACAGCATGGTGACGGATGAGACGGGAACGCTCGTCACAAGCGCTGGAGCCGTAACAACCGGCCAGCGCATCCATGTCAGCCTGTGCAGCGGCAGTCTGACGGCGCAGGTCGAGCAGATACAGGAGGAAGACAAGAATGTCTGAAAAATCCATGAAGTTTGAAGCCTCAATGGAGCGGCTGGAAGCCATCGTCCGGCAGCTTGAACAGGGAAATGCACCTTTGGACGAGTCCTTGAAGCTCTTTCAGGAGGGAACAAAGCTCGTCCAGTCCTGCGCAAAGCAGCTTGACAGCGCGGAGCAGGAGATCGTAAAGCTGACAAAGACCGCCGACGGCACGCCGGCAGAAACGGAGTATGTACGAGATGAGTGAATTTCATGACCAGATCGCCCGGTACCGCGCTGCCATCGAAGCGTTTTTGCAGGCGCAGTTCTGCCAAGAGCTTCCCCAGAAGCGCCTGTTCGACGCCATGCGTTACAGTCTGCTTGCGGGCGGAAAACGCATCCGTCCGGTCCTGACGCTGGAATTCTGCCGCATCTGCGGCGGAGATTGGCAGAGCGCCGTACCCTTTGCCTGCGCGCTCGAAATGGTCCATACCTACAGCCTCATCCACGACGATCTGCCTTGCATGGACAATGACGATTACCGCCGCGGCCGTCTCACCAATCACAAGGTCTTCGGTGAAGCGCTGGCTGTGCTTGCAGGCGACGGTCTGCTGACCGCCGCGTTTGAAACGGCGGCGAACGCGCCTGCGGACCCTGCCGTGATCGTCAGGGCCATCCGCATTCTGTCAGAGCAGGCGGGCGAGCTCGGCATGGTCGGCGGACAGGTGCTCGATATGCAGGCCGAGGAGCAGGAGCTGACGGAACAGGGGATCTATGACATCCAGCGCCGCAAGACCGGCGCGCTCATTCAGGCGGCCTGCCAGATCGGCGTCGTGGCTGCGAACGGAACTGCGCAGCAGCTTGAGGCCGCGAAGACCTACGCGCAGAACCTTGGCCTTGCGTTCCAGATCCGTGACGATATGCTCGACGTTCTGGGCGACGCGGACAAGCTTGGCAAGGCCACGCACATGGACGAGCACAAAAACACATTCGTCCGCCTGTACGGCATCGGCGCGTGCTCGAAGATGATCGAGGCGGAGACAAAGACGGCCATCGATGCGCTGGGTTGCTTCGAAAGCTCCGAGTTCCTTGTGGAAATGGCCCGCCAGCTTGCGCTTCGTGAATACTGATGCATCCGACAGCGCCGAATTTTCGCATCGTAACAGAAAGTTTATGAATATTTGCTTGTATATACATTCGTGATGTGATATACTTGCTCTGCAATGGCGCAGTATTCTAGTCAGCTTTGCCGGCTGCGAGGAAGGGCCTAAAAATCCTTTGTTTGGCATACCTGTGAACCCCGTGGTGTCTGCTTCTTACGCCCAGTCTGGGGTGGATGCTGTGGGAAGGCGTTTTTGCGCCTGCGGCGGACGGGCTGTCTCCAATGGCATGGAGAAGATGACCCGGTCGCTGTGGAGACTGGATATTGTGCAGCGGCGAACTCCCTTTGCGGTATCCGACCGTTGTACGATACCGGATATGAACCTGCATTGCGGTGCTACCCGGCTTTAAGCCGTGAACGCTGTGTGCAGAGTAGCCTGCCTTGCGTGAACCGGCCGGGAAAGGGAAGCTGATGCGTCCGGCGCTCATGGCCTTGAGCGCAGACGATATTCCCTTGAAAGACGGTTTGCAAAAGAGGATAAGAGTCGGTTCAAGCTGTTGTGGAAATCACCTAGACTGTCGAAAGGGCCTTTGTGGGATTGCGGTACGGACTAAGTGGCAATCGGGTAGTGACCATGGCGACAGGTCAACGCGAGCATGAAAGGGGAACCACCTCCATCGGCGACGAGAGGATGCTCCCGGGGAAAACAAACCCGACCTAAGCCGTAAGATTAACCATAATCGCTGCCATTGTACAGTTGTAGATCCTGATAAAATGCCGCGTATGCGGCGTTTTATCAGCATTTATTTGTATGGATATAAGTTTACATAATTATTGATGTGGAGGCTGTTTTGGCTGCTGCGAAAAAGAAAAAGGCCGGAAAAACGGCCAGACCCGATTTCAGATGGATCGCGCTGATCTTTCTGACGACCGTTCTGATCTCGGCCCTTATGAGCTTCGTGTCGTCCAATCTTCTGGAGGGCGCGGGGCTTGCGCTGTCCTTTTTGATCCTGATCTGCATCGTGCTGACCGGTATTCTGTTTGATATCATCGGCGTCGCCGTCACGGCGGCGGACGAGGTTCCGTTCCACGCAATGGCCTCGCGCAAGGTGCCCGAGGCGGAGGATGCGCTGCGCCTGATCCGCAATGCAGGGAAAGTATCGTCGTTCTGCAACGATGTCATCGGCGATATCTGCGGTGTTATTTCCGGCGCTGCCGCAGCGGTCATTGCTGCACGCGTGCTGATCCTGAGCAAGAGCAAATCGGAGATTTTTATTACGCTGCTGCTGTCTGCGGTCGTTTCCGGCGTGACGGTCGGCGGCAAAGCCTGCGGCAAGTCGCTTGCCATGAACAGCAGTACCGCTGTTGTGCGCACGGCGGCGAAGGTTCTGTGCTTTTTCCGGACGCTCCCGCAGCGCATCCGAAAAAAGCGCGCAGAAAAATGAGGGATTTCCATGCTTTTAGATACCATCCATTCCAGACAGGATCTGCTGGATATCCCCGAGGACCAGCTGGGGACGCTCTGCGGCGAGATCCGACAATTTCTTGTACAAAACGTCAGCCGTACCGGCGGACATCTGGCCTCCAACCTCGGCATTGTCGAGACGACGGTTGCCATTCACCGCGTCTTTGACACCAGCCGCGACCGGCTCGTGTTCGATGTCGGGCACCAGTGCTATGTGCATAAAATGCTGACCGGCCGTATGGACCGGTTCGATACGCTCCGCCAGCGGGGGGGGCTTTCCGGCTTTCCGAAGCCCTGTGAGAGCGTGCACGACGCGTTTATTGCCGGTCATGCTTCCAACGCTGTATCCGTTGCGCTTGGTATGGCCAGAGCGCGCACAATGGCAGGGGAGGACTATCATGTGCTGGCTCTGATGGGCGACGGCGCGCTGACCGGCGGCCTTGCTTATGAGGGTTTCAACAACGCTGGCGCAAGCCGCGAACCCATGATTGTTCTGCTCAATGACAACGGCATGTCTATCACGCCGAATGTCGGCGCAATTTCTCGTTATCTTGCGCAGGCGCGTCTGCGTCCCAAATATCTCGACCTCAAATTATGGTACAGACAGGCAACGGCCAAAAGTGATTTCGGCCGTCGGCTCTATGCACTGACCCATAAGGTCAAAGAGCACATGCGCCGCAGCATTCTCGGCACGACGCTGTTTGAAAATCTCGGCTTTACCTACCTCGGCCCGGTCGACGGCCATGATATTGCCAGAATCGAGACGCTTTTAAAAACAGCTGTTGCGCTGCATGAGCCGGTTCTGATCCATCTGATCACGCAGAAGGGGCGCGGTTATGCGCCGGCGGAACAAACGCCGCAGGAGTTCCATGGTATCGGGAAGTTTGACCCCGAGACGGGTCTGAGTGAGACTGTATCCGTCCCGACCTTTTCTGATATTTTTGGACAGGAGCTTGGCCGGATGGCCGCAAGCGACAAGACCGTCTGCGCCATTACCGCCGCCATGCAGCACGGCACGGGACTTGACCAGTTTGCGTCCGAGTTTTCTTCCCGGTTCTTTGACGTCGGCATTGCCGAGGGCCATGCGGTCTGCATGGCCGCCGGGCTTGCCAAGCAGGGGATGAAGCCGGTCACGGCGATATACTCCACGTTTTTGCAGCGTGCCTATGATATGCTGCTGCATGACGTTGCTCTGCAGCAGCTCCATGTCGTGCTGGCTGTCGACCGCTGCGGCGTCGTCGGCGAGGACGGCGACACGCATCAGGGGATGTTCGACGTCGGCTACCTCCGGCAGGTGCCCGGCATGAAGATCTTCTGCCCCGCGAGCTTTGACGAGCTGCGCGAGGATCTGCATACGGCGCTCTATGCCTGCACCGGCCCTGCGGCTATCCGCTATCCGCGCGGAAGCGAGGGCGCTTACCGGTCAGCTGCCTCCCAGACCCGCATCCGCGAGGGCTATACGTGCACGATCATCTGCTACGGCACGATGGTCAACGCCGTGCTGGACGCAGCGGATACCATGCAGGCCGCAGGCTACCGGCCCGAGATTCTAAAGCTGCGCACCATCTCCCCGGTCGACTGGGACGCGATCGACGCGTCCGTCCGGAAGACAAAACGCGTGTTCGTGTTCGAGGAAACATCCGACCGTGAATGTCTGGCCGACGAGATTTTTGCCCACCTGATCGAAACCGGGCTTCCGGCAGTCTGCCGGAAGCGGAACCTTGGCCGCGGCTTTATTCCGCACGGCGCACCCGCCGCACTGCTTGCCGCGGCAGGACTGGACGCGGGCTCGCTCACAAAACTGATGCAGGAGGAGCTTTCCTGATGAAGCATAAGGAACGGCTGGATGTGCTGCTTGTCGCGCGCAATCTGGCGGAATCGAGAAGCAAGGCACAGGCCATGATCATGGCGGGCGAGGTCTATGTCAACGAACAGAAGGCCGACAAGGCCGGGCTTGAGATCAATATTGACGACGAGCCTGTGATCGAGGTGCGCGGCAGCGCCTGCCCCTATGTCAGCCGGGGCGGATTAAAGCTGGAAAAGGCGCTCCGGGATTTCCACGTTGCCCCCACCGGCTTCGTATGCAGCGACTCCGGTGCGTCGACCGGCGGCTTTACAGACTGCCTGCTGCAGCAGGGGGCCAGTAAGGTCTTCGCCATCGACGTCGGCTATGGCCAGCTTGCGTGGAAAATTCGTTCCGACCCGCGCGTGGTCGTGATGGAGCGGACGAACATCCGCTATGTTACGCCGGAGGATCTCGGCGAGCCGCTCGACCTGTCCGTTGTGGACGTCTCGTTTATTTCCCTGAAAATCGTCCTTCCGGCCATTCAGAAGCTGCTCAAGCCCACCGGACAGGTGCTCTGCCTCATCAAGCCGCAGTTTGAGGCCGGAAAGGAAAACGTCGGCAAGAAGGGCGTCGTGCGCAACCCCGCCGTGCACGCGCAGGTGCTGCGCGACTTTACCGCGCTGGCCGCGTCGCTGAACCTTACCATCCGGAATCTGACGTTCTCTCCGGTCAAGGGGCCGGAGGGCAACATTGAATTTCTCGCGCATCTTTCCATGCAGTCTGGGCAGGAAACGCTTCCTGATATCGACGCGCTCGTCGCGCAGGCGCATACAGCGCTGAAAGGGTAACATACGCTATGAAGATCGTCGTTTCGCCGAATCCCTACCGTGACAAACAATTCAAAAACGCCCGGCAGGCCTGCTCGATTTTAAGGGAAGCGGGCGCAGAGGTCGCGCTCTGCCTGCCGTTTGACGTGGATAAGACGTTTGAAATTCCGCATGATCTCCGCTTTCAGGACATTCAGAAAGAGATCAAGACGGCGGATATGTTGATCTGCTTCGGCGGCGACGGGACAATTTTGCACTCGTCCAAGATCGCGACGGAGCATAATCTCCCCATTTTGGGCGTCAATATCGGCACAATGGGGTTCATCGCGGAGCTGGAAGCGGGGGAGATCGAGCTGCTGCGGAAAATTCCGAAGGGCGATTATACTGTGGAGGAGCGCACGATGCTGGATGTCAGCGTCGGAAACGGCAGACAGACGCTTTTCCACGAAACGGCGCTCAATGACGCAGTCATCACCAAGGGTGCGATTGCCCGCGTGGTGCAGCTCGGCATCTACTGCGACGGCATAGAGGCAACCAGTTACTCAGGCGACGGCGTGATCCTCTGCACGCCGACCGGCTCGACCGCCTATTCCATGTCCGCAGGCGGGCCGATCGTGGAGCCGTCCGCGAAAAATTTCCTGATCACACCCATCTGTGCGCACGCCATGCTGGCAAAAAGCATCGTCGTCGCGCCCAGCCGTGTCGTGACGGTCAAGGTCGGCAAGATCGGGCGGCACAACGCGTTTTTGTCCGTTGACGGCGGCCGGGCCTTCCGCCTGAACACCGGCGACGAGATCACGGTTAAAAGCTCGCAGAAGGTCACACGGCTCGTGCGGCTGAAAAACACCAGCTTTTTTGAGATCCTGAACCGAAAATTCATTGAAAAAATGAGGTAAACACGTCTATGAAATCAAAACGCCAGGAAAAAATTCTGGAGCTTATCACAGACCACAGCGTCCAGACGCAGGAGCAGCTGCTCGCTGAGCTGAACGAGGCTGGTTTCTCTACCACGCAGGCTACCATTTCCCGCGACATCAAGCAGCTGCGCATCATCAAGGAGCTTGGCCCAAACGGTGTTTACCGCTATGCGACCGCGCCCAAGCCTGCGGAGCATACCTTCTCCGCCAAGCTGAACCTGATCTTCCGGCAGTGCATCACGAGTGTGGACTATGCGCAGAACATGATCGTCGTCAAGACCATGCCCGGACTTGCAAACGGCGCCGCCTCCGCAATCGACAAGCTGAACATCCCGGAAATGCTCGGGACGCTTGCGGGCGACGATACGTGCTTCGTTGTGCTGAAGGACACGCAGGCCGCTGCCGAGCTCTGCGCCGAGATCCGGGAGCAGATTGAGCACTGAGGCCAGAACGGAACAGGAGGAAGACCGATGCTTTCTACCCTGCATATCGAAAATATTGCCGTGATCGAACAGGCAGAGATCGCCTTTGACAGTGGTTTCAACGTCCTCACCGGTGAGACAGGTGCGGGAAAATCCATCGTTATAGACGCGATCTCTGCCATTTTGGGTGAACGGGCCTCGCGCGAAATGATCCGTACCGGCGCGCAGAAGGCGTTTGTCAGCGCGATTTTCTCCGGCGTGCCGGAGCTGCCGTGGTTCGCCGAGAACCAGATCCCATATGAGCCGGAGCTTGGCATTTCACGGGAGATCTTCGCCGACGGAAAAAACAGCTGCCGCGTCAGCGGCAAGCCCGTCACAGTCTCCACGCTTCGGAAGCTCGGCGTCCAGCTCATCCAGATCCATGGCCAGAACGATTCCCAGCAGCTGTTCGATGAGGCGACGCATATCGGCTATCTCGACCTGTATGCCCATGACGAAGCGCTGCTGGCGGATTACCGGCAGGCGTACGACAAGGTCAGCGTCGTGCAGCAGGAGATCCGCCGCCTGTCCATGGACGAATCGGAAAAGCTGCGTCTGGTCGAAACGCTGAAATTCCAGATCGATGAAATTGAACGCGCCGAGCTGCAGTCCGGAGAAGAAGACGAGCTGCTCGAACGCCGGAAGGTGCTCCAGAACGCTGAAAAGCTGACGGACGCGATGGAAGCGGCTGTTTCTGCGCTCTATGGGGATGAAACGTCGGACGGCGCGGCAGCCATGATCGCAAACGCCGCGCACGCGCTGGAACGGGTCAGCCGCGTGTCAGATGAAATGCGGCAGCTCAGCGGAAAGCTGAACGACCTCATGTATACCGCGCAGGATATTGCCGACGAGCTGCGGGACAAGAAGGACGATCTAACCTATTCTGCCGATGAGCTTGAGCAGATCGAAGAGCGCCTTGATACGCTCCACAAGCTCAAGCGCAAATACGGCGTCGAGGATGTGATCGCGTTCTGTGAAAAGGCGAAGCGGCAGCTCGACGAAGTCGAATTCGCGTCCGACCGCATCGAGCAGCTCCAGAAAAAGCTGTCCGCACTGCAAACAGCCATGCAGGAAAAGGGCATGGCACTCTCTGCCGCGCGGAAAATGGCGGCAGAAAAATTACAGGCTGCAATTTCTTCCGAGCTGATGCAGCTGGATATGCCGAAAATTCAGTTTGTCTGCGAGTTTTCCGCGCAGCAGCCGCAGGAAAACGGCCTCGACGCCGTCCGTTTCCTGATGTCTGCCAACGTCGGCGAATCGCTGCGTCCGCTGTCCAAGGTCGCCTCCGGCGGTGAGCTGGCGCGTATTATGCTTGCCATGAAAAATGTACTGGCGGCGGAGGATTCCGTCGGGACCATGATCTTCGACGAGGTCGATGCGGGCGTCAGCGGCCGCGCCGCGCAAAAGGTCGCGTATAAGCTCTGGACAGTCGCAAAGGGCCGTCAGGTCCTGTGCGTGACACATCTGCCGCAGATCGCTGCCATGGCCGACACGGAATTCACGGTCGAAAAACGGGTGGAAAACGGCAGAACGTATACAAGCGTTCTGCGTTTGGATGTCGCCGGACGGCGGCAGGAGCTTGCACGCCTGACCGGCGGCAGCATGATCACCGAAACAACGCTTGCCGGTGCAGCAGAGCTGCTGCGTCTGGCGGAACAGACAAAGAAGGGAGCTTCACATGAAAGTACGTAACATCCTGTTTCTGGTCCTTGTGTCGCTGCTGCTCTGCACGGCAGTCAGCGCGGCGGAATACACCGACGTATCCGACACGCATTGGGCATATAAGCAGATCGATTATCTCAGCGCAGAGATCACCGGCTATCCGGACGGCTCCTACAAGCCGGAAAAGAGCGTTTCGCGCGCGGAATTCCTCACGTTGTTCGCCCGCATTGCCTTCCCGGACGAGTGGAAGCGTGTGGAGGGAGAAGAATGGTGGAAATCGGCCTATGAGGTCTGCACCGCGCACGATCTTCTGAACAATATCACTGGCAGCCGCTCTGAGGCCATGCCGCGCGGCGAAATTGCCGCGCTTCTCGAACGGTTCTGCTCCGGCTGGGGCGGCGTGCATGAACGCGCAGACGCTGCGGAACAGTATGCTATCAATTGGAAGGAGCAGCGCATGGAGTTCCCGGAGTGGCAGCCGCTGTTCCCAGATGCTGCGGAGTATTGGAGCAGTGTGCTCATCAGTGCCAATCAGGGGCTTCTGACCGGCTATCCGGATGGAAGCTTCAAGCCCGGCAAGGGCGTGACCCGGGCGGAGGCTGCGGCCATCCTTGCCCGTCTTAAAGCGCAGCTGGTGCTCCGTGAAAAGAAGGGCTGTGAATACGTCTGCACAGTCGGGGAGTATTGGCTGATGCAGTACTCAGACTCCGGCTCCGTCGGCCTTGCGCTGTATGAGCCGCTTACCGGCAAGCTGGTTCAGACGGTCGGCCTTTGGAAAGCCGCGCAGGGAATCAGCGGGTATGCCGCGTTCGAACGCCTGCTGAGCGGATCCGACGGTATATATGTTTGGGGACGCGCGGGTCTTTATAAACGCAGCGGCAATACGCTCGAGCAGATCGTGGCCGAGCCTGTGCTTGATTTCTGCTGGTATGGCGACAATACGCTCTATTACCTGAGCTGGGACGATACCAAGCAGATACCGGCATATTATTGCTCGGCCGCATATTTCCCCTGCGCCTCAAGCGTGATGAAGCTGGAAAACCCGGGACAGAATGCCGTGCGCACCATCCTTGCCGAGCGCGACGAGAGCAGTCCAATGCAGAATCTGACCGATATCTATGTGGAATACGGAACGCTGTATGTCGCGGGTTCGTATTGCATGGGCATTGGGGATCTGCACGCCGCGCTCTACGAGGTCAAAGACGGCAAGCTCACCGCACTGTTTGGCGAATACTGATTGACAAACCGAAAAAAATACGGTATACTGCATTTGTAATAAGATCACAGTGACGAAGGGAAGAAGTACCCTGATACCCCGTCTACAGAGAGCTTTCGGTCGGTGCAAGAAAGCAGACGGCGTCAGGCAAATACATCCCGGAGCTGCCCTCTGAAACGCGTTTTCGCGCAGTAGGGGTGTGCCGGGGGCGCCCGTTATCGCGCAGGGGCGTGTCTGCGCTCCGTAAGGCCGCTTCCGCAAGGAACCGGCAAACCAGAGGTGGTACCGCGATCGTTCGCCCTCTGCTCGCAAGAGCAGAGGGCGTTTTTGACGGAAAGGAGCGTTTTATGCGCCAGAAAACCTGTTCCGCCTGCGGCGGCAAGATGCAGAGCCTCGGCAATATGGAGCTGCAAAAGGGAAAATTCAGTATGCTGTTCGGCCATTGGGACCAGATCTTATCCGGTGCGCTGGATGTGGACGTCGAATGCTGTGAGCGCTGCAAAAAGCTCGAATTTTATCTGCTCGGCGACGCCAAAGCGCCGGAATCGAGCGGTATCCAGCAAATCGCCTGTCCCTACTGCGGCGATCTGCACGACATGGACGACGCCATCTGCCCCCACTGCGGCAGAAGGCTGATGGAGTTGTAACTTCTCTCTAGCGTGCACTTGGCGCGGGAGCACCCCTGGCTCCCCTGAAAGGTAATGTCATCAACTTAAGACCGGTGCATTTGTTTTATGCGAAAAAACGGCAAA
>ERZ791815.1933-NODE-1933-length-10856-cov-9.101380_pt1 | contig 10856 bp, 6 predicted proteins | sample MGYA00510302_ERZ791815 | MGnify/ENA primary metagenome ERZ791815 (study PRJEB30046, sample SAMN00791995) | human gut metagenome | study: EMG produced TPA metagenomics assembly of the A metagenome-wide association study of gut microbiota in type 2... | reverse complement strand
AAAATACCATGCGTATTTCCGGTTAAGGTAACTTACAAGACTTCTACAAAGAAGAATGCTAAGGCAAAGACAAAGAAACTTACTTACACACTGAAAGTTGCTAAGGTAGGCGTTGCTTTATCTGGAGATTCAGTAGTAGCTATTGGAAGCACAACTAAGTTAACAAATACTAAGAAAAATTCTTCAAGAGCTAAGATTACTTACACATCAAGCGATGATTCTATTGCAACAGTAGCAGCTGACGGTACAGTAACTGGTGTTAAGGCTGGTAAGGCAACAATCACAGCTAAGATTACCGTTGGTAAGGATTCAGCTGAAACTACTAAGGATGTAGAAGTAAAGAATGTTATTTTAGATTCTGTTACTCCTACAGAAGCAAATAAAGTTGTTGCTATTGTAAAAGGTAATACCAAGAACCTTAAGAAAGCAGATTTTATTGTAACTGGTACTGAAACAAAAGCAACTGTAGCTGTGACAGATATTAGTGTTGATGCAAAGGATGCTACAAAGGTTACTCTTACTCTTGCAGCTAAACTGACAGATGCAAAAGAGTACGGTGTTGCATTAGATGGTATCACAAAGACATTTGTAGCTTCTGATGGAAAGGTTGATTCTATTTCCGTTGATCCAGTTCAGATTCCATATGCTGAAGCAACAGAAATTGACCTTTTAGCAAAAGATACAAAGGGAATTATTGTAAATAGAATGAAATGGAACAACCCAGATGCTGGATTCTCTTTCACATTTACTAAATATGATGGAACTTTACAGGGCGAAAAACTTTATCTGAATAAGATTGGTTCTGTTGCAGAAGGAAAGATTACTTATACATCTTCTGAATATAATGCTGATGGAACTCCTAAGGTAAAGCTGGAACAGCCATTTACAATTACTGCTGTTGATCAGGCAACTGTTAACAATTATGCTGTACGTCTTGGTGGAAAACCTGCTGACAAGTTTGATAAGCTGAAAGATGATAATAAACTTGCTGTTGAAGATAATAAGTATGCATTTGTTAAAATTAAAGATGCAAATGATAAAGAAGTATCTGATTATAGTAAGTACACAGTAGAAAGTTCTGATAAGAATATTCTTATGCTTGGAGATAGTAAGTTGGTAAAAGGAGCAAATGACTACTATGTTCAGCTTAAAGCAGTCACAACTGGAACAGCATATATCATTATTAAAAAAGATGGCAAATATTGCACATCCCTTCCAATCAATGTGGTTGCTAAGAGAGAAGCAGCTTCTTTAACTATCGACAATGCTGCATTTACCTTATCTAATACAACAAAAATTGCTGATAATAAAGTTGTAACTGCTAAGGCAAAAGACCAGTATGGTGATGATATCACTATCGGTGCTAATGCTCTTTCAGCAGAATGTGTATATGTTGATGCTAAGAGTGGTTCTGCTGTTACAGTTTCAGAGGTAAATAGTGATAATACTCATAAGTATGTTGAGAAAACTGCTGATGATAAGATTACATTCAAGGGTGAAGTTGCACCGGGTACTTATACATGGACAATTAATCTGAAAGTTTCTGATACTAAGACATTAAAGCAGACTGTTTCTGTTACTGTAAAGAATCTTGATGTGTCAAAGGATAATCAGAATAATACCAGCTATGCATTAGCAGCTTCTGCTAGTGAAATTGATGCTGTTGTTAAGGATGATGCCAAGCCTGGTGATTCTTCTGATGCAACCGTACAGATTTTTAAATGCTTAGACGGAGTAAAATATGATAATCAAACTGTTAATTATACTGTAAAGAAAGATGGCAAAGTTGTTACAGGTGCTGGCCTTTCTGTTGATGGTACTACTGTTAGCAATGAGAAAGCTAATGGTAAAAAATTAACGATTACAGCTATGTCCGTAAGTAGTGATAAGAAAGCAACAAAACTTGCAACAGGAACTTATGAAGTAACTGCAGAGTGGTCTGTTGGTGACAAAACTTATTCTCAGAAGACTCAGGTTGTTGTAAAGGATACTCAGACAGGTGCTGACGCACAGGTTGTAAATGATGGTGTATCTACTGCTACAAAGTCTACTGTAAAAGATCTTGCTGAGAATACATTAAAGGTTGTTCTTGGAGATACAACTTATGTAAATGACGGAAAATCAGGAAATCAGACATTAACAATCACAAAAGTTGAAGGAAATACAATTCCAGCTTCTGGAGATATCACAGATGTAAGAGATCTTGCTTCTGGCGCAGAAGTTAATATTTCTAAGATTACTTTTACTGCTAAAACATCCAGTGGTGTATCTTACGATTATACTGTATCTGTAGGAAGAACAGTAACAAACAAATAATTAAATTTGTTAGAAAGAGGTTGCTTTCGGGCAACCTCTTTTTCAAGTATAAAAAAGGATCTGAAATAACAGATATATATTTAAAATCCGTAAATTTGCCATTGCGTAAAATAAAATCCGAACCTACAGAACATGATGCAAATGAATTTATATCAGTAATTCAAGAGTCTTTTGGTAAATTTAATTCACTCACTATTGAGTTTGAATTTCCACACGTTTAAAGGAATCAGAATTCCAAGTAGTAAAATAAATACCAAAATGTCAGCATTTGGCAATAAAACCGAATGCTGACACGATGCTATAAAGATGCAGATGCAAAATTTCCACTTATTGAAATTTTTGCAATGCGTAAATCTATTTTTTTATAACTTTTTTTCAATGCGGATTTAGGAATTATTATTGTACAATCCTTATCACTATAGCTGGCAACATTTGTCTTGAAATTGTTCTTGCTATAAGATACAAGGCTTTTATTCGAAGAATCTTTTACAGAAACTTTGAATTTTGATACATTTGTGATTTTCCCATAACTATTATTGACCAATTTAAATTTTAAGTGCAAATTGCCTTTTGCATCAAATGATGCTGCATATGCTTTCATTTTCGATGTATTGTAAACAACATCTTTGATTGTAATTTTTTTGGCTTGATACTTGTTTGGTTTTACTGAAACGACACATGACAGCTTTTTGTTATTTGACAACTTTACCATAATTGTAGTTTTTCCGATGTTTTTTGCAGAAATTTTTCCTGAATTATTTACCGTTGCAACTTTCTTATTGCTGGAACTACAACTTTTAATAGTTCCCCCTTCTGCCTTTAACTGTTTGTTAAAACCTTTTGTAAGATCAAGTTTTGAATAATTTAATTTTGTATTTTCTGAAATTCTGCTAACAGTTAGATCATAATTAACTTCTGTTTCAAAATTCATTTCAAGAATATAATCTCCGGCAGGAAGATGCATTGTATGTCTATTCTTATATGTTCCATTTTGTGCATTATATTGCCAATTAGGATCAGTAAAGGGAAGTGTATCACTTTTTATTGCAACCTCGTCTTTTTGATTTTTTATAACCAAACCAACAGTAGTTCTTTCATTAATTGCTAATTCAAAATAAATATCTGCTTCTTTCTCCAAACTAAAATTATAACGAATTGGGAAATTTTGACGCGCAGTATTAATCTTATGCATAATACTTATGTAATTATTATTTTCCTTAGCCTTCGCATTTACAGGAGTGCTCAAAATTGTGGAAAATATAATTAATAGAGAAAGTGCAATACTTGTTATTTTTTTTATCTTAGACATTTTCTTAGACCATCCCTCCATCTTATAAAAAAAGCTGCTACATTACGCAGCAGCTTTTTTAAGTCTACAAAACCTAATATTTAATTATTATTTTGCAACATTTGTAAAACTAGCATTTACTGGAACTGTCATCAGAACATAATTTGTAGAAGTAGTACCAGTCATCTTTACAAATACTTCGATAGATGTTACATATACAGTATTGCCAGCCGGCGTAGAATTAACTTTGATAATTCTACCAGAAATATTCTGAATAAGACCATCATATGTAAGTTCAGCATACTGAGTGTTGGCAAGTGCATCTGCTACAGGCATACCGTTCAAATCATTCTTCTTTACATTAATAGTAGCTGATGTGTCCTGCTCATCCTTAATTGTAAAGCTTCCTGATACACTTACAGTATTTTTATTTACTGTAAATTTAGCAGTTACATAATAAGTACCAGCTACAAGATTCTTCTGGAAACCATTTCCACCTGTAATAGCAGAACATGAAACAGCTTTAATATTGATTGCACTAGCTCCATTTTTATCAATGTACTTAGAATCAATATCTTTTCCATTTGAGTCTTTAACAGTATACTCAACATCCCCACTGTATGTTCCAATAGGAGCACCGTTACCCATCTTATCAACACTTACTGAAACTAAGATATCTTTAGCTGCAGTATCGGTACCAACAGTGGTATTTACTTCAGTTGGAAGTGAAAGCTGATATGCCTGAGTATCAGATTTTTTAACAAAGTTAACAGTGAATGTTCTGTTAATTTCTTTGTTATCAGTATCTTTTAATGTAACCTTATAAGTGTATGTTCCATAATATGTTGGGCAGTTGGTTGTAAAAGCAGAACCAGTCACTGCAATAACTGCTTTCTTATCATTAACTGAAGCGGTAAGGAAATTTGCCTTTGCATTTTCATTTGGCTTAGCAAGATTAGTAACAGTTGCTGACTTGATAGCCATATCTGAACCATACTGATCTTTTAACTTAGCTTCAATAGATACAACAACATCTGACTGATCCATTACAGTTACAGAAGTCTTATTTAAATCAACAGATGTTGCAGAAGCTTTTCCCTGTACCTGAACAGGTAAAGAAAATACAACTTTTCCATCTTTCTTTACTAAAATATAAGTATCACCAGCACTTACACCATTAATTGTAACCGCATTGGATCCAACACCAGTTGAAGAAAGCGTTGTTGCATCTACTACAAGTTTTGTAGGATCAGCAGTTTCTACAGAATAAACTGTATAATCAGATACATCATTTCCATTTTCATCTGTAATTCGGAAATAAGCATTTTCCTGATTACCAACCTTAATTGCAGTATTTGCCTTAAAGGAAGAAGCTTTCCAAGAAGGAGCTTTACCAATGGTTACAGCATAATTGTAATTGATTGTTGATGGATCTACAGCTGTGATTGTTGCAGTATCTTCAATCTTTCCTGTTTCTGTTCCATCAGTTCCGAATGTACCAGTATGGTAAGTAATCTTAGCAACCATAGTATCACCTACAGTCGGAAGATATACATCTGTTCCCTGTACATAACCCTTAGTAATTGTAAGAGCTGTTGTAACCTGTCCTTTTGAAGAGTTAGCATTTGTCAGATCGAAGTATCCTAATACAACACCCTTTGCATCCTTTGTTACTGCCTGAACTGGTGTTTTAACTCCAGCAGGTACTTCTGTCTTAGTAAGAGCAACCTTTGCAACTGTGTTATCTGTTGCTGTAAATGTAGCTGTAGATCCAGCATACTCTACAGAATACTCTTTTGCATCTGTCATTCCTGTGAATGTCTCGATAACATAAGTATTCTCAGCACCCTTCTTAGCAGAAATAGACTTAACAGCTACAGTAGCCTTTGTTGCTGTATTTGTAATCTTAACATCTGCAGGCTTAATATCCTTGGTATCACCAACGATAACAGCTTCGATCTTATTGTACTCTGTCTGATCAGCACTCTTTAAGATTGCTTTCTTTACTTCTACTTCCTGAGTAGCTGTAGCTGTATCTTTACCGATAACTAACTTAGCTGTGATAGTAGCCTTACCAGCCTTAACACCCTTTACAGTTCCGTCTTCAGAAACTGTTGCGATTGTCTCATCACTGGATGTGTAAGTGATCTTAGCTCTTGAAGAAGCCTTCTTAGTTGTTGTTAACTTAGTTGTGCTTCCAACTGCTACTGCTGAATCTCCAGATAAAGCAACACTTGCCTTAGCAACTTTCATTGTGTAAGTAAGTTTCTTTGTCTTTGTTTTAGCACTCTTCTTTGTAGAAGTCTTGTAAGTTACCTTAACCGGAAATACGCATGGTATTTTCCACGGAAGTGTTGGAAATACTGGGTTTGTGAAAATAAATGGAGGTAATATTAGCGCTACAAGTAACACACAATTAACACATAAGAGACAGATAAGTGACAAATTGTTTCAGTTGTAATCCTTGTGCCATATGCTATAATATAGGTAGATAAACAAAGGATTTTAACGAAAGGAATCCCGACAGTTAATGACAAAAACAAATGATGACATTCATGTAAATAAAAAATATAAGGACACCGTATTCCGGAAACTGTTTGGCGAAAACAAGGAAAATGCCCTGAGTCTTTATAATGCGGTAAATCATACCTCATATACCGATCCGGATGATCTGGAATACACAACTCTGGAAGATGTCATTTACATGAAATACAAAAATGATGTTTCATTTCTGATTGACAAAACATTGAGCCTTTACGAACATCAGAGTTCCTATAACCCGAATATGCCGCTCCGTGGATTTTTGTATTATGCGGATCTGTACCGGAAACTGATTCACCGTTCCGAGCGGCTGTACAGCAAGCATCTGTTGAAAATCCCACGTCCCCATTACATTGTATTTTACAATGGAAGCGAAAAAGATATGGAAGAAGAAAGAAGGACTCTGCGGTTGTCGGATGCCTTTGAAACAGATACCGGAGCTGGTGAATATGAATGGACAGCCACAATGATCAACATAAACAGTGGGAAAAATCAGTCCATCATGGACAGTTGCCACGTTTTATATGAATACGCGGTCTTTGTTGCAAAGATCAAAAGATACCGGGAGTCCATGGAATTAAAAGAAGCCATTGATCTTGCCGTCAGGGAATGCATAGAGGAAAATATTCTCAGAGATTTTTTGGAACAGCATCGCAGGGAGGTGTGTGATATGTGTCTTACTGAATTTGATGAAAAGAAATATGAAGATGTTCTCCGGGAGGAAGGCCGGGAGGAAGGACTTGCAGAAGGTCGTAAAAAAGAAGTATTTATGTCCGTACAGGAAGGTGATTATGGAGTTGTGCGGGGAGCTCAGAAACTGAATCTTTCCGTAGAAGAATTTGAAAAAGAAATGTCTGCGGCCGGATATCAAATCCCTGTAGAGGCGTAAAATTGAATGTATAAGGTAAATTTTGGTCCAACGGCACATTGTGGTAGGTGCTAACCGCATTTTATTTTTGATGTATCCGCCTACCCGATTGTGCTGAATCGGAATTAACTGCAGATTCTCAGCAGCGCGACCGCACGAAGTTGTAGTCTTATTTCAAGAGGGATATCACCTAATTTCAAAATAAGACCATGTAAGTTTAGAATTTATGGGGCTGACCCCATAAACCCGGAAACTCTAATTCTCGGGCAATTACATTAAAATAATTACATTTTATAAAAAGAGGCTGTCGAAGCAACCTCTTTTTTTTATGAGGTGGACACAACATGAGATTCAGTACGTTTATGCTTAGTTACAAGAAGAAACATGAACAGTTAAAATCAACCATTACTTTTCGAAAGTTACCGTTTTATCAAAAAATAATTGTAATAATAGATTTTTTGATGATTATAATAGGTTGTTGTTTTAAAATAGCAAAATGTGAGTTGGCATTTGGAATTACATTTTTAATGTAGGTCTAGTATCCCATATTTTAACAGGTAAATAAAAAATATAAACTTTTAAATTTGAAAATCAATATTTATGTAAAGGAGATATTTTTCTATGAGTTATGTATATAATAATACGCAATATAATATTTTATCTGTCAATGCAAAATATTGTGAAGATCGTGCAAATGTATTGGGAGTATGTCGCTTAGTTTCAATAGAAATCGCTGAAATAATTCCAAGTGTTTCAAACAATATTAAAGAGAAAATGGAACGTGAAATTTCCGACCACTTTGCCTGAAGATGAGTATTTCACAGAGGATGAAACATGGAAAATTAGTGCCGAAAAAGATATTAAAAAGTATACCGATGCACATACCGTACATATTTTCTAATCAATAAAAATGCATCAAAACTAATGTGTTTCAGACTATAGATAAAGTGCTTCGAGGATTTATGTTTCTCAGAGTATTTTTCTAGTTATTTATAAAAGTATTTTATTGCTTAGAAATATGCAATAATTCTATTTTCGAATGGAGTATTTTATTCAATTAATATACACAAAAATTTTCTTTAAAAAACCTCTGAGCAATTTCTCGTCCAAAGGCTTTTTTATCTATAGTTTAAATTACATAGTTGTTTTATTCAAATATTATATTTCTAATCCGAATACACGCTTGTTCATATTTTTGACCGTAATCTCTGACGATTCCACCATTTAGTCTGTCATAAACGGTATCTGCATCGTATAGAGGTTGATCCAGAATCATATCACTGATGATATTTGATGGATTATTTCCAAACGCACATTTATGACAACATACATGCATTGATCCGATTCTGTCATATCCCCACTCTATTACAGCGTGTGGCATTGTTATATCATGTTTACAACATTCACACTTGATTCTATCTTTGTACTTCACTTAAAGGCCTCCTCGTAAAAAATACAAAATATGTTATATTTTAGGTAACAGATTTTAACGAAACAATTTATTTCATTAAAATATTGTATTACCAAAAAGAGAGCCACATTTGTGACCCTCTTTTTGAATAATTACTAATCAAATATTAAACTACTCGATAGTAATATATCCTGGTACAGAAACTTCTGTTAACATATAAACACCAGCTTCTACTTCAACACATACTGTAACTTTAGTATCTGTGAAATATTCACCTTTTGTAAGATTCTTTGGTGTTTTTGTTTTATCAGAAGTATCAAATGCACCCTGAATATTACTGATACCAGTTACTTTTGTAATGATAATATCATCATTCTTAGCGTTACCAGCTTTTCCATATGTTTTATCACCATATTTTACAGTAATGGCTTTCTGTAATGCATCTTCTACTGTTTTACCATCAGCAGCAACAGTTTGCTTTTCCACGACTGCAGATGTATCAGACTGTGAATCACTTACAGTAAATGAAGTTGTAAGAACAACATCTTTTCCGTCAACTTTTACAATTGCTTTTACAGAGTATGTTCCAACAGCCAGTTTTTTCTCAAGCGCAGTAATGGCACCACCACTTACAGTGCTGTTTTCTTTAACAGCAGTAATCTTAATAGCTGAACCACTTGGAGTTGTTGTAACTACTTTACCATCTTTATCTTTTACTTCCCATGAATCAGCCTTTACTTCTGTAGCATCTACACCGTTGTTTGTTCCAATAACCTTAAGTACAACATCTTTAGCTGCCTTATTGTCCTTGTCAACTTTTAAGTCTACATTGCTGACATCAATTTTCCAACCATTTACCTTAGATGTATCTACAGTCTTTACTGCAACAGAAACAGTCTTTGCAACTACTTCTTTGCCATCTTTCTTATAAGAAATCTTATAAACATAGTTACCAGCATCGGCTGTGTAATTAAATGTTACAGTTTTCTTTCCATCATAAGTATAATAAGTATCACCAGTTACATTTGCAGCCTTTAAATTCTTTACGTCTGTAGATAAGCACTCTACTGTAAGAGTTGCATCAATGTCATCACCATACTGATCCTTAACAGTTGCCTTAACAGGAATTGCATTCTTTAAGTCGGCGGACTTAGAAACTGTTACACTATACTTGTCAAGTTCAAGTGTTGCTACAGTTCTCTCTGCTACAACATCAATAGCTACAGATCCAACAATCTTATTGTCTTTCTTAATCAGAAGATATGCAGCACCATTTTTTACTGCTGTAATATAAACGCAATGAGGATCAGCGGCAAGTGAACCAGAGACCATCAATGATGCCTTATCAGAAGATTCTACTGAATAATTATTGTAATCAGAAACCTCTTTTCCATTTGCATCAGTAATCTTGATATAAGCAACCTTTGTTTCGCCTTTGGCAATTTTATTGGTATCTTTTGCCTTATCAAATTTTTTACCAGCAGCATCAATTCTTACAGCAAAGCCATTTACAGTAGCCTGATCAGCGGCAGTAATTGTAACCTTATTTGGTCCAATATTTCCTTCTGGCTTTCCATTCTGATCATATTTTCCAGTTTTGTATTCGATAGTTGCCTCGGCAGTATCACCAATCTTGTTCAAGTATAACTTAGAGCCATTTGTATATCCGTTGCCCTTAGGGTCAATTGTAAAGCTATAGTTAGCATCTGTTTCATCTAACTTCATTTCTTTTACAATAACTCCGTTAGCATCCTTGGAAACTAACTTAACTTCTGTCTCAGTAGCGTATGGGATTGTTGCTGTATCAAGTGCGATAGAAGCAACCTTTCCGTCAGAAGCTACGAATGTCTTTGTAATTCCATCAAGAGTTACATCATATGTAGCAGCATCCTTTAATTCGCTGAACAGTGTTAATGTAACCTTAGAAGCATCCTTAGAATCAACAGATACCTTAGATACTGGATAAACAACGTTTGTTGTCTCGTTCTTTACTACGAAATCAGTAGGCTTAAGATTCTTTGTATTACCAGTAACAGTAGCTGTAAGCTCTGTCAACTTGTTCTGTGCTACAGTAGAAAGAACATAGTTCTTAACTTCTACATCCTTAGTAGTTGTAGCTGAATCCTTACCAACTGTAATCTTAGCTGTGATTGTTGCCTTACCAGCCTTAACACCAGTTACTGTACCGTCAGCTGCTACTGTTGCAATAGAATCATCGCTTGATGTGTAAGTAATCTTAGCTCTTGAAGAATTTTTCTTAGTATTTGTTAACTTAGTTGTGCTTCCAATAGCTACTACTGAATCTCCAGATAAAGTAACGCCTACTTTAGCAACTTTCATTGTGTAAGTAAGTTTCTTTGTCTTTGCCTTAGCATTTTTCTTTGTAGAAGTCTTGTAAGTTACCTTAACCGGAAATATGGATGGTATTTTTG
>ERZ791815.1929-NODE-1929-length-10875-cov-6.244547_pt1 | contig 10875 bp, 9 predicted proteins | sample MGYA00510302_ERZ791815 | MGnify/ENA primary metagenome ERZ791815 (study PRJEB30046, sample SAMN00791995) | human gut metagenome | study: EMG produced TPA metagenomics assembly of the A metagenome-wide association study of gut microbiota in type 2... | reverse complement strand
TAGACAGATCGTCGTTTAATACAGAACCCGGCTTACGGTCTATCTCGTTTTCCATCTTTTGTTTTCAGCGCTGTCTGCGGTATGCAGGCAGCGTTTTTTGTTTCTTTAACCACACTGTCACTTTTCGTTTGGGCCGGTTTGTGGTATACTGAACAAAACCCCGCAGCGCACGTCTCCGCCGGGGCCTTAATTCAACAGACAGGATGTGAAATCCTCCGATGAAAGATGGTTTTTTGAAAGCAGCTGCCCTCTCGCCCTCACTGCGGGTGGCCGACTGCAATTATAACGCTTCCCAAATCGTATCTCAGTTACAGGACGCTGCGGCCCGCGGCGTCAAGCTGGCGGTGTTCCCCGAGTTCTGCCTCACCGGCTACACCTGCGGCGATCTATTCTTGCAGCGCACGTTGCAGCAGGGCGCGCTGGACGCTTTGCAGACCGCGCTGGACGCCAGCCGGGAGCTGGATGTCGTGGCCCTCGTGGGCCTGCCGCTGCTGGTGCGGGGCAAACTGTATAACTGCGCCGCCGTCCTCTGCGGCGGGCGTCTGCTGGGCCTTGTCCCCAAGACCTACCTGCCCAACTACGGCGAGTTCTACGAAAAGCGCCAGTTCACCCCGGGCAGCACTGAGGTAGAGACGGTAACAGTCTGCGGGCAGGAGGTGCCTTTCGGTACATCCCTGCTCTTCCGCTGCCGCCAGATGCCCAGCTTCGTTCTGGGCGTGGAGATCTGCGAAGACCTGTGGAGCGCTCTGCCCCCCTCCACCTTCCACACGCTGGCCGGTGCCACCGTCATTGCGAACCTTTCGGCCAGCGATGAGACGGTCGGCAAAGCCGAGTACCGCCGGGCGCTGGTGTCGAACCAGTCCGCCCGCCTGCTCTGCGGCTACCTGTACGCTTCTGCCGGCCACGGCGAGAGCACTCAGGACATGGTCTTCGCCGGCCACGACCTCATCGCCGAGAACGGCGCCCTCCTCGCCGAAACATCTCTCTTCGAGGGCGGCTGGGCTGAGACGGAGCTGGACTGCCAGCGGATGGAGTCGGAGCGGGCGCGCAACACCAGCTTCGAGCCCAGCGCTGAGGGGTATCTGACCGTCGATTTCGACCTTGCCCTCACCGAGACGAAGCTCTCCCGCTGGGTAGACCCCACGCCCTTCATCCCCCACGACGAGCACCGCCGGGCCGAGCGCTGTGAGCTGATTTTGAAAATGCAGGCCGACGGCCTCGCCAAGCGGCTCGAGCATGCCCACGCCAAGACGGCGGTCATCGGCATCTCGGGCGGTCTGGACAGCTGCCTCGCCCTGCTGGTGGCCGTCCGCGCCATGAAGCAGCTGGGCCGCCCCACCAGCGATGTGCTGGCCGTGACCATGCCCTGCTTCGGCACCACCCACCGCACCCGCAGCAATGCAGAGATCTTATGCGACGAGCTGGCCGTCAGCTTTACCGAGATCGACATCGCCAACACCGTCCACAGCCACTTCAAGGACATCGGCCAGGACGAGAGCGTGCTGGACGTCACCTTCGAGAACGGACAGGCTCGTGTGCGCACCCTCGAGCTGATGGACACTGCCAACCGCACCGGCGGCCTCGTCGTCGGCACCGGCGACCTCTCCGAGCTGGCGCTGGGCTGGGCCACCTACAACGGCGACCACATGAGCATGTACGGCGTCAACGCCGGTGTCCCCAAGACGCTGGTGCGCCACCTCGTCCAGTATGAGGCCGACATTGCCGCCTCCGCCGAGCTGCGCCGGGTGCTGCTGGACATCCTCGACACCCCTGTCTCCCCGGAGCTGCTGCCTGCCAAGGACGGCGAGATCTCTCAGAAGACGGAAGACCTCGTGGGTCCCTATGAGCTGCATGACTTCTACCTTTATTATGTTCTCCGCTTCGGCTTCGGCCCGTCGAAGATATTCCGGCTGGCGAAAGCGGCCTTCGCAGGCCGGGCCGAGTACCCGGACGAAGTGCTTTACAAGTGGCTGCGCAACTTCTACTGGCGGTTCTTCGCCCAGCAGTTCAAGCGCAGCTGCCTGCCCGACGGCCCCAAGGTGGGCAGCGTCACCCTCTCGCCCCGGGGCGACTGGCGGATGCCCAGTGACGCAGCCGCCGCGCTCTGGCTGGCCGAGCTGGAACAGATCCCGCTCAAAGGATAATTTTTTTATGAAACAACACAAAAAACTGCTGATAAATCTGGTCTTTGCTGCCGTCATTCTGGCAGCAGCCGCCGTGCTGCTGCTGGTGCGGAAAGCAAACCAGACCGGTGCGCCTCTCTGCGCAGAGCTCATCTACGGCGACAGTAACACCAGGCTGACCTTTCCCCTCGAAAAAGACGCCGATTACGATGTGGACACCGGCTATCTCACCGTCCACATCAAGATCCAGGACGGCGCGGCCCGCTTTGTAGATTCGCCCTGCCCTGACCACATCTGCGAGTCCTTCGGCTGGCTCAGCGAGGAAGACCAGACGGCCACCTGCCTGCCCGCCCGGGCTGTGCTGAGCATCATCCCCACCACATGATGGCATACACATCCAAAGGAGTGAACGCCTATGTTTGACGAAAACGAGCATACCCATCCCCAGAATAACGACGAAGGCCCCCGGCACATCCACCGGGGCATCAAGCGCAGCGAACCCGACGAAGTGGAGGTAGACAGCGCCGATTTCTTCTCGCCGGAGCCTCCCCGCCCCAAAGCACCGACGCCTCCGTCTGAGCCGCCGAAATCTCCGGTGCCGCCCCGCAAACAGTGGGAGCCGCTGCAACCCAGCGAGCCCGCCCCCGCTGACGACAAACTTCCGAAAGGAGGAATGGTCTTGCTGGTACTGCAGGCCATCCTGAGCCTTGCCGCGCTGGTGCAGCTCTGGCGCACCCAGATGCTGCCGGTGCTCTACCTCGTTATCATCACCGCGCTTCTGGTGCTGCTCTGGCTGCTGGTGCGCAAGTGCCTCGCCTCCCGCAGCGGTGCCGTCGTGGCCCGGGTGCTGTCCGTCCTGCTCTGCGCCGCGCTGGCCGTGGGCTGTGTCTGGGCGCAGCAGGGTCTGACCGCACTGGACAGCATGACTTCCGGCCTGCTCACCGGCGCAGAGGCAAATAAGATCACGAAAGAGCCGTTCGTCATCTACCTCAGCGGTGTAGACAACCGCGGCGAGCTGACCGAAAAGGCCCGCAGCGACGTGAACATCCTCGCTGTGGTCAACCCCACCACCAAGCAGGCGGCCCTCATCAACACCCCGCGCGACTACTATGTTGACCTCGCAGGCACCGACAGCAAGGACAAGCTGACCCACGCCGGCCTCTACGGCGTCGAGACCAGCATGGCCACGCTGGGCAACCTCTACGGCGTGAATGTGGAGCACTACCTCCGCATCAACTTTGCGGGCTTCATCAACATCATCGACGCCATCGGCGGCGTGGACGTCTACTCCGACCAGGCCTTCACCTCGGTGGGCAGCCCCGGCTACTACGACCCCACCACCTTCGCCGAGGGCTGGAACCATCTGGACGGCAAGTCCGCTCTGGCTTTTGCCCGTGAGCGCCACGCCTTCAAGACCGGCGACATCCAGCGCGGCATCAACCAGATGAAAGTCATCGACGCGATGGTCAACAAGCTCAAGTCTCCCGCCCTGCTCATGGGCTTCTCCAAGCTGATGGACGCCGCCGCCGACTGCTTCGTCACCAGCCTTTCGCAGGAACAGATCTCTGCGCTGGTCCGGATGCAGCTGGGCGACCTTGCCAACTGGGACATCCAGAGCTACACCGTCACCGGCTCGGGCGCGAAGAGCACCAAGTGCTACTCCGCCAAGGGCCAGAGCCTCTACGTCATGAAGCCGGATGAGAACTCGGTCAACGAGGCCAAGGCCCTCATCGCAGCGGTTCTGGGCGGCGAGGACAAGCTCACCAGCACCAGCCAGACCCCCGAGAAGACCGATGTCTTCACACCGACCGCCGACCCCAACGCCGGTGCATCCATCCCGGAGGAATCTCCCGACAGCGTTATCGCAGAAGAGCCCGCCGAGAGCGAAGTCCCGGCGGAAGAGGCCCCCGCTGACAGCCAGCCCGCCGAGGGTGACGCCTCCGGTGAGCCCAGCGCTTCCACCGAGGTCCCTGCAGACGGCAGCGAAGAAGCCCCGGCAGACTCCACCGAGTCGCCGTCCTTCAGTATGCCGACCCAGGAGCAGGTGGAGCAGGCGGCTTCCTCCCTGCATCAGGCCGCTTCCACCGTGCTGGACGCCCTGTTCGGCTCCGGCAGCGGCGACGCTTCCAGCGCTGAAAATGATGCAGCATAATTTATAGACAGAAAGATCCCGCAAAGCAGCTGCTTTGCGGGATCTTTCTGTCTATGCTTATTTCAGGATGTCGCTCAGCACACTCTGGCCGTCCAGCGTGGAAGCATCCACGCCCAGATAGTCGCAGATGGTCTGTGCGATGGTTCCGAAGCAGAGCCTGGTGCCGAGGTCAACGCCCGGTTTGACGCTCTTGCCGCAGATGAGATACGGCACATACTCGCGGGTATGGTCGGTGGTCTTGGTGTAGGAGGGGTCACAGCCGTGGTCGGCCGTGACCATCAGGATGTCGCCCTCCCGCATCCCGGGGATGAAGTCGGCAACGAACTTGTCGAACTCGGTGGCGGCGGCGGCGTAGCCTGCCACGTCGCGGCGGTGGCCGTAGAGCATATCGAAATCGACGAGGTTCACGAAGGCCAGACCCTCGAAGTCGCGGGTCTGCAAAGCCTTGGTGAAGGCGATGCCATTGGTGTTGCCGGTGGTCTTGATCTTTTCCGTCACGCCCTCGCCGTCGAAGATGTCGAAAATTTTGCCCACGGCGATGACGTCCCTGCCTGCGTCCTTGAGCAAATCAAGCATGGTCTTGCGGGGCGGCTTGAGGCTCAGGTCGTGGCGGTTGGTGGTGCGGTAGAAGGTGTCGGCGGTGCGGCCGAGGAAGGGGCGGGCGATGACGCGGCCCACGCCGTACTCGCCCTTCAGCATCTCGCGGGCGATCTCGCAGTAACGGTACAGCTCATGCACCGGCACAAGCTCCTCGTTGGCGGCGACCTGAAACACACTGTCAGCGCTGGTGTAGACGATGAGGGCATCCTCCTTCATGGCCTGCTCGCCGTAGTCCTTCAGCACCTGTGTGCCGGAGTAGGGCTTGTTGCAGAGGACTTTGTGACCGGTCTTTTCCTCGAACTCATGGATGAGGCTGTCCGGGAAGCCGTCCGGGAAGGTGGGCAGCGGCTTGGGGCTGACGACACCGGCGATCTCCCAGTGGCCGATGGTGGTATCCTTGCCCATGCTCTGCTCCTGCAGGCGGGCGAAGGAGCCGATGGGGGCGGCATCCTTCTCGCCGACGGTCACACCGTCGATGTTGAACAGTCCGAGTTTTTTCAGGTTGGGGCAGTTGAAGTTGGGGTGGTTGGCGATGGCGCCGAGGGTGTTGGTCCCCTCATCGCCAAAGGCGGCGGCATCCGGCTCTGCGCCGATGCCGAAGCTGTCCAGAACAATCAGAAAAACGCGCTTTTCCATTACGCTTTCACTCCGTTTCTATCATTTTGCGCTCACCTGTGTCCCTTCGGGGCAGAAGTGAGACTTTTGCTTAGCCCTATTATAGGCGATGGACGCACTTTTCGCAAGCGTTTTATCGCTCCGGCATCTATCACGAAAATTTAAGGTTTTCTTTGCCGAATTTTTTCTTGCTCTCTTGTACACAAGCGGTTATAATATAGAATGGTATGGTTTTCAAACACACCTGACCGGGCCGATGTCCGGCCAGCGGCCGCAGGGCATATCTGGCACCTGCGCGCCCATCATAGAGGAAAAAAAGAGACTGTTAGAGGTATATTTATGAGAAAAACGAAGATCATCTGCACCCTTGGCCCTTCTACCGATAAGGACGGCGTCCTGCGCGAGCTGGTCGCCAACGGCATGAACGTGGCCCGCTTCAACTTTTCCCACGGCTCCTATGAGGAGCACAAGGGCCGTCTGGATATGCTGAAGGCTGTCCGCGCTGAGCTGAACAAGCCCGTTGCTGCCCTGCTGGACACCAAAGGCCCCGAGATCCGCCTGAAGGAGTTCAAGAACGGCGTTGAGATGCTGGAAGCCGGTCAGACCTTCACCCTGACCACCCGCGAGGTGGAGGGCACCAAGGAGATCTGCTCCATCACCTACAAAGACCTGCCCCAGGACGTCCATGAGGGCGGCACCATCATGCTGGACGACGGCCTCATCAAGCTGGCCATCAAGAGCGTCACGGACACCGACATCGTCTGCGAAGTGCTCAACAGCGGCAAGATCAAGACCAAGAAGGGCGTCAATGTCCCCGGCGTCCACCTGTCCATGCCCTACCTGAGCCAGCGCGACCGCGATGACATCATCTTCGGTGTCCAGCAGGGCTTCGACTTCATCGCTGCTTCCTTCGTGCGCACCGCACAGGACGTCTACGACATCCGCAACCTGCTGAACGAGTACGACTCCCACATCCGCATCATCGCCAAGATCGAGAACCGCGAGGGCGTCGATAACATCGACAGCATCCTGTCCGCTGCCGACGCCGTCATGGTCGCCCGCGGCGACCTGGGCGTCGAGATCGACTTCACTGAGCTGCCCGGCATCCAGAAGAGCGTCATCGACCGCTCCTTCTCCTTCGGCAAGCCCATCGTCACTGCTACCCAGATGCTGGACAGCATGATGGTCAACCCCCGCCCCACCCGCGCCGAGATCTCCGACGTGGCAAACGCCATCTACGACGGCACTTCCGCTATCATGCTCTCCGGCGAGACCGCTGCGGGCGCATACCCTGTTGAGGCCCTCAAGACCATGTCCGCCATTGCAGAGCGCACCGAGAACGAGGTCCACTACCGCGACAACCGCCTGACCGATACCACCGGCCAGATCAGCGTCAGCGACGCTACCGCACACGCTGCCTGCCTGACCGCAAAGGACGTCAACGCTTCTGCCATCGTCACCGTGTCCGAGTCCGGCAACACTGCCCGCCTGCTGAGCAAGTACCGCCCCACACAGCCCATCATCGCCTGCGTCATGGACGAGCAGGTCCAGCGCCAGCTGTCCATCTCCTGGGGCATCACCCCGCTCATGATGGACCTCGCCACCAGCACCGATGAGCTCATCGAGAAGTCCACCACCCTGGCCAAAGAGCACGGCTACCTGCACGACGGCGAGCTGGCTGTTGTGACCGCCGGCGTCCCCGTGGGCGTCTCCGGCACCACCAACATGATCAAGATCCACATGATCGGCAACTGCCTGGCTACCGGCGTCGGCGTCGGCCCCGAGGGCGCTGCTCTGGCCAACGCCACCGGCAAGGCCTGCGTCTGCCGCACCATCGAAGAGATCCGCGCAAAGTTCAAGCCTGGCATGGTCCTGGTCGTCCCCTCCACCTCCAACGAGATGCTGAGCTACGTCCGTGACGCCGCCGCTCTGGTGGTCGAGGAAGCCGGCCTGAACAGCCACGCTGCCATCGCCGGCAAGGCCCTGCTCAAGCCCACCATCGTGGGTGCCGTCGGCGCTACCGCCCACATCCGCGACGGTCTGATGGTTGCTGTGGACTGCGCACATGGCAGCGTCCAGCGCCTGCAGGCCTGATTTCGGGAGGCACAGCATGGAGCGCATTGCAAGTTTCTGCGTAGACCACACCAAGCTCGACCGCGGCATGTACCTGAGCCGTCAGGACGGCGATGTTCTGACCTGGGACATCCGGATGAAGAAGCCGAACCACGGCGATTATCTCTCCACCGGCGCAGCCCACACGCTGGAGCACCTCTTCGCCACTTACGCCCGCAACAGCCAGTATAAGGACGGCGTCATCTACGTCGGCCCCATGGGCTGCCGCACCGGCTTTTACCTGCTGACCCGGGGCCTGACCCCCGCCGAGGCGCTGAGCCTGACGGTGGAGTCCTTCCGCTTCATGGCTGCGTTTGAGGGCGATGTCCCCGGCGCAAGCGAGGTGGAGTGCGGTAACTACCGCGACATGGACCTGCCCGCCGCAAAGGCTGAGGCTGCTGCCATGCTGCCCGTGCTCGAGGCACTGACCGCTGACGAGCTGCACTACTAAGCTATAACACACAAAGAGGCTGTTGCACTGCAACAGCCCCTTTTCTTTTATCGCGTCCGCGCCTCACACTTCCCCGATGACCGGGAGCAGGTCTTCGAGCTTATTGAAATAATTGACGATGGTGACCACATTGTTGACGATGGAGCTGCCCGCCGAGAAGATGCGCGCCACATAGTTCAGCACACGGCCAATGTCCTGGAACGTCTGCCATGCCGTGGTCTCGCCGCCGCAGAGCAGCACCATTTCGTCGTCCCCGATGGATGTATACTGGGCGGGCATCTGCATCTGATAATTACTCATAGTATCCTTTTCTTTCCGCTGGTGAGAAGTTTTTTGTTCCTCGTTCAGAGTCAGCGCCCTCGGGGCCTGTCCTCTATTCCATCCTACCAGATACGAAAGGCAAAGCATGTCAGACCCTGCGGCTGAGGAAATAGGCGCTCCCCTTGGGAGAGCTGGCGCGCAGCGCCTGAGAGGGCAGGGACGCTGCAGAGAAATAAAAAACACAGCGGTAGCATCACTCTTACAAAAGCTAATGCTTATCGCTGTGCAGATATTCTTTGGAACCGAGCTTGCCCTCTCCGTCACCTTCGGTGACACCTCTTCCAGAGGGAGAGGCTTAGACACGTCAAAGATCCATTATTCGTACAGGGGGAAAGCCTTGGTCAGGGCCAGCACACGGGCGGAAATGTCGTCCTTCTTCTCGTCGTAGTGCCAGATGCAGTCGGCGATGCAGTCCGCAATGACCTTCATCTCGGCCTCGCCCATACCCCGGGTGGTGACAGCCGGAGTACCCAGACGGACACCGGAAGTCACAAAGGGACTGCGGGTCTCGCCGGGGACGGTGTTCTTGTTGGCGGTGATGTGGACGCTGTCGAGGCGGGCTTCCAGCTCCTTGCCGGTGCATTCCTCGTCCCGCAGATCGAGGAGCATCAGGTGGTTGTCGGTGCCGCCGGACACCAGCTTGACACCGCGAGCCTGCAGTTCAGCGGCCATGGCCTGTGCGTTTTCCACGATCTTGCGGGCGTAGTCCTTGAACTCGGGCTTGAGTGCCTCGCCAAAGCAGACGGCCTTGGCCGCAATGACGTGCTCCAGCGGGCCGCCCTGGGTGCCGGGGAAGACAGCGGAGTTGATGCGCTTGGCCAGCACGGCGTTGTTGGTCAGGATGAGGCCGCCGCGGGGGCCGCGCAGGGTCTTGTGAGTGGTGGTGGTCACGACGTCGGCGTAAGGCACCGGGCTCTGGTGCATCCCGCCAGCCACGAGGCCCGCGATGTGGGCCATATCCACCATCAGGAAGGCCCCGTAGCCGTGGGCGATCTCAGCCAGCTTTTCGAAGTCGATGGCACGGGGGTAGGCCGAAGCGCCTGCCACGATCATCCTGGGACGGACCTTCCTGACCTGCTTTTCCAGCTCAGCATAGTCGATGCGGCCATCTTCGCCGACGCCGTAGGATACGAAGTGATAGTTCTTGCCGGACATATTCACCGGAGAGCCGTGGGTCAGATGACCGCCCTGAGACAGATCCATGCCCATAACGGTATCGCCCAGATCGAGCAGGGCGAAGTAGACGGCCAGATTGGCCTGTGCGCCGGAGTGGGGCTGGACGTTGGCGTACTTTGCGCCGAACAGCTTGCAGGCGCGCTGGATGGCGATGTTCTCCACCTCATCCACATAGGCACAGCCGCCGTAGTAGCGCTTGCCGGGCAGGCCCTCGGCGTACTTGTTGGTGAGGATGCTGCCCATAGCGGCCATGACGGCGGGCGAGACGATATTCTCGCTGGCGATGAGCTCGATATTTTCCCGCTGCCGGGCCAGCTCACGGTCCATGGCCGCAGCCAGCTCCGGGTCGGCCTTTTCCACGAGGCCGATGGTATCCATCATATCGTTGTACATACTATTTACCCCTCTCTCTGATGCAAAAATCAGTTTGCACGGGCATCCGCTCATTCCGGCCCCGCCTGTTTCCATGATACCAGACATCGTGGATTTCTTCAACAGCATTTCGCACAAACCGATACAGTTTGATTCGTTTCTTTTCGTTTGGATGAAGATATTTCACCCATCCTGCCAAAGCCTTGCTTTTTCTGCGCCCAGCGCTTATTATTATAACAAAAATCCGTTCCGGTTTTTGTGCAGATTTGCCCACCGGGTGCAGAAAGGAGCGCATTGCCATGACCATCACGGAGCAAAAAGCCGCACAGCGCAAAGCGGGCATTGCGGCCCGCCGGGCGTTGTCGGACACCGAGCGCACCAGTTCCAACGCCGCTCTCTGCGCCCGCATCATGGCTCTGGACTGCTTCAAAAAGGCAGAAAACATCCTGCTTTATGCGGCCTTCGGCGGTGAAGCCGATCTCTCGACGCTGGCTGTGGAAGCGGCCCGGCAGGGTAAAACGCTGGCCTACCCCGTCTGCGGCGAGGGCTTTTCGCTGACAGCCGCTGTGCCGGGGCCGGACGGCTGGGAAGTGGGTACTTACGGTATCCGCACGCCCATTTTGAGCCGGTCTGCAGTTTTGCCACCGGACCAGCTCGACCTCGTGCTGGTCCCCTGCACGGCTTTTGATGCAGTCTGCCACCGGGTGGGGATGGGGAAAGGCTATTATGACCGCTACCTCCCCCGCTGCACCCGGGCTGTGAAACTGGGCGTGGCCTTTGAGGCCCAGCGGGTGGATAAAGCGGCAGTGGACGCCCATGACGAAAAACTGGACGGATTCGTGACAGAGGGAGGACTTTACTTTGGATCTGACACAACTGAGCTGTGAGGACTTTTGGAGCCGGCTTGCCAGCAAAGCCCCCGCCCCGGGCGGCGGCGGCGCAGCGGCCCTCGT